>TARA_B100001057_G_scaffold501284_1_pt1 | contig 17010 bp, 19 predicted proteins | sample TARA_B100001057 | Tara Oceans TARA_B100001057 (sample SAMEA2621839) | marine metagenome | biome: marine biome (ENVO:00000447); feature: surface water layer (ENVO:00002042); material: "saline water (ENVO:00002010), including plankton (ENVO:xxxxxxxx)" | depth 5 m
TTGCATAGTCGACAGGGTTCCCAATTTTTCTTAAGCCCTCATATTGCAGACCTTTTATTAGATTCGAATTTTTTACTTCTAATTTTGGAATAATTCTCAATTTGTTCATATTTTAATTTCTGAGTTAAAATTCACCAAGTTAATTTTATTATCTAAGGACATTTTTCTAGAAATTTCTAGCCCGGTTCCTAGAAAATTAAAAAGATTTGCAGTTACGATCCCTGATATATTTTTATAACTCAAACCTTTAACAATATGCTCTGCCTTACCAGCACCACCCATCAATAATATAGATTTATTATTTACACTTTTAGGAATTTTTTTAATCATTTTAAGATCAAGACCATTTCCCGTTCCATCGTCTTCTATTGAATTTAATATTATTTCTCCACACGGAATATTGTCAAAATGATTTTTAAAAAAAGTAGCAAGATCAGTTTTAAATTCACTCCCACAATTTATGTAAATATCATCGGTTTTTCCATCCTCAGATCTTATGTAGTCGATCATAATACTGATAGCTTGTTCACCATAAACTTCCGAGATATCATTCATTAAATTTTTATCGTAAATGGAGGTGTTTAAAAGTATCTTATCAGCACCATTTAAAAAATATTTGTTAGCATCATCAAGTTTTCTAATGCCGCCACCTAAAGTAATAGGAACAAATATTTTTTTTCTTAAAAACCCAATATCCTCAAAAAATTTTTTTTTATCATCACTAGTTGGGTTTTTTTTGACTAGTAAGCATATTAACTCATCAATATAGTCACACGTTTCGCCAAAACCAAAATTATTTACAAGCCAACCAACATCCCCAACTCTTTGTAATTTAAAATTTCTACTTAAATAAAAAAAACCATCTTGATACAGCAATGAAAATATTATTCTTTTTTTAATCAATTTTTTAGCTCAATAAAGTTTTTTAATAGTTTTAGTCCGCACTTATGACTTTTCTCTGGGTGAAATTGTGATCCAAATATATTTTCTTTTTCAACAAATGACACAAATTCTTCACCATAAATAGTTTTAGATTTAAAACTGTTGTCCTCAATATCTGACAATCTATACGAGTGAACAAAATAAAATGGTGAATCATTTTTTATACCTTTCCAAATAGGTGAGTTGTGAAATGATACTTCATTAAAACCCATGTGAGGAATTGGAAGTTTGTATTCTTTGTTAAATTTTTTAAAATTACCTTTTATTAATCCTAGTCCTGATGCGTCTTTATCCTCATCACTTTTTTCAAACAAAAGCTGCATCCCAATACATATTCCAAAAATATAACCACCTTTTTTAACAAAATTATCTATTTTTTCAGGCCAATTTTTATTTTTTAAATTTTTAGCTAATTTTCCAAAAGAACCTACTCCTGGCAGTATTAAATGAGAATAATTATTTATTTCATTCGGATTTGAAATTAATTTTACATCAAGTTTTAGAAAATTTAATGCATTATTAATTGAAGCTAGATTTCCAGCTCCATAATCTATTATACCAATTTTGTTTTTTAAATTCATTTGATTTCAAATTTTGGTATCCATTTATTTTTTTTTTCAAACAAGTCTTTATTTGCCCATTTATCAATATTATTCATAAAATCAGACATACTCATTTTGTAATAATCACAGTATTCCTCAAATAAACTTTCAGGATACATATCGTCATATAACTTTACCAACTGGATTGCCTGCTCTCTAGTCATAGCACCTCTTCTAACATCAATGCCAGCATCTTGTGTGGCTCTTCCAAATCCGAACTTCAAATACATAAAATAAACATGTAGTAAATAAATTTTTTGCTCAGTTTGCGCAAAATTTGTATATGTTCCCTCATTTAGAGTTTCATTTTCTTTTAATCCACAATACTTTTTTGCAATTTGATAATTCCTATATGGATCCCAATTTTCATAAAAACCATAGTGAGTTATTTCTAATTTTAATTTTTTGATCTCTTCTTCATCTGGAAATCTAAACCAATAAAGGTCCTTATCTGAAAGTTTAGACATTTTAAGAATTTTTTCATAACCACCCTCCAAATAAATCGATTTAATATAATCAATACCATAAACACCATTACTTATGTTTTTTGCATCTCCCCCATACTCAACTTCACCATCCTCAGAGTAAAATACCAGAGGTATATCAAATTGGACTGCAATTCTAAAAACAGCTGTATGAATGGAAATCAGCCAACCATAGTAAGGAAAACCAATTTCTGTAAGGCCCAATTTATTTAATTTTCTCATTGCCTCTACATTTGGCGAAACTAACAAATGATTGTAACCACTCTGAACAAAATTGTTTAAATTATCTTGCCCGATTTGTGTTTCCGTAATGGGTCTAATTGTTACAGCTAAAGGGTTCATGTTATGCTTATGTTTTAAATTATATGAAACATATGAACCATCTTTTCCTCCACTTACAGTAGTTATACAGTCGAAAGCCTTTTTTTTGGATCGATGTTTATCCAACAAACTCCCTAATAATTTTTTTCGTTCATTCCAGTCTAGTTTAGCTTTTTGTTCTGTCCATCTACATGCCGTACAAAAGCCTCTTTCATCAAATGTTACTCTAGGCCTTGTAGACATTACTACACAGTTTTTACACCAAAAAACTTCATTGTTTTTAATTTTCATATAAAATTAGAATATCGTATTTAAATTATGTATTTTCTTGTTTTGTCTTTTAAAAAACTCTCTTTGTTATCATAAATCCAGTTAATTGTTTTTTCCAAACCAATCTGAAACCCTTTTTTACCTTCGAGTTTTGGTTTCCAGTTTAATATTCTTTTTGCTTTATTATTTGAGGACTTTAAATTTTCCACCTCGCTATTTTTAGGTCTTACTCTTTGGTTGTCTAAAATTATTTGAGTTTTAATGCTTGTTATTTTTTCAACTGTCTTAACTATATCTTTAATGGAAATATCAAAGTTATTTCCAATATTTATTTGCTCTCCTATACATTTTGAATTTCTAATTGCTAATTTAAAAGCATTAACAGTATCTTTTACATAAGTGTAATCACGCTTTGTTTTAGTGTTTCCTAATTTAATTTTACCTTTATTAAAAAGTGTTTGCGATATTATAGTGGGTATTACTGCTCTAAGTGATTGTCTAGGTCCAAAAGTATTAAAAGGTCTAATAATAGAAACTGGCAATCCAAATGATTTTTGATATGACATAACCAAATTATCTGCCCCAGCCTTTGATGCCGCATATGGAGATTGACAATTTACTGGATGATCTTCATCCATTGGTAAATATTGGGCACTTCCGAAAACCTCACTCGTTGATGTATGAATAAATTTTGTAATATTAGAGTTTTTTGCAATATTCAATAAATTAAGAGTACCCTTGATGTTAGTATCAATATAACTATCTGATGCATTATAGGAATAAGGTATTCCGATTAATGCAGCTAAATGAATGATAACATCAGCACCTTTTACTGCTGATTTAACGCTATTTATATCCCTTATATCACCAAATATTATTTCACAATTATCCAAAACTTCTTTTTTTAAATTTGTTAGCCATCCATAAGAATTAAAAGAATTGTACAACACAAAACATTTAATTTTAAAGCCAGATTTAACTAGTTCCTCTGTTAAATGTGAGCCAATAAATCCCTCTGATCCTGTAAGTAAAATTTTCATAAAATCTTCAATTAATCTTTTGCTTCAAAATGTATAAATTAATTTTTAGAACTTTTTTTAAGTTCCTTTTTTAATTCGTCATACTCTCTCATTTTCTGATTCATATAATTGATTGTTAATTTTGTTCTCGCCTTCATTCCCCTTGGTGTTAGTACATACATATAATTAAATTTATTTTTACTATCTTTAAATCTTTTTACCTTAATCAAACCATGATCTTTTAATTTTTTTAAACAATAATTAAATTTTCCTAAACTAAATCCTAATTGAGCTGAAAGACTTCTTTGATTGTTCTTTCCACCTTTATAAATTTTTCTTAATACTTCAAACTGGTCTTGATTTTCTACCATAATATCTATTGTTCAATAATTGAACATATCATATTAATATTATAATTTGTATATATATTTTCGCAAAGTTCATAAAAACAATTGATTTTAATCATTAATAACCTTGTCTTAATGAGAATTTTTTAAATAGTTATAACTATATATAATTTTAGTTATTCTAACTTATCGTAAAACCACCATCAATTGGTAAGTTAACTCCTGTAATATAATTCGCAAAATCTGAAGATAAAAAAATTGCTGCATTTGAAATATCTTTTGAAGTGCACATTCTTTTAATAGGTGTTCTATTGATATAATTTTTGAAAAAAGTTTTATTTAGTTCTTTTAAATCTTTTTTATTGTTAAAAACACCTCCAGGGCAAAGTGAATTAACTCTAATGTTATATTTGCCATAATGAGATGCCATAGACCAGGTTAGAGCACTTAAGCTACCTTTAATACTTGAATAAATGGCATTTTCTCTCATAGGAGTATTTTTGTAGGTATTTGAATTTTGTGCTTTTAATCCATAAATAGAATTTAAATTTATAATACTTCCTTGCACACTTTTTTTTTTCATTAAATTAGCAACCAGGATACTTATTAAAATGTATGAATTTTGATGAAGTTCAACATTTTTAGATATTTCCTTCCCTCCAATTTTGTCGAAATTAATTTTATTCCATCCCTTACTTTTTGGATATGAACAATTTATCAATATATCGGGACAACCAAAATTGTTTAGAATTTTTTTTAATTTAAGTTCAAGATTTAAAACTGTATTTATTTTTAATTTCTTAAAATAGATATTCTTTTTATTTCTAAATTTATTAATTGTATCTATGACTAAAACATTACCGCCGCTTTTAGAAAAATCATGAGTGATCTGTTGTCCAATTTTTCCAGATCCACCAATTATAACTATTTTTTTTTTACTAAAATTTATTTCCATTTTAATGTTTACATAACCAATTTATATCATTCATTTTATTTAGTTAAATGTCTAATAATATTTTTTTTTAGTCCGTAATCTAACCAGCTTTCATGTATTGGAAAAATATTAATCTTTTTATCTTTTTTTATTAAATCATTGATCAAGTCTGTCATATCCAAATAACCAACTTCATTTAAATATCTTTTAATTTTTGGATCTAACACATAAATCCCTGCATTTATCAAAAAACTATTTTCAGGCTTTTCAATTATTTTTTGTAACTTATTTCCTTTTGGAATCAATCTTCCATAATTATTTTTTTCATTAAAAACTTTTGCTGCTATTGTGATAAATGATTTATTTTTTGTATGATATTTAATCATTTCTTTAAGGTTAATATTAGAAATAATATCTGCATTAGAAACTACAAGTGATCGTTTAAAATTGTTGACAAGTTTAATTGATCCAGCTGTTCCAAGAGGTTTCTTCTCCTCTAAATATTTTATTTTAACACCATACTTTTTTCCGTCACCAAGAAATTTTTTAATTTTATGGCCCAAATAATTTATTGATACATAAAATTTTGAAATTCCTTGTTTTTTTGCTATGAGTATTATTCTTTCTATAATTGGTTTTTTATTGACAAGTAATAAAGGCTTTGGTGTTTTATTTGTTAGTGGTCTTAATCTTAAACCTTTACCACCAGCCATTATCAACATTTCATTATCAATTCTGGAAGCTATCTCTTTTTTTTTAAGTGTGTAAATATCAACAATTTCATTTCTATTGTTTAACAGAGGAATACAATTAATAGATTTTCTACCTAGAATAAAATTTATTTTTTGAGTATTTAATTCAATCTTAGTAAAAATAGGTTTTTTATAGGCAAATTTATCTACCTCATCATTTATACTTAAATTTTTTAAAAGTCCTCTTCTTAGATCTCCATCAGTTAGAGTTCCAATAAATCTATTTTTTTCATTTACAATTAAACAAAATTTGTTTTTTAAATTGTTTAATCTTATTATAGCTTTTTTCGCAGATATATTTGATTTAAGGATATATTTATTTATATTTTTTTTCATACTTAAATTTAACTAAAGTAAAAAAATAGTCTAGTTTTAAGACTTTACTGATAAAATTATTAAAATATATTGCATTTTGTTCAAAAATTGAACATAATTTAGATTAATATTATAGTCAAATTTCTATGGCGTCTATATTTAAAAAAACTCTTAAAAAATATATAGATAAAGAAAAGATATATTTGATAGCGGAGGCTGGTATAAATCATAATGGAAAACTCTCATATGCAAAAAAACTTATTTCTGAAGCAAAGAAATCCGGTGCGAATGCAATAAAATTTCAATCTTTTTTTGCTGAAAATGTTGTTACAAAAAGTGCTAAAAAAGCAGATTATCAAATCAGAAACACGAAAAATTCTGGAACACAGTTTAGTATGATTAAAAATCTTGAACTAAAAAATAAAGATTTTTATACACTAAAAAAAATTGCGAAGTTAAACAATATTGATTTTATTTCGTCTGTTTTTGATAATGAGAGTTTAAGTTTCGTAATGAATGATTTAAATTTATCAATTATAAAAATCCCGTCTGGTGAAATTACTAATTACCTATTATTAAGACAAATAAATCTTGAAAAAAATTATGTGTTTTTATCCACAGGGATGTCAAATATAAAAGAGATAGTAAATGCAATAAATTGTATGTGTAAAAGTAAAGTATTTATTATTAAAAAAAATTTAACTAAAATAAAAAATAAAAAATTATTCAATAAGATAAAAAAAAAAATATTTATTTTTCATTGTGTAACTGATTATCCTGTGAAAGATGAAAATGCTAACCTTAACTGTATTGAGACTTTATCAAAAAACTTGAAATTAAATATTGGTTATTCTGATCATACGATTGGGACAAATGCACCTTTAATAGCCATATCTAAGGGAGCAATTGTAATAGAAAAACATTTTACACTTGATAAAAAAATGAAAGGTCCAGACCATAAAGCATCTTTGAATCCAGGTGAATTTAAGGAATTATCAAATAAGATAAGACAGTACGAAAGAATGATAGGTAATGGAGAAAAGAAGATACAAAAATGTGAATTGAAAAATTCTAAACTTGTTAGAAAAAGTATAGTTGCAAAAAAAGATATAAACAAAAATACAATTTTTAACCTTAAAAATTTAACCTGCAAAAGACCCGCTAATGGTTTATCACCTTTTTTGATTAAGAAATTATTGAATAAAAAATCAAAAAAAAATTACACAAAAGATCAATTGATTAAAATTTAAAATAACAAAGAGATATTAAATTGAATAATAAAATTTTAGTAAATAAGATTATAAAAACGATATCAAGTGTTATCGAAAAAAACTCTAGAGAACTTCATGAACCTTTTCTACCAAAAAAGGAATTTAGATATATAAATGAAACTTTATCAAAAAATAATTTTATGTTGGGCCCCTACATTAAAAGATTTGAAAATAAGATAAAAGAATTAACAAAATCTAAATTTGTAATTCTAACAAATACCGGCAGTTCTGCATTGCATATTTCTTTAAAACTAATAAATGTAAAAAAAAATGACGAAATATTAATTCCAACACTTCATTATGTTTCAAGTGTAAATTCTACTCTTTATTGTAGGGCAACCCCTCATTTTATTGATGTCGATAAGAATTCACTAGGAGTTGATTGTATTAAGTTAGAAAACTATTTAGAAAAAATATGTTTAATAAAAAGAAAAAAGTGTATTAATAAAATTTCAGGCAAAACTATTAAAGCAATTATTCTTCTTCATGCATTTGGTCATTCTGCAAATCTAAAACACATTCAAAAAATTTGTAGGAAATATAAGATTATATTAATAGAGGATGCAGCTGAGGCTGTCGGAAGTTATAATAAAAAACAACATTTAGGCACTTTTGGAAAACTTGGTATTTTAAGTTTTAATGGTAATAAAACTATTACAAGTGCTGGTGGAGGTGCCATTTTAACTAGTGATAAAAAGCTAGCAAAAAAGGCAAAATATCTCGTTTCTAATGCAAAAATTCCTCATATATGGAAATATTCATACAAGGAGATTGGTTATAATTATAGAATGCCCAATATAAATGCAGCAGTTGGTTTTTTACATATGAAATATCTTAAAAAAATTTTAAATGAAAAAAGAAAACTATTTCACAAATATAAAAAATCTTTTTCGAAATTTGATTTTATTAAGATATTAAATGAGCCTGATGGATGTAAAAGTAATTTTTGGTTACAAACGTTAATTTTAGAGAAAAATAAGGAAAATTTAAGAGATCAATTGTTAAGAACTGGTTATAATAAAAAGATAAAATTAAGACCAGCATGGGAACTGTTACATAACCTAAAACACTTAAGAAAATATCCTAGAATGAATTTGGATAATGCATTAAAAATGCACAAAAGAATAATCAATATACCAAGCAGCTGCTATAAAATTAAATGATAAAAAAAACAAAATTATTTGAAGATATAAATAGTAGTTTACATTCAAATAAAGTTCCCAATGTAGATTTGCATATGCACACGAATTGGACTGACGGTAAAAATTCTGTATTGGAGATGTATAAATCTGCTTGTGAGAAGGGGCTGGATGTAATTTTATATAGTGAACACGCAAGATATAAAAGTGTAGATTGGTTTAAAAATTTTGCACAAGAAGTAAGATCTATCAAGAAAAAAAGATGTTTACCTTTAGTAGGAGTTGAGAGCAAAATATTAAATTACAAGGGTGAAATAGACATCCATCCAAAAATAGCTGAGGAATGTGATTTAATTATGGGAAGTGTTCATAGGTTTCCAGGTGAAGATGGTATAAATTTAAAAAAACATATTTCTAAATATAAAAAAAAAGAAGCAATTGAGATTGAATTTGAGCTTTCTATAGCGGCGTTAAAATATTCTTCAATAGATATTCTGGGCCATCCCTTTGGGATGTCTTACTCAAGATTTAAAACAAAACCACCTTGGAAATTAATAATTGAATTAATCAAAACTGCAAAAAAATATAACAAAGCTTTTGAAATAAATTCAAAATATCATAATCAAGCAAAAAAAATGATTAATAAATGTCTTGAGAATGAGACACTTATTTCTTTAGGGTCCAACGCTCATTCTGTGAAAGAAGTAGGTAAAATTCAAAAAATTTTATCTTAAATGAAAAAAATTAATGTACTTATTACGGGAGCAGGTAGTGGTGTAGGACAGTCAATACTTAAATCCTTAAAAATAAGCAGATTAAAATTGAATATTATTACATCTGACATATCACCTTTGAATGCGGCTCTTTTTAGATACAATAAATCATTAATTATACCAAAAGTTGAAGATAAGGACTCTTTAAAAAAGATTATAGATATACTAAATAAAAATAAGATACAGGTATTATTTGTCGGCTCCGAATATGAAGTTGAGTTTTTTTCAAAAAATAAAAAAAGAATAGAGCAAAATTCAAGTGTTATAATATGCGTGTCTCCAATAGAAACTGTTAAAATCTCTGGTGATAAATATCTTACATATAAATTTCTTAAAGAAAATAATCTACCTTACGCAAAAACTTATCTTCCAAAAAATTTAAAAAGTGCAAAAAAAATTTTAGATAATTGTAATTTACCAGTTTTCATTAAAGATCGTTTCGGTACTTCCTCAAGAAATATTTTCTTAATTAGAAATAAAAATGAATTAAACAAATATTTTAAAATTGTTCCAAATTCAATTATTCAAGAATTTGCAGGCAACGAAGGAGAAGATTTGAAGGACGAATATACATGTAGTCTTTTTTTTTCGAAAGAAAGTAAATTGATAGGACCATTCATAGCTAGAAGAGTGTTAAAATATGGAACATCTTGGTCCATTGAAATCAAAAAATTTAAAAAGATTAAACCAATATTGTTTAAAATAGCAAAATTATTGCCTTCAGTCGGTAGTTTAAACATTCAGTTAAGGGATGGGAAAAAAGGCCCGATCCCATTTGAATTCAATGCAAGGTTTTCTGGTACAACATCAATAAGATCACATTATGGTTTTAATGAGCCAGAAATGTTTATTAAAAATTACTATTTCAACAAAAAAATAAAAAATCCTAAAATTAAAGAGGGTTTAGCTCTTAGATATATTGATGAAATTTTTTTAGATGGTGTTGAGCAAAATTCAAAAAAATTACTTTATAAAAAGGGCAAAAAAAGAGATTGGTTTTAAAAAAATGAAATTAAAAATTTGTGTAGCTACAGGGGGTAGAGCTGATTATGGTTTACTAAAAAAACTTATTTTATTAATAAAAAAAGATAATTTTTTTAAATTACAAACATTAGTAACTGGTTCTCACTTAGAGAAAAAATATGGTTACACTATTAATGAAATTAAAAATGATAAAATAAGAATTACAAAAAAAATTTTTTTAAATATTTCTTCTGATACACCGGAAAAAATTTCTGAATTAATATCTATTGGAATTAAAAAATTTACCATGTCTATAAAAGACCTTAAACCAGATTTGATATTAGTTCTTGGTGATAGATATGAGATTTTTTCCTTGGTAACAGCAGCTCATGTTATGGGTATTCCGATTGCCCATCTTCATGGTGGTGAGACAACAGAAGCTGCATTAGATGAAGCTTTTAGGCATTCTATCACTAAAATGTCTGATTTACATTTTGTAGCAAATAAAATCTACCAAAAAAGAGTAAGACAACTGGGTGAAAATAAAAAAAATATTTTTTCAGTTGGTGGTTTGAGTGTTGATCAAATTAATATTAAAGAATTATATACTCGCTCTGAAATAGAAAAAAAATTAAGAATTAAATTATATAAAAATATTTTTTTAATAACTTATCATCCAGAGACACTTAAACAAAATAAAAATAATAATGATATCCTTCCATTGCTTAATTCTCTCAAAAAATTAAAAAATAAAAATTTGATCTTTACTATCCCAAACTCCGACACATATAATCACAAGATATATAATCAGATCAAATCTTTTGTTGGAAAACATAAAAATTCTCATCTTTTTAAATCTTTGGGACACAAACTCTATCTCTCGATTATTAATCATTCAGATTGTGTTATTGGGAATTCTTCAAGTGGGCTTTCTGAGGCACCATATTTTAAAAAGCCAACAATAAATATTGGTGATAGACAAAAAGGCAGAATAAAAGTGAAAAGTATAATAGATACAGAAATGAATAGTAAAAAAATTTCAAATGCATTAAAAAAAATCGAAAAAACTGATTTTAAGAAAAATCTTAAAAATGTAATTAGTCCATATGGAAGTGGTGGAGCAGGAAAAAAAATAATAAAAATTCTAAAGAAAATTGACATAAAAAATCTTAAAAGTAAAAAATTTTTTGATTTGAAATTTAAATACTAATAAATGAAATACACTATTGGATTAACTGGTGCCTCTGGAATGCTTGGCAAACATTTAATTAACTTCTTATTAAAAAAAAACTTAAAAATTGTTACAACTTCAAGGAGATCAATAGAATATAAAAATAAAAATATTGATTGGAAAAAGTTTGATTTGACAAAGATTAAGAATGAAAAGACGTTAGACAATTTGTTTGGTGATATAAAAGTATTAGTTCATGCTGGTGCTTTAGTACCAACAAATATTAAACAACAAAATAAAGATAAGATAATTAAAACAAATTTAAAACCTACAATTATTATTTCCAAATGGGCTAAAAAAAACAACGTGCATTTTATTTATATTTCTGGCGCGATTGTTTATGAAAATAAAATTAAAAAAAAGATAAAAGAAACATCAAAAATAAAGAATTTTTTTCTTAGAGATTATTACGGAAAATCAAAGAAAAATTGTGATAATTACCTAAAAAGAAAAATTCAATTAGGAGATAAAGTTAGCATATTAAGGCCCACTTCTATTTATGGATATGGATTGAAGAAAGATAAGATTATTATAAAATTAATAAAATTATCTAAATTTAATCAACCTATAATCCTGAGTGAACCTTTTGAAAAAATAAATTTTATACACGCAAATGATGTTGCTAATGCAGTTTATAAAATCATAAAAAAAAAACAGTATAAAATATTTAATCTTGGCTCTAAAATGCTATATTCAATTAAAGATTTGTCAAAAATTTTAATAAAAATAAATAAGAGTAAATCGAAATTACAAATATATAGCAGTAGTAAAAAAATTAAATATTTATATAAATATAATGTTTCATCTAACAAAGCCAAACTTAATTTAGGCTGGAAAACTAAAATTCCAATTAATAAAGGACTTAAGTTAATTATAGATAAAAAGTATGAATATTAAAAAAAAAGATATATATGTTTTAGTATGTGCTAGATCAGGCTCTAAGGGCATAAAAAATAAAAATATTAAAAAAATTGGTAAACTATCTCTTTTAGAAAATACAATTTTACAAGCAAGAAAACTTAGACAAATAAAGTCTGTTTTTGTATCAACTGACTCAAAAAAATATGGAATTATAGCAGAAAATGCTGGTGCAATAGTTCCCTTCTTGAGACCGAAATACCTTTCGGGTGATAAAATTTCAGAGTGGAAAGTTTGGAAACATTTTATAAAAAAAATGAATTTAAAAAAAAATGATATAATTATAGTTCTACCGACAACTTCGCCATTTAGAAAAATTGAAGATATCTTAAAGGGTATCAGATTATATAATAAGAGAGAGTTTGATGTAGTTATTGCGGTAAATGAAAGCTCGAGAAATCCATACTATAATATGTTGGAGAAAAAGAAGAACGTTTTTAATCTTGTAAAAAAACAAAAAAAATTTTTTTATAGAAGGCAAGATGTACCAAAAGTTTATGATGTAACAACATTTTTCTATATATTTAATACTAATTTTTTAAAACAAAAAAAAAATCTACATGATGGAAAAATAGGAGCAATAGTAGTTCCTAAAGCAAGATCAATAGATATTGATACAAAATTGGATTTAATGTTTGCTAGATATTTGAAAAAACTACCAATTTCTGGGATCTAAATAGTAAGAATTCTTTATGCTGAATTTTTCTGGGATATTAAGTTTGCTTTTTTTCTCATACTTTAAGATTTCATTTAACTGTGCCAAACTGCTTATTCCAACCACAATCTTATAAATAATTTTATTATCTAATAAAAATCTTACACAAGCTTCAGTGTTAGAAATTTTTCTTTGATTAAGCCATTTTTTTAAATTTATCTTTGTATTCATAATTTTACTATTATTTAAATAATTTGACTCATTCAATATTAACCCTTTTAAAAAAATTGATCTTACAAAAACTTTAATCTTATTTTTTTTTATAAATTTGAGAATAGAATTATTATTTAACCTTCTATCAAAAATATTATAAGGCATTTGTACTATATCAAATTTATTTTTGTGGTAATATTTTTTTAATTTATTAATTTTATAAATAGAAATACCATAATACTTTATTAATTTTTTCTTTTTCAATTTCTTTAAAATTTTAAAAAATATTTCAGATTTTTTAGTATTCTGTAATTGATCTTCATCGTGAAGCAACAGTGCAAATAATTTTTTTATTTTCAAATCTTTTAGTGTTACCCTTATTTGTTTGTAAATATACTCCTCTAAATCCTTTATATTTATATGTTTAATTTTAATTTTTGAGGTTACATTGAATTTTTTTAAATTACTTCCCCCCAAGAGTTTTTGAGCACGTCCATAACTTACTGCTGTATCTAAGTGGATAATATTTTTTTTTTTTAAAAATAAAATTAATTTTTTAATTTTTTTTTTACTAAATTTCTTTTGATTTAGACCATACACATTATCGAAATTAGCTGTACCTATTGAAAATTTACTAATAACAGATTTCATTGATATCATAGGAATTTATATATATATAAAGTTTTTGCACAACTGATATAATTTGTATATTTTTAATTGAAACAAAATAAAATAGATTTAAATAATTTTACATGAAAACAATTCCGTATGGAAAACACTATATTGATGAAAAAGATATTAAATTTGTAATAAAAACTTTAAAAAAAGATAAAATCACGACCGGTACGACTACAATTGAATTTGAAAATAAAATATCAGATTATCTAAAATGTAAATATGTATCTACTTGTAATAGTGGGACTTCAGCTTTGTATTTGGCAATGCAATCCTTGAATATCAAAAAAAATGATACAATAATAATGCCTTCAATCAATTTTGTCTCCTCATACTCAATTGCTAAGTTGTTTGGTGCAAAAGTTTTTTTAGCAGATGTTGATAGATACACAGGTCAGATGCGTCCAGATGATGTGATTAATTGCATAAAAAAATTCAAATTAAAAAATATAAAAGCTTTAATTGTAATGTATAATGGTGGATATCCACAAAATGCTGAAAAATTCATTAAGTTAAAAAAAAAATATAAATTTTATATTATTGAAGATGCGTGTCATGCCCTTGGAGCCATATACAAAACAAACAATAAAACTTTTAAAATTGGATCATGCGCACATTCAGATGTATGTACTTTTTCTTTGCATCCCTTAAAAACAATAACAACAGGAGAAGGAGGTCTAGTTACAACTAACATTAAATTAATTGACACAAATATAAAAAAATTAAGATCTCTCGGACTAGCAAGAGATAAAAAAAAACATTGGAAATATGATGCCGTTTTCAAAGGACTGAATTTTAGGATGACAGATTTTCAAGCTGCACTTGGGATAAGTCAACTTAGCAAAATTAAGAAGTTTTTAAATTATAGAGTCAAAGTAAAAAATATATATAATAAGAATTTAAATAGAAACAAAAAAATTTATACACCAGATCATAAAAAAAATTATGCATCCTCAAATCATCTTTATATAATAAATTTTATTAAACCAAATTTGAAAAAGAAAGAAAATTTTATAAAAACCATGTTGCAAAAGAATATAATCTTACAATATCATTATATTCCTATTTATAAATTTAAAATATTTGATGATAAATTTATTTCTCAAAATGCAGAGATATATTATAAATCATCAGTAAGTTTGCCGATTTACTATGGTCTAAAATTTAAAGAGCAAAAAAAAGTAATCGAGAACATTAACAAATATATTTAAACAATTATAGTTTTCAAAATATACAAAAGTATGAAAAAAAATATAGCTTTTTTATTTGATAAAAAAAATCCATGGATTTTTGAATACTACAAAAAATTTTATAAAAAGAAATTTAAAAAGGTTAAAATTTTGTGGAGCCTAAAAAAATTATTTAATTTAGATATTTTATTTATTATAAATTACACAAAAAAAATCGATTTAAATAAATTTAGTTCAAAATCAATTAACCTAGTTATTCACGAGAGCGATCTTCCCAAAGGCAAAGGATTTGCTCCTTTACAGTGGCAAGTTTTACAAAATAAAAAAAATATAATATTTACAATGATTCAAATTAACAAAATTATTGATAGTGGTCCAATAGTTATGAAAAAAATGCTAAGGCTTAATGGCCTTGAACTTTACGACGAATTAAGATTTTTACAGGCAAAAACTATTTTCAAAATGATTGATTTATTTATAAAGAAATATCCTAAAATTAAATTTAAAAAGCAAAAGGGAAAATCTACGTTTTACAGGAAAAGAACTACACAAGACTCAAAATTAAATATAAATAGTTCTATTAAAAGTCAGTTTAATAAATTAAGAGTAACAAATAATAATGATTGGCCAGCTTTTTTTATTTATAGAAAACAAAAATACATAGTTAAAATTTTTAAAGATGACAAGCTTGTTAAAAATCAAAAATAAACCAATACTTATCGGAGAAGTGTCCTGCAATCACAATGGAAAGATAAAAAATGCAAAAAAAATCATTGATATTGCAAAAAAAAATGGTGTTGATTTTATCAAATTTCAAACTTACGACGCATCATCTTTAACGATAAGATCAAAAAAAAAAGATTTTTTAATTAAAAAAGGACTTTGGAAAGGAAAAAAATTATGGGACTTGTACAACTCAGCAAAGACACCATTTAGTTGGCAAAAAGAACTTTTTGATTATTCAAAAAAAAAAAGAATAAGATGTTTTAGTACACCTTTTGATGTTAAAGCTGTAGATCTACTAGAAAAGTTAAATTGTCCGTTATATAAGCTTGCCTCATTTGAAATAAATCATTTACCTCTGATTAAAAGAATAGCAGAAACCAAAAAGCCACTAATTATCTCTACTGGAATGTCCCAAATAAAAGATATTGATTTAGCAGTTAATTTTGCAAAAAAAAATGGCAGTAAGGAAATAATAATTTTATATTGTGTAAGTAATTACCCATCTAAAGTTGAGGATTTTAATTTTAAAAACATAGAAATCATAAAAAAAAGATACAATTGCAAAGTAGGTTTTTCTGATCATTCAATAGATAATAGAGTGGCATCGGCAGCAATTTTAGCCGGCGCAGATTATATTGAAAAACATATTGCTTTAAATAATCAAAAAATAGGTTTTGATATTAAATTCTCTCTTAAAGGAAGTGAGATAAAGAACTTTAGAGAAGATATTGATGTTGCATGGAAATTAAGAGGTAGAAATTATTTTTATAGAAATAAGAGCGAAAATATTAATAAAATATTTAAAAGATCGATATATGTAGTAAAAAAAATAAAAAAAGGAGATAAGTTTACAAAGGAAAATATTTCAGTAATAAGACCAGGGTTTAGTTTAAATCCTATCTATTATTATAAAATGTTGAATAAAAAAGCAAAAAAAAATTACTTAGCAGGAGATAGAATTAAGTATAGCCAGGTGTTTTAAATGAAAAAAAATAAAAAATATCAAAATATAATTGATAAGATACAAAGAATACGATCAAAGAATAATGTAAACTGGATGGACCTACTTAGACTAGCGTTCAAATTAGATCCAAAAAATGCCTCAAAAATTATGAAAAAAATTAATTATGACGATAAGAAGATTTCAAATTTATTAAAAAAGCTTTCAGATTAATATCGCTTAAATGAATAATTATTTAATCATATCAAAAAGAGTATGGGATAAAAAAAATTTTTCTAATCTGGGAAAAAAATTTTTTTTTTTAAAGA
>TARA_B100001057_G_C22871397_1_pt1 | contig 17008 bp, 20 predicted proteins | sample TARA_B100001057 | Tara Oceans TARA_B100001057 (sample SAMEA2621839) | marine metagenome | biome: marine biome (ENVO:00000447); feature: surface water layer (ENVO:00002042); material: "saline water (ENVO:00002010), including plankton (ENVO:xxxxxxxx)" | depth 5 m
TCTGTTTCGCAGGGGTTTCTTTTTCTACCACCCCCCCCCTTGGTGGCGAACACAATGTAAAGTACCGTATGCACCAAAAAAATTCTGCTAAATCCACTGCCGACATTTTGCTTCAGCTTCATGGCGATCCTGTGCTCTTTGTGCAGTCTTGTCTTGGCGCGGAGCCACAAGAGTGGCAGAAGCAAGCCTTAAACGCTGTCAGGGATGATCCTCGCGTTGCTGTGAAGTCCTCACACGGCGTTGGTAAGTCTGCTTTGCTGAGTTGGGTTATATTGTGGTATATGATCACACGTTCTTGCCGGATTGTGTGTACTGCCAACTCTGCTAATCAGTTAAATCAGGTGTTATGGGCTGAGATCCAGAAGTGGGCCAGAAAGATGCCCAAGGGTTTACAGAGCCAACTTGAGATAACCAGTGATAAGATCACGGTCAAAGGTGTGGACTCAAGTTGTCACGCGAGAGTTTCAAGAAAAGAGAATCCGGAGGCGCTGCAAGGATTCCACCATGAGAGGATTTTGTTCTGTATCGATGAATGTTCTGGTGTGGATGATATTATTTTTGAGGTAGCGCAGGGTGCGTTATCTACGGAAGGTTCCAAGATTCTTATGGTGGGCAATCCCACGCGTAATACTGGTTATTTTTATGATGCTTTTCATAAAAACGCGCATCGTTGGAATAAGATGACGGTGAGTTGTTATGACAGTCCGTATGTGAGCGATGATTTTATTGAGGAAATGAAAGCTCAATACGGTGAGGATAGCAACATTTTCCGCATACGTGCTCTTGGTGAGTTTGGTGAGGACAGTAACGACACGTTGATTGGTAGGCACATTGTGGAGTCTGCGATTTCGCGTGAGGTTGACCCTATGAATATCTCGCCCATTTGGGGTTTGGATGTAGCTCAGTATGGGAATGACCGTTGTGGGCTTGCTAAGAGGCAGGGAAACGTCCTTATGGAGCCTGTTAAGTCTTGGCAGGGTAAAGACCTTATGGAGACTGTGGGCTTCGTTCTGACGGAGTATGAGGCCACGAGCTTTATGGAGCGTCCGGTTGAGATCTGTGTAGACAGCATAGGGATCGGAGCGGGGGTATGTTCTAGGCTTCAGGAGCTTGGATTACCCGCAAGGGCGATTAACGTTGCTGAGAGTCCTAGTTTGGGAGCACGGTATCAGCGTTTGCGTGATGAGTTATGGTTTAAGTGTCGTGAGTGGTTTGAGGCGCGAGATTGTTCGATGCCGGATCAGGAAGAGTTGGTTAATGAATTGACTGCGTTACGCTTTAAGATTTTGTCCTCTGGTAAGTTTAAGGCTGAAGGTAAGGATGAGATGAAGAGGCGCGGTTTGCGTTCTCCTGATTTAGCTGATGCGTTTATATTGACGTTTGCAAGCCAAGCGATGAAGGCGGCGGGTTCGGTAGATCATTATAGTTTTTCTGGTGATTTGGACTACGGCAACAGTAATTGGATTGTGTAATGGCATTAGCAAGTAGGGTTAAGCGGCTCCCAAGTGGGCGTGTGCAGTACAACGGCGAGACATTTCCTGGGTTTAACAAGGTTCAGCGTACCCCAGGAGGATCTAAGAAGTTCAAGGTATTAGCCAAGAAGGGGCCAAACGTTAAAAAGGTTACTTTTGGTGATTCTTCGATGAGCATTAAAAAGGGGAACAAATCTAACAAGGCGAGTTATTGTGCTCGTTCTGGTGGGATTAAAGGTAAAAATGACAAGTTTTCTGCAAATTATTGGTCACGCAGAATGTGGGATTGTTGAGGTGAAAACATGCAATATATGAAGATGTATAGTAGGCCAAAAGTTAATAAAATGAAGGAAGTAGCAGACGCAGTTGACGCTATGGTGGATGAAGTTAAGACCGCTACAAAGTCAACTAAGAAGCGCAGACCTTCGTATAAGGCTCGTATGGCGGGAACGCAAACCGGAAAGTATTCGTCTGATGCCTAAGAAAGCACCTGTTCGCAAGAAAGCCCCTGTTCCAAAGAACAAGGCTTTGTACGCTCGTGTTAAGGCGGCGGCTAAGAGAAAATTTGATGTATACCCTAGTGCTTATGCAAATGCGTGGTTGGTGCGTGAGTATAAGAAGCGTGGGGGCACATACGCTTAATGGCTAAGTATCGCGGCGGTTTAACCAAATGGTTTGCGGAAGATTGGCGTGATGTAAAAACAGGTAAGCCGTGTGGGCGCAGCGGTAAGAAGGATAAGGGGCGTCCTTATCCGGCGTGTAGACCCGCGAGTAAAGCAAGGACAGCCAAGGCTAAAAAGGCTGCAAAACGTAAGACAAGTTCAACCAGAATTAGTTGGGATGTTTAGAAAGGAAGCGTGATGCCAGGATATCATAAGGGCAAGAAAAAAGGCGGCAAGAAGAAGTAATGGCTAAAATGGACGAAGAGCGTTTTCGTGGTATTTTGCAGCATGAAATACAAAGTGCTGTAAACTATTATGACAGTGAGTTTTCACAGGAACGTGCAGACATTTTGGGATATTACCTCGGTGAGCCTTTAGGTAATGAGGTTGAAAACCGTTCTCAGGTAATCGCAACTGAGGTTTCCGACACGATTGAATATATTATGCCATCTTTGATGAAGATGTTTGCATCCTCTCCTGAGTTCTCCCGCTTTCATCCAAGAGGTCCGGAGGACGTTAAGGCCGCAGAGCAAGCCACTGATTTAGTTAACTTTGCTATCAATCAAGACAATCGTGGTTTTACGATTTTACACAATTGGTTCAAAGATGCTCTGTTGTTTAAGCAGGGTGCAGTTAAGTTTTACTGGCAAGAGACAGAAGATGTTGCCAATGAGGTTTACGAGGGTTTAACCGAAGATGAAGTTACGCTTTTGGTTAATGATCCGGCTGTTGAGGTTATTTCTCAAGACGTTGTGGAAGTTGGTACGGTTGACGAGGCCACAGGTCAGGAAGTTCCGACAGACATAAGTTACAACGTTGAGGTAAATGTCCGTAAGAAGTCGGGCAAGGTTAAGATAGACAATGTGCCTCCTGAAGAACTGATATTTTCTCGTAGGGCCACTTCTTTAGATGATTGTGCATTTATAGCCCACCGTACTCAGGTTCGGGCGGGTGATTTGATTGAGCAAGGGTATGATGAGAATACGGTGCTTAATTATGCCGGACATGATGATTTAGACGATGAAGCGGAGCGTCAGGCACGTTTTGAAGAGATTGAAAGTGGATCTAACTTTGAAAGCCATGATCCGACTATGCGTGAGGTTTTGGTCACAGAGGCATATATTCGCGCAGATTTTGATGGCGATAATGTGCCGGAGTTACGGCGTGTTGTTTCTCTTGGTGACGGTGTAGAGATCCTTGAGAATGAACCGTTTGATCATGTGCCGTTTGCGTTATTATCACCGATTTTAATGCCGCATAGAATGGTTGGTAGGTCCGTTGCTGAAATGGTGATGGATTTACAGATGATTAAATCATCTATTATGCGCCAGATGTTAGATAACTTGTATTTGACCAATAATAGCAGGGTAGCCGCTGTTGAGGGTCAAGTGAATATGTCTGACCTTTTATCATCCCGTCCTGGTGGGATTGTGCGTACTCGTGCGCCAGGAATGGTACAGCCGTTGGCGGTTCCCCAAATTGGTTCTACGGCTTTCTCCATGCTTGAGTACGTCGATCAAGTCAGAGATCAGCGCACAGGCTTCTCTAAAGCGTCTATGGGGCTTGATCCATCCACTTTGCAGTCTACCACTGCAAGCGCGGTAAACGCTACTATACAGGGCGCACAGCTAAAGATAGAGATGATTGCTCGTGTGTTTGCTGAAACCGGATGTGTTGATTTGGCTAAAGGTGTTTTGGCGTTATTGCAGAAGCACCAAGATAAGGAGCGCACCATTCGTATTCGTGGTGAGTTTGTGGCAATAGATCCCCGCGCTTGGCAGAATAATTTTGATTTATCCATTGAAGTTGGCCTTGGTAATGGGCGTGAAGATGAAAAAATGGGTATGCTTACACAGATTTTAGGTAAGCAAGAACAGTTATTGCAGCAATTAGGTCCGAATAACCCTGTTGTGAAGCCTAGCCAGTACATCAATACTTTGAAGAAAATCGCAGAAATGGCGGGTTTTAAGGACACAGAACAGTTCTTTAGCTCTGGTGAACAGGTTGATCAGGCGGTTGCTCAGATGGGTCAACAAGAAGGTCCAAGCCCAGAACAGGCTAGACTTGAAGCTGAGTTGGAGTTGAAGCGTGAGAAAATGCAAGCTGAGTTACAGCTAGAGCGTGAGAAAATGCAAGCTGAGATTGAGCTACGACGGCAAGAGCTTCAGGCTGAACTTCAGTTACGTCAACAGAAATTGGCCTTTGGTGGTCAAGTATCGGATAATTTACCAAGAGCATGACAGATCCATGAGGACTGATGATTTATTAAAAAGTGCAGTGCGGGATTGGGATGGGCATCATTTAGACACAACCTTCAGTCATTTTTCTCATTCAGGTATGTGCATTCATTTGAGTTTAATTCCGGCAGAAACAAAAACTGGATACAAGTGTGATTGGTTTTTGAATAGCAAGCGTATTTCCAAGCAAAAATTGGAAGCTGTTTTGGAGTTAGAGTCATAATGACAGATTTTATTAGTGAGCAAGACAGGGGCGCAAAGGCCGCTGAGATTTTGCGAAATCCATTAATTTTAGAAGCATTTGAAGAATTACGAAAAACGTATGTTTTGGGTTGGTCAGGAAGTGATCCTCAAGACACCGATTTTCGTGAGCAATGTTTCCATTTGCTGAAAGCGTTGGAAGCTTTCGAGGGTCATTTTGAGAACGTTGTCACAACTGGCAAAATGGCCTCTCAACAAATGGAAGAATTGCGAAGATAACTTAACAATTTGGAGATTTTTATATGTCTGGTACTCAATCTGAATCCAGTCTTTCACAGCATGATGCTGTAAGTTTACTTTTGGACACCCAAGCCCCTGAAGAGGCAAGCGAGGAAGTTCAAGAGCCTAGTGCCGAAACTGAAGTAGAGGCAACCGAAGAGGAAACCGTCGAAGCTGATGCCGCTGAAGAAAGCCAAGCTGAAGCAGAAGAGGTAGAAACTGAGGAAAGTGATGAGGAATACGAAGAACTCGTAGACACTTATCGCGTGAAGGTTGATGGTGATGAATATGATGTAACTCAAGATGAGTTGATCAAAAACTATCAGCTTGAGCAAACTGCTCAAAAAAGGCTTATGAAAGCGTCTGAAGAGCGTAAAGCGTTAGACTCTGAAAAAGCACAAACTGAGCAAGTTCGTACACAGTATGAACAGGCTTTAGGTCTTATGCAGAAACAATTGCAAACGTCTAATCAACCAAAGGATCAGGCGTATTGGGATAGTCTGTATGAGGCTGATCCACTCGAGTACGTTAGGCAGCGCGATACTGAGCGCGACAATCAAGCTAAGATGCAAGCTGTTCAGGCAGAACAGTTGCGTTTACAGCAAGAGAACCTTCAACGCGAGCAAGCTAAATTACTTGAAATGATACCGGAGTGGAAAGATTCTGAGGTGGAAGCCAAGGAAAAATCTGCTTTGGTGAGCTACGCAAAAGAGCGTGGTTGGACAGATCAAGAGCTAGCAAGCACAGTTGATAGTCGCTACATTGAGTTAATGCGCAAAGCGTACCTTTTTGACAATTTGCAGTCGGGCAAGCCCATTGCAAAGAAGAAAGTCAAGGCCGCACCTAAGATGGTTAAGAGTGGTCAACCAAAATCTAAGGCTGACTCTGCAAGTGATCGGAAGCGTAAGGCTTTTGAAAACCTGAAGAAAACAAATAGCCGTGATGCGGCTGTTCAATATCTTTTAACTCGTTAATCTAAAGGAGGCCAATTATGGCTACATATACTAGCTCAACAGCTATTGGAGAAAGGGAAGATCTCAGCGATGTGGTCTACCGCATTAACTAAGATCGGTGCGGTATAAACTGGGTGAACTGCTGGAACCCTAAGTCAGAAATGATATGGCAATCAGCATCCAAGCTACCTACACAGCGGTAGAAGGTTCAGAGACTACCTGAGAGGTTAGACCTCTTAATAACAGGCTAGAGCGCCCAGAACTATAGCTACATTTGCGTTATGGTTATGATATAGTCCAATCCTCATCGAAAGGTGAGAGGGAATGCGATCCCGATGAAACTCCAGTAGTTTCAAACTCACAGAAAGAAACCACAAAGGGTATCTTTCACGAATGGCAAGTCCAAGAGCTTGCAGCGGCGGCAGCGAACAATCACGCCAACGAAGGCGCTGATTATTCATACGTCAATCCCGCTGTAACAACACGACTTGGCAACCATCACCAAATTGCGGTCCAAGCGGCTTCAGTATCCAACACTCTGGATGTTGTAGACAAAGCAGGGCGTGATAAGGAAACTGCGTACGTTAAGGTGCTCAAGGGAATTGAGCAACGGCGCGATATAGAGAAATCCTTATTCGCCAATGAAGCTCGTTCAGGCTCAGATCCGCGTAAATGCGCGAAGCTTATTACTTGGATTACCAATGGTGATGCGCCTAGTGATATGGCATTTGCTACTGGTGATGGGAGTGATGTCGCCGATTTGACGGGGACTGCCCGAGCTTTAACGCTCAGTCAAATAGATGCTGCGATGTTGGCGGCATACACTGACGGTGGAAGCCCGAATATGTTGTTGATGTCACCAACAAATAAGCAGAACTTTTCTGATCTATCGTCTGGTTCTGTTGCTACAGCGCAGTTAAATTATTCTGCACCACGCGATATTGCGATAGTTGGCTCAGTGTCACTTTATTTGAGTGATTTTGGTGAGTTAGCTGTAACGATTGACCGTCAAGCTAACAATTCAGAAATATATCTGATTGATACGGATTACGTTTGCATAGGCTCACTCCCAGGTCGTATGTTTAGCGTAAGTGATGTTGCCGCCACTGGTGACGCCACAAAATTCGCTTTAGTAAGCGAATATACTTTAATCGTCAAAGCGCCCAAGGCGCATGCGGCGGTTATTGGTTTAAGTGGAAGTTAATTTTTTCTCCATTCACAACTTGGGGGCGGCTAGTTCGCCCCTTTTTTTATTTGAGGTTTTAATGAAAAAGCTACTAAATGCAGATCCGATAACTGGCAAGCGCACAATCTTTGAAAGTGGTGCTGATGGTCACAGGGTTACAACTACTGTTAATGTTGATCCGGTGAAGGATTTAGCGAAAGAGAGTGCCAATAACTATCGCTATGGTGATATGATTGGGAATACTCAAAAGCATAAACACAAAGTTGGTGAAATCCCTGCCTTACTTTATCATCATTTGGTGGAAAGGTTTGGGCAACCAAAGGACAACCCAAAAGCTTGGATGCAGTGGCTTGAAGAAAACAAAGGTTTCAAGGCAACAGGCGGTAGGCTAATCTAATGGCAATTACAACATTTGCAGAGTTAAAGACAGCGATTGCTAACTTTTTAGCACGTTCCGATTTAACTGATCGTATTCCTGAATTTATTGCTCTTGCTGAAGCTCGAATGAGTAGAGAGCTAGAGACACGTTCTCAGGAAAAAAGATCAACTGCTAATACTATTTCTGGTGATGAGTTTATTTCACTGCCAACCGATTTGAGGAAAATACGTTTAGTTAAGCTTAATACTGATCCAATTTCTGTTTTAGATTATGCTTCACCGACAGACTTTTATACAACTTATCCCAGTTCTGGGGGTGGTAGACCTAAGTATTATACAGTTTTAGGCGCGGAGATTGTTTTGCGTCCTATTCCTGATAGCGTTTACACAGTTGAGCTAATTTACGGTGAGGAAATCGCCGGATTATCTGATGCGAATACAACTAATACAATTTTAACAAGACACCCAGATGCCTATTTGTACGGCTCACTGTCGGCCTCATATATCTATCTAATGGAAGAGGCTAGGGCAGCGCAATATGACACTTTATTTTCTCGCGCAATTCAAGAAATCAATGACAGTAATGATAGAGCGTTTTATTCAGGCACACTATCAATGAAATCTAATTATTCAGGTTAAGTTAGGAGATTTATAATGGCAAGTTTAGCAGATTACGTTTTAGACGCTGCACTGAGTAAGTTAGACACTGAGGCTGATAGAATAGATATAACCTCGCAAGAGGCAACTACTTATGCAGAGGCTACAAGTACGCATACTTTAGGAAACTCTACGTCTGTAAGTTTCGGTGCGCCAGAAAATGGAGATACGTCAGGCAGAAAAACAAGATGCGCGGCTATTTCGGATGGTTCGGTTACTGGCACTGGCACTGCAACTCATTACGCAATCGTAGACGTATCTGAAACTCGTTTACTAGCTACTGGCTCACTTACAACCTCTCAAGCTGTTGTGTCTGGTAATACATTTACCGTTGCCGCTTTTGATGTTGAAATTCCTGATCCTGCATAGGTGTAAAACATGGTCACATTAGCCAACAGAGTCAAAGTTGCCACATCCACTACTGGCACAGGTACGGTTACTTTAGGTAGCGCCGAAACTGGTTATCAAACCTTTGCTGATGGTGGGATAGCTGATGCGGATGTTGTGCGCTACACGATTGAGGATGGCGATGCGTTTGAAATTGGCACTGGCACATATACCGCTAGTGGTACTACGTTATCTAGAACGCTGACAGAAAGTTCTACAGGCTCACTACTTAATTTATCTGGCAGCGCGGTTGTGTTTATTACGGCTGCTTCAAATGACGTTATGACTTGGCAAAGTGCTTGGCCCGATGATCCAAATCAGTCTGGGTACGACAATTATCCAATTGGAACAGGGGCTTTATCTAGTATTGCTTCTGGTGCGGATCACAATATTGGCTTTGGAAAGGACTCACTTACTACTTTAAGTACAGGAATTAATAATATTGCTATAGGCAAAGAAGCTTTAAAATTAAACAATGGTTCACAGAATACAGTTATTGGGGTTGATGCCGCCAAAATCTCCACAGGTAGCAGTAACACAGTCTTAGGCCATGAGGCGATGATAGTGGCAGAGGGGGCAAATTTAAATACAGCATTGGGCAGACGAGCTTTATATAACAATGTTACTGGTGGTTATAATATTGGCGTGGGATACAACTCAGGACAGTTAGCAACGTCTAATTATGGCATTTATATTGGCACGAATAGCACTGGCACAGGTTCGTCGGAAAATAGTATTGCGATAGGTTATGCAGCAAGTGTTGGAGGGCAAAGAGAAGTATCAATAGGTTCAAATGCTGGAAATAATCAAACAACTAACGAATACAACGTATGTATCGGCTACCTTTCAGGTAATTTTGACACCTCTTCAAAAACTGGCCTTACTTACGTCGGTTCGTATGCAGGGAATGATGCTTACGGTGATTACAGTACAGCAGTCGGATATGGCGCAATGTCAGACGGAGATCATTATTTATCTACGGCAATCGGAAGTAATGCGTTAGCTATGAGCTTCACCGCCAGTCCATATTACAATACGGCAATTGGCTACCAAGCAGGAAACAGTATTTATTCGGGGGATAACAACACGATAGTCGGCTATTTGGCTAGTAGTTCAAGTCACAATCAATATTATTTATCCAATTGCACGGTCTTGGGAAGTCTATCTTCTGCATCAGGTTCAAGCGCATCAAATGAAGTTACATTGGGCAACTCAAGTATTACCAGTTTACGCTGTAACGACACGAGTATTTCTTCTCTTTCAGATGAACGCGATAAGACAGCCATTGAAGATTTGCCGTATGGTTTGGATTTTATCAACGATATACGCCCAGTAAAGTTTACTTGGAACAGGCGTGATGGATCAATGGGTGATAGACCAGAAATAGGGTTTATTGCTCAAGAGCTTTATGATGTTGAACTAGATCACTCATCCACAACATTAACTCGTTTGGTCAGTTGGGAAAATCCAGAAAAACTAGAAGCGAGACCAATGGCAACTTATCCAATACTCGTTAAGGCCGTTCAAGAATTGTCCGATAAAGTAGATGCGTTAACAGCGCGAATAGTTGAGTTAGAAGGAGCATAAAAATGGCTGTAAATGAAATAGACCGTGATTATCTGACGTTGTTGCACACTTGTGACAATATTGAAAACATCATTGGTGGGTTGAAAATGAACCACGAAACAGATGCTGAAAAAAAGAAACAAGTAGGTAATCAGGTTATGATGCTTGAGAACGAAGTCTTAGATAGCAAGTGGTCAGAGGCAAGCAAGGATATGACTCGCATAAATTCTGTTATTGCCACAGGCCGTACTTACTGGAAATCATAATAAATGTTAGGTTTTTCACCACTCGCCAGTGCACCATTAGCTGACAGTGGTGCAGATGAAAGTGTAGTTTACGCACTTACCGCTAATGATATTACGACTGCCACGCCTACTGTTGATGCGGTATCTGTATCAGTAGTCAGTAATTTTGTTCCTCAAGATATTACAACAACGCCAGTCGTTGATAATGCTTCAGTATTTGAGGGCGAGACAATCCCTGCCCAAGAGATTGTTTGTGGAGCACCAATTGTAGATAATTTAGATGTATCTGTTACATCTAACTTTGCCGCGAATGATATTACATCAAGCTCACCAGTTATTGATCAAGTTGATGTAGCAGTAGTTCATGCTTTTACGGCAAACGAGATCACAACTGCAGCTCCTGTTGTTGATAGCGCAACGGTAGCCGTTACGAGCGTATTAACCGCAACTTCACTTGGCCCAGAGATTACAACTTTTACCGTTACTGTTGCTGACAATGGCGGCAATAAGTTTTACATAGATGGAGTAAGTAACCCAACTCTTTCGTTAGTCAGGGGCCAAAAATATGTTTTTGACGTTAGCGACGCAACTCTCGATGGACACCCTTTACGGTTTAAGGATGGTTCTGGAAACAGCTATTCAACTGGCGTAACGGTATCAGGGGTAACAGGGCAGTCGGGTGCTACAGTAACAATTCTCGTTGCCTATGATGCACCAAGTAGCTTAAGATATTATTGTACCGTTCACGGCAACGGTATGGGGAACACGATAAGTGTTTCTACTAGCGCCGTTTCGCTAAGACCAGTGGTTGATAATGCGACAGTATCGGTAATATCAAACTTTGTGCCGTTAGATGTAACAGCTACGCCAGTTGTTGACACCTTGCCGTTCACTCAGGGCCACAATTTTACGCCTTTGGACATTATAACAGGAGCGCCAACTCTCCCTGCAAGATTCATTTGGGATGATCAGGAGTTGGCGGCGGGGAATTGGTCCGATAAGACTCTTGGGGGTATTTCTTGGTCAGATGAGTCTTTAGCGTCCGGCTCATGGGGTGACATATCAAATGATACGCCAAGTTGGTCGGATATTTCAGATGCTTCTGGAACTTGGTCTGATGCGGCATAGGAGAATAAGAGTATGATACCTTTTGGTGAATGGTTGCCAGATCAGTCAGATTTCAAAAATTCAGGTGTAACAGTTGCAAAAAATGTTATCCCGGCGGCAAGAGGTTATAGGCCGTTTTTTGGATTGTCTGAAGTAAGTTCGGCGGCTGATAATCGTATTCGTGGAATTTACGCCACAAAGGATAACAGTAATACCGTTTCTATTTTTGTTGGTGATCAAGGCAAACTTTACAAGATGAACAACGGCACATTTGCGTTGGCTGATGTGAGTAATGGTAGCTACAGTTTGTCTGGTGATGAGCAATGGAGATTTGTACGTTTTGGTAACGATGTTATTGCTTGTGGCAGTGATAGCGATATTTTGCAAAAGTTTACAATCGGTACTAGTTCTACATTTGCTGATATCACAGGTTCACCCGCTGCAAAGCATTTAGCAGTAGTTAGAGATTTTGTCGTTACGGCAAACGTGTCGTATAGTAGTAATGTTTACACCTCTAGAGTGAGGTGGTCACAGATCAATGACTCTAATTCTTGGACGCTTGGGGCTGCACAAGCTGACTTTCAAGATATTGCCGATGCGGGTCATATTACTGGTTTGGTGGGCGGCGAATTTGGCGTTGTGTTATTAGAAAAGGCTATTGCCAGGATGCAATATGTCGGTTCTCCTTTGATTTTTACTTTTGAGAAAGTAGAAACGGCGCATGGTTGTAACTACCCAAATTCTGTTGCTGCACTTGGTCCAACACAGGTGTTCTACCTTGCAGACGATGGGTTCTTCTTTTTCAACGGCAATCAGTCAGTTCCTATTGGCGCGGATAAAGTTGATAATTTCTTTTTTAATGATGTGAATTTTCAATACATAGAAAGATTAAGCTCCGTTGTAGATCCAGAAACACAAACTGTTATGTGGTCTTATGCAGATAGAGAAAGCACAGGTGAACCAAATAGAATTTTGGTTTATAACTATGCTGTACAGAAATGGTCAATTATACATATAGACCACGAATTTCTGGGATCTTCATTAACGCCAAACTTAACCTTAGAGGGTTTAGACAGTTTAAGTAGTTCGATAGATGCTCTTACGACTTCCTTGGACTCTCGCTTTTATGCGGGTGGTTTTTTTCAGTTATCGGCAAGTAAGGATAAAAAGTTACAAACCTTAACAGGCTCTCAGTTAGATGCAGTGATTGAAACGAGCGAGTTTGAAACGGCTCCAATGCGTCAATCAATGTTGAGAAGCGTAACCCCTTATGTAACAGCAAATGATACGGTCCCAACTGTTAGTGTTCAAGTTGGTTCGAGATCCCGACAAGTGGACTCACCAGTGTTCGGAAGTGCAGTTACATTGAGTAATGATAATGTTTGTCCTGTTAGAACACATGGGCGCTATCACAGGGTCAGAGTAAATGCGAGTGGCACTTGGAGATATGCGCTTGGTGTTGACGTGGACGCGGTGACGCTTGGCAGACGATGACAGAGATAAATTATGTAAAGCTTCCGGCAAGCGGTGGCTCACCTAGAGAAACGGCAAATGTTGTTAATCTCTTGGTGGACGGCAAGATAAATGCAGCGGGTTCAGTCACGCTCGGTGCGAGTGCAGCAAGCACAACGTTTACAGATTATAGAGTGGGTAGTGAGAGCGTTATTGTTTTCACCCCGACAACAGCAAATGCAGCGGCTGAACAAGGCGGCGGCACGATGTTCCTATCAGCGAGAGCAAAGCAGAGTTTTACAATAACTCACGCTAATAACTCTCAGACGGACAGAACGTTTATATACATAGTCATTGGATAAAAATGAAAATAGTACCAATTGGTGCTCCGTTACTGCCTCAAGTGTGGCAGCATGTAGCGCCGTTGTTGAATAAGGCAGTACGTCTTTCCCCAGAATTAATACGAATAAACGATGTTTATGAAGCGTCTTTGAAGGGCGCTTATGTCGTTTGGGTCGCGCTTGATGAGGACAGTGGTGAGTTTGTCGGCGTAATTACTACAAGAATAATTGATTATCCGCGAAGGAAAGCTCTCGCAATGGATTTTATTGGCGGTTCAAGAATGAAGGAATGGTTAGGAATGGCACAAGAGGCAATTGAGGAACATGCAAGACGAAATGATTGCTCTCATCTTGAGGGCTATGGGCGTAGAGCATGGTCAAAGTTTTTAGAACCGCATGGATGGGAACAATCTTATATTACATTTAAGAAGGAATTGAGTGATGGGTAAAGGAAGTGGAAACCAAACTGTAACAAATGTTCAGGCTCTACCCCCTGCAGTAGAGGCGGCATTAGAGGCAGCGTATACAGATTTTAACCCATTTCAGTCTGCATTTGAGGCCACAGATAGCTTTAATCCAATGGCCTACAGTGGTCCTGCAATGGCAGACTTTTCACCTTTGCAAACGGCTGCTTTAACAAACGCGGGTGGTTTAATATCACGTCCAGATTACATAAACCAAGCCCAGAACACGTTTGGTGATTTAGCGTCGGGAAATGTAGGTGTGGACGTTGGAACGCAAAATCTTGCAACTGGATTACTTGGGCAACTTGCTTCAACTGAAACCACAAACCCATATTTGGAGCAACAATTAGCCAATGCCGTTTCTGGTGCGGTTGATAAAGCAACTTCTCAATATGCCTTGGGCGGTAGGTTAGGGTCAGATTCATTTGGCGGTGCTCTTGGCGCAGGGATTACAAGTGCGGCTGCACCGATACTTGCACGAAACTTACAGCAAGATAGAGCTAATCAATTATCAGCGGCGCAAGCGTTAGGCAGGATTTCGGGTGATGATTTATCAAGAGATGCAACCACTGGATTAAACATTGGAAACTTACGTCTGCAAGCGGCACAAGCACTACCAGGATTACTTGCGGCTGATCAAAGTAGAATTGGCACGTTACAAGATCTTGGCGCAATGCAGCAAGCCCCTGCACAAGCGGCTATTGATGGAGAAAGAGCTAGGGTTGCAGAGCAAAACGTTCTTGATCAAAACCGTATTAATGCGCTTCTTGGTGCGTCTGGTATGGGTCAAGGCATGTTTGGCACGACGAGCACACAGACAGGCGGTGGGCCATCAACTTTAGCTAAAGCAGCGGGTGGGGCTTTAACAGGGGCAACTTTAGCTAGTTCAATCCCTGCATTAACCCCTGCTATGGGAACCACGATGGGTACGATTCTTGCGCTGTTTTCCGATAATAGGCTGAAAGAAGACGTTGAGTTGCTTGGTAAGCATCCTAACGGATTGAATGTCTACCGTTGGAAATGGAACAAAACAGCTAAAAGACACCATTTTGAAATTTACCCAACGGAAGGTTTCATGGCTCAAGAGGCACGAAAACTTTATCCTGAACATGTTTATAGACACCCAACAGGCTTTTTGATGCTTGATTATGCAGCGTTGAGTAATGAAGTGATGGGGGCGATATAATGGGCATTTTTGACAACTTTAATAACAGATTTGGTCAACTTGGTATGCCCGCAAATCTTGGGCTGCTTACTACTGGTGTTGGGCTATTAGATGGGCAAAACCCTTTGCAAGCCATACAAGCCGGAATAGGCACATATGGTAGCTTTCAGGAGATGGAAGAGGACAAACGGCGTAAGGCGGCTCTACTGCAACTAGCAGAACAATACGGTGATGATCCAAGAATGCAGCAACTGATAAACGCTAGCCCTGAAGATGCGGTAAGACTGATTGCAAACATAGAAGCGGAAAAGCGTAAACCAACAAATAAGTTTAGAAATCTTAATGCTGAAGAAATAAAGACTAGAGGCTTTTCAGATGGAACGGTGGCACAGATTAATGACACAACTGGTCAAGTTAATGTTCTTGCTAATCCCACAGCAAAGGCAAAGCCAGGAACAGCTAAAGGGGTTGATGGGTTCTTGCGTTACACAGACGGTCCAAACCAAGGGGAAAGAGTTTTCCCTAATGCAGTAAAAACAGAAACCTTATCTACCCTACAAGAGAAAAGTAACCTTTTAAAAGGTGCGGGTATACTTCCTGGTACTCTTAAATACAACAAATCTATGTTTAATATTACCCCAGACAAAGATTCGTCTTTTGTAGAAAAGAAAAAAGCATTGATTGATGCGGGAGTAGAAGAAGGAAGTGCAGATTATCTACAAGCGTTATTTAACATTACTCCTGAAAGGGAATCTGCTTTTGCAGAAAAACGACAAGCTCTAATTTCAAGTGGGTTTAATGAAGGAACAGATGAGTATAATCAAGCATTGTTTGGCATTAAAGACACTGAGCCAAGCGTATTTAAAGAAAAACGTGAGTCTTTACTTGAGGATGGAATTACACAGGGATCAACAGAGTGGAATAAAGCACTTTATGGCATCACGCCAAAAGATCCTAAGTCAACAAGTTTAGTAAATCTTTCATCTACAAAAGATGTTACTATAAATGGTAGAACAATCCCTGCCGGAACGGTTTTCGCTCTAGATGAAGCTACTCAACAAGACCTTATTGATAGTGCTACTAGTCAAGGTGCAATAAAAGCCCCAACAAAAATTGAGCAAACAAACAATCTAAGTGGTGATGGGCTTGAAATACCAGTTGGTGACGCTAGCCAATCTCCAATATCATCTATAAATATTCCATTAGCGGCGGGGGGTGATGTTCCTGGGGTGTTTAGGGATATTTTAAACAAGGGATTGGGCTTTGTAACTGCCACAGCTTTTCCAGATAGGACAGATGAGAAAACTAATCTAGCGGCTTTAGAAAGCCTTGTTATGCCTAATTTAGTTAAGCAAATAAGTTCGCAGGGGTCAGTAAGAACGCAACAAGACGTAAAACGTATTTTGCCGAAAGACAATGACAATGACTCTGTAATGAAATCAAAGATTGAGAGATTAGTGCCGATTTTAGAACAAAAACTCAGAGAAGCAGTATCAGCGCAAAAGTCAGAGGGATTAACGGCTACTCAAAGAACATTATCTCTAAATGTTATCAACACATTTCCAAACTTAATCGCAAGTCTAAGAGAGTCTTTAATTGAGTTTGAAAGAGATTACGGTACCAAATCCTCTAATGTTGATAAAGCTTTAGAAATTATAAGAAGGGGTGGGTGATAATGTCTACCGCTGATGAATTAGCTCGATGGCTTGGCAATAACCAAGACAAGAAGGGAACACCTGATTTTGAAACTGTTAAAGACGCTTTTCTTGAGGTGTATAAATCGTCGCTCGGGGAAAGAGTTGAAGCGACAGGAAGAGGAATTAACTCGGGGTTATTGGCTGATGTTCTTGGTGCTCCTGTTGACGCAATAAATCAGTTACCAAAGTTATTAAACTTACTTCCTGGTGAACAAGGTTTTGGACCTATTACTGAGAACCCGATAGGCGGTTCTCAATCTATAAGAAACACAATGTCAGGCTTACTAGATTTAGGTTACAAAGACATTGAGGACTTACCAAAAGATCAAAGACCATTTGCTCAAGGCGGTGAGGTTTTTGGTCAAACAGTCGGAACGATACTTCCTGTTTTTGGCGCGGCAAAAAAAGTATCAGCATTAGACGCGACAGCTAAAGCTGCACCAAAATCAAATATAGTATTACAAACTGTTGACGATATAATAAAGACTACGGCGGCAAACCCAGGAACTACAGCGGCGGTAGAAACAGGACTAGCCCTTGGGCCTTCTCTTGGTGCGGG
>TARA_B100001057_G_scaffold431472_1_pt1 | contig 17001 bp, 18 predicted proteins | sample TARA_B100001057 | Tara Oceans TARA_B100001057 (sample SAMEA2621839) | marine metagenome | biome: marine biome (ENVO:00000447); feature: surface water layer (ENVO:00002042); material: "saline water (ENVO:00002010), including plankton (ENVO:xxxxxxxx)" | depth 5 m
GTGTAAGTAACCCCATTCCATGTGTAACTATCACATGATGTTACTGTACTTGACGATACTGAAGTGTTATTGATCGTTAGTACTGTCGTAACAACACTATCACATCCAATTGAATTAACCAATGTGTCAATGTATGTTCCAGGAACTGTATAAATACTTGATCCAACGGCAATACTATCTCCAGAGCAAATAGAAAATGATAAATTTAAAAATACAGTAGGACATAAGCATGTAAGTGTCTCTGTAAAAGTCTGAACATCAGTATCTCCCAGCTCTGAATTTATTGTTGATGTAAATACTACTGGACCCTGAATTGGATTCTGAAAAACATTACTGAACGTTACCGTCTGTGAATTCCCACTTGTAGTTGTATTATTATCTGGAGGAACAACCTCATAAATACTAATCCCTGGAGTAGTATTGTTTAAAGTAAACGAGCCTAATGATAAACCAGTGCTCAAATCTATTGACTCAACAACTGCCTGATTCACTGAAACTACTGAACTAACAACTAAGGCTGTGTTGTAGTTAATAAAACCTCCACCTGCTATCATACTTGCTGAACCAATTGTATCTCCTAAACTCATAGAGGAGATAGCAAAGGATCCTACATTGGAAGTAAACAAACCATCTGACATATCTGCCTCTCCTGGATCCTGACTGACACTAACTGTTAAATCCGATAAACTATCACAATATGTATTCGATAAAGATATAGATACTGTTGGTGAGAATTGTGCGAATAGATTATTAGCAAAAAAAAGAAAAATTATTGCCAATATAACTTTCGAAAATTTTTGTAATGAGTTTATCATATATATGAATTTTTAATTGCTTGTTCAATACCCCTAAACAAATTTAAGAAAAAATAGTAGTTTTTGCAAGATTTTAACCATCCAGTAAAAAAAACAAAATTCTAGTAAAAAGTAAGTTGCCCGACTAGGGATCGAACCTAGACTCTTCTGGACCAAAACCAGACGTGTTGCCAGTTACACCATCGGGCAATATATTTGAGAGGGCAAAAATAGGAATAATTACAAATAAAGAACTTTTATTTTGAAAGAAATAGAGAAATTAATTTTCATAAATTCGCAGAAACAACAATTTAATGAGCAATTTCAATAAAATCAATAATATTTTGGGTTGGACTATCTTTTCAATTGCAAGTTTTGTTTATTTATCAACTATTGAACAAACTGTAAGTTTTTGGGACTGTGGAGAATATATTTCAACAGCTTACAAACTAGAAGTTGGCCATCCACCGGGAGCGCCTTTGTTTCAGCTTTTAGGAAGGATTTTTTCATTGTTTGCTGAACCAGCAACTAGCCAAGTTGCAATATCAATTAATATTTTATCTGCACTATGTAGCTCATTTACAATACTTTTTCTTTTTTGGACAATTACTGGCTTTGCTCAAAAACTAACTCTAAGCTGTTCTGCACAAATTAGAGATCTTCTAATTCTATTTTCTGGCGCAGTTGGTTCATTAACATACACCTTTACAGATTCTTTTTGGTTTTCTGCTGTGGAAGGTGAAGTTTATGCAATGTCCTCTTTTTTTACTGCCATTACCTTTTGGTGTATAATGAAATGGGAAAGAGAATCTGAAACTGCTAGCTCATCAAGATGGTTAATTCTTATATCATATCTTATTGGTCTCTCCATAGGTGTTCATTTATTAAGTTTACTTACTATTCCTGCAATGGGAATGATATACTACAACAAAAAATACAAGTATACCAAAACTGGTGCAGTCAAAGCTTTTCTTATTTCATTAGGAATACTTATTTTTATTCAGGGAATAATCATTCCTGGGGCAGTTAGCCTGATTTACTCATTTGAATTATTTTTCACCAATACAGTCGGACTTCCATTTAATTCAGGAACAATAATTTATTTCATCGCAATAGTTATAGCAATAACACTTGGTTTAATTTACACAAAGAAAAAAAATAAACCACTATATAACACTGGTATTTTGAGTCTACTAGTACTTTTAATTGGATACTCATCATTTGCAATTTTAGTTGTTCGATCTAACTCCAACCCCCCTATAGACGAGAATAATCCTGAAGATGCTGTTGGGCTTCTATCTTACCTCAAAAGAGAACAGTATGGTTCATGGCCAATTGTCTACGGACAATATTTCAATGCAAAGCTTGACAATAAAGAACCTTATATTGATGGTAAACCCATTTATGAAAAAGACAAAAAAAAGGGAAAGTATATTGTAATTGATAAGAGAAAAAATTCTCTGCCGAACTACAGCAAAAAATATAAGACAATTTTTCCTAGAATGTGGAGCAATACTCAGTCTAGGCATGCAAATGGATATAGGTCATGGGCAGGACTCAGTAAAAATGATAATAAGGTACCATCATTCAGTCAAAATCTTACTTTTTTCTTTAAGTATCAAATTGGATGGTCTTATTTAAGATATTTCATGTGGAATTTTGCAGGTAGACAAAATGACTATATGAATATGGATGGTAACCCAGTATATGGGAATTGGGAGAGTGGTATAGGCTTTATTGATCAAGCTAGATTAGGAACACCTAGTAATAATTTTTTACCAAACCACTTAAGAAACAACAAAGGAAAAAATCATTATTACTTTTTACCTCTTCTGCTCGGTATCTTAGGTATGTACTTTCATTTCAAAAGAAATCAACAAGATGCCATAGCTAATTTACTTTTCTTTCTCTTCACTGGTATTTTAATCATCGTTTACTTAAATGTAACTCCATTTCAGCCAAGAGAAAGAGATTACGCTTACGTTGGTTCATTTTATGCATTTAGTATTTGGATTGGATTAGGTACAATGGCTCTATTTGATTACATAAATAAATTTATTGACGCAAAGAAAGCATCTATTTTTTCTTTTGTAATTGCTCTGCTTATCTCTCCAGCACTTCTAGCTTTTGAAAATTGGGATGACCATGATAGATCAGGTAGATTTACTGCTCTTGAAGTGGCAAAAAACTATTTAGACTCATGTGATAAGGATGCAATCATTTTTACTAACGGAGACAATGACACTTTTCCTCTTTGGTATGCTCAGGAAGTTGAAAATTATAGAACTGATGTTAAAGTTGTTAACTTATCACTTTTTAACACCTCTTGGTACATCGATCAGATGAAAAGAGCTACATATGATGCCAAACCAATTCCATCCTCTTTAACTGAAAAGGAATATAGGACAGGAACAAGAGACTATACACTAATACAAGAAAGATTTAAAGAACACGTCGATGTGCAAGATGTTATTAAGTTTATCAGAAGTAATAGTGCTAAAGCCAAGATAAGGACATCAGCTGGAATGAAAAACTATTGTCCAACAAAAAACCTTAAGCTAAAAGTAGATAGATCTAAGGTTTTAAATTTTGTTCCTGAAAAATATCACAACAAAATTGTTGATGAATTAAAATGGAACATTAAAGGAAATGGTATCTATAAAAACAAACTAATGGTACTTGACATACTAGCAAATTTTAATTGGGAGAGACCTATTTATTTTGCTATTACTGTGGGGCGTGACAACTTTATGGGGCTTGAAAATTATTTTCAACTTGAGGGGTTAGCATACAGATTAGTTCCATATGAAACTAAATCATTTGATGGGCAAACAGGAACTGTTGAGGTGGAGAAAATGTATGATCGCCTTGTAAATAACTTTAATTGGGGTGGATTTAGCAATAGTGATTTGTATTTTGATGAAACAAACACTAGAATGGTTATGAACTTTAGAAACAACTATTCAAGACTAGCTGAAGCACTACATCAAGATGGTGACAACATAAAAGCAGTTAAAACTTTAGATAAATGTATGAATGAATTTCCACGAGAAACTGTTAACTATAGTTTTTTTGCAATTCCGATTGCTGATGTATACTTTAAAGCTGGTGCCAAAGAAAAAGGAATGAATGTTTTGTCAGAGATGTCTGAAGATTTTATGAAAGAATATAAATTTTTCTCAAACTTCAGCGATAAACAAGGAGTTAAACAAAATCTTTCGATTAGCACACAAATCTTAGCTAGCTTATTCAGACTCATTCAATCTAATAATTTATACCAATCTGACTTCGATTACATTACGGAGAATGACTTATTTTACAAAGAAAAAAACAACGAAAAAATTGAAGTTTCCAAGTCTGAATTTGTGATTAATAACTTCGTTGATGAATTTCTTTCGCTACAATAGTTTTTTAGTCACTCCGGCAAAATTTTTTAAATTTTTTTTTAAAGATTTAGTATGGGAAATGCCAACTAAAGAAAAAAAGATTTGGTTGACATTTGATGATGGTCCTAATCCAATTTTCACTACAGAAATATTAAAGATTTTAGATAAATACTCAATTAAGGCAACTTTTTTTCTTGAGGGTGAAAAGGCAGCCAAATACCCTTATTTAATTGAGCAAATAAAAAAAACTAATCACTCTATTGGCAATCATACTAATTCACATTTAAATGGATGGAAAACTTCAACAAATACATATTTAAGAAATGTTTATGAAGCGCAAAAAGTGATAAAAAGCTCACTTTTTAGACCCCCCTTTGGAAAAATTAAAATAGGTCAAATCAAAAAACTACGTAAAGATTTTAAAATAATTATGTGGAGTATTATGCCTTTAGATTTTTCAAATAAAATAAGTGATTTAGAATTTAAAGATAACATTCTTAAAAATGTAAAAAAAGGATCTATAATAGTTCTCCATTGTAATTCTAAAAGTCATCATAAAGTTTGTAAGAATTTACCGGATGTTCTTGAAGAGCTTTTAAAAAGAGAATATAAATTTTGCTCTACTTGGTAGCTACACAAAAATGATCCAAGTAATTATCATCATGACTTTGAATTATTGAGTAGTCAGTAAAATTAATTGAATCCACAATTTCAGTATTTTTATTTTTTAAAGAAACTCTATTATAGCGATTTAAAATATCATATGGTATTTGTAAAAACTTCCTTGGTAATCTATACTGCAAATTAAAAATATCCCATTTCATTATTTTGTTTACGGATTCTTTATTTTTTTGGTAGTAGTTCATAACTTTTTGGTTTCCGTAAACCCCAAAAATTTTAATGTTTGTGAAAGCTACTGATAATATTTCCTTCATTTCAGAATTTGTGTACTCCCTGACATGCCATGGGTTTCTTGAAAGTGTCATAGCTTTATTGGGTGTAGTTAATATCAGTTTCCCTCCTGGCTTTAAAACTCTGAAAATTTCTTCAACAAAAAACTTATCATCTTCAATATGCTCAATTACTTGAAATGTTACGACGAAGTCTAATGAATCAGACTTGATTTTACTTATCGGGGGAACTTCACTTTTTATAAAAGTTAATTTTTCAGATTTTAAGTTGATATTTGACTCATACTTGTCTATGCAAATATATTTTTCAACTTTTGGCAATAACTCTTTTATTCCGTATCCCTCTCCACATCCAATTTCTAAAATATTTTTTTTTACAAGCTCAGCAGCCTTTTTATATGCAATCAAATGCCTTTGAAAAATTACATTTTCTGAGGCATCTTCCCCACTACTTCTTTCGGCCGTTTGTATTATTGACATTATTCAAAGATAACACTAAAGATTTAACTCCAAAAGTATAGGGCAGTGATCAGAGTGTTTTACTTCTGACAATATACTAGATCTAACAATTTTAGAGTTCAATAATTTACTTAACATATGATAATCTATCCTCCATCCTAAATTTTTATTTCTTGAATTTGCACGATATGACCACCAGGTGTAATTGTGAGGCTCATTGTTAAGCTTTCTAAATGAGTCTATGAATCCCATTTCCAAAAATTCTGTCATCCATTGCCTTTCTTCAGGCAGAAAGCCTGATGAATTTTTATTGCTCACTGGATTATGGATATCAATTGGTTTATGACAAATATTAAAATCACCACAAACCACAATGGGATTATCTTTGAACGAATGAACATAATTTTCAAACTTTTTCAAAAATTTCATTTTAAAAGCCTGCCTTACCTCTCCACTAGTTCCTGAGGGGAAATATGAATTAATTACTGAAAAATTTTCAAAATCTAACTTTATTACTCTTCCCTCTTTATCAATTTCTGGAACATTCATTCCAAATGTAATTTTATTGGGAGATATCTTGCTGAAGATTGCAACACCACTATATCCAGCTTTTTCAGCTGAATTACAAAATGTTTGATATCCTAAATTTTTAAATAGATTCAGATCAAATTGCGTTTCAAAAGCTTTAATCTCTTGAAAACAAATTATGTCAGGAGATGTAACTTTTATCCAATCAATTAAACCTTTTCTAATTGCTGCTCTTATGCCGTTAATATTATATGAAATTATTTTTATCATTACTTAAGTCTAAATGCAGTTTTTGCTGACAATCTCTCATCAACATATAGATGAACTTTATAAATTCCTTCTCTCAAAATATTAATTCTTTGCCAATCTAAACAAATACTCTGTTCATTGTTATTATAAAATAGAGAATCTTTTTTTGTAAAAATGAAAGTTGGAGAGTCAATACCATATTTAATACTATCATTTGATGAAATGACATTGCCGTTTGGATCAATTATTTGTAAATAATAGTTCTTAATTTCTTTTTTTGCTATTGTATTTTGCAACACTAGAAAACAGACTTGTATAATTTGGGTTTTTTTTGCCGAACTTGTTTCAACTAGCCTTCCACTTTTTCTGTAACGAAATGTTGTTACATTTAAATCAGATATCTCTAGTATCGACCCTTCTGAAACTTTTTTTTCAAGCTCAATGTTTTGTTTATTAAGTTTGTAATTTTTCCAATTGATATCTTTATTTACTCTAATTACACTATCTTTTTGTTTTGTTAGTTTTTGATTTAAAACTAAAAGTGAGTCTATATCAGCAATGTATCTTTTTGCAATCTCTTTCAATCTATCAATTTTTTCTCTAGCTAAATTTAAGTCATTTTCTTTTCTTAATAAACCTCTGATATCAGAAATTTGCCGTTTAATTATTGAGTCTTGAACTTGTAATTGATCTCCTAAGCCTGAATATTCTTCTAACAAATTATCATGCTCATCAATCAAGTCATCTAGCTCGTCTCTAAGTTGGTTTTTTTCCTCAACAAATTGAATTTTAATATCCATTTGTTTTTGCATTTGTTCTTTTTGAAAAAATAGACTGTATACAAGTAAAAGAATGATCAAAATGAATACAACAAATAACCATTTTAATCTGCTACTATTTTTTATTTCATCAATTATTTTCATTGTAAGTAATTGAGTTTGATTGATGATTCTTTTATTCTTTGTTCAAGAGAAAATAAAATACCTATAATTATTTCTTCCTCTAAATATTTTTCAAAAGAAAAATTATTACTTTTTGTCCAAGATAGTCTAGAAATAGGTATTTTATTATTTATCCTTACTAAATTGTTCCAAATCAAACCAACTGAGTTGTTTTTTCTAAGTTCCGATTTAAGATTTTTATTTATAATAAAGTTGATATTAGCTTTTTGTAAAATTAATTGAGACAGCTTTGTTTTCTCAGTGGGTTTTATACTACTAAAATCATATTTAGTTAACTCAATAACAATTTCATCTTTAGAAATTTCACAAACTCTTTCTGCTGTTCTATTCATATTGAATACAAGATTATTAGCTAAGTTTCCTTTATCATATTTAATCAGAACATCTTTCATTTTTTTTGCATTAGGTGGAAATTTAATTTTAATAGATTCATTTTTTAAAAATCCGTCTTTAATCATTATTTCACTAAAAGTTAAATCAACAAGATTTAAATAAGCTTCTTTTGATGTTGAGATTTTATTAATTTTTTCTTTAGTTAGTTTTTTCTTTGATTTAACTACTATATTTTTTATCGAATTAATCTGAGAAAAGTTTTGATTAAGAAAACATATTGATAGAATTAGTGTGAGTGAAAACCTTATCATAAAACAAATTTAGCAACTAATTTTAGTTACTTAAAATTATTGAGAAAATAAAAAAACCCCACAATGTGTGAGGTTAATTTTTAGTGGGCCTAGTTGGGCTTGAACCAACGACCCCTTGATTATGAGTCAAGTGCTCTAACCAGCTGAGCTATAGGCCCTCTTTCTTAAAATAAAAAAGATGGACAAAACTATTAAAATAACTTGATATTTAAGTACTTTACAAAATGAATAATATTGACACATTAATTTTTGATTTTGGCGGGGTAATTATTAATTTGGATTATACTAAACCCGTAGATGAATTTAAAAAATTAGGAATTTTTGACTCACAAAAACTATATTCAAAAAAAGAACAAACAAAGTTATTTGACAGTCTTGAATGCGGTCAAATTTCTGATGAAAATTTTTTGAATGAAATTAGAAAAAAAAGTAACACTAATAATTTAGAATTAATAAAAAAAGCTTGGAATTCAATTTTATTAAATATTCCTGAGGAAAGAGTTAATTTACTAAAAAAGCTTAGTTCAAAGTGTAAAATTTTTCTTCTCAGTAATACCAACTCGATTCACTTGAATGAAATAATAAGTGCATATGGTGAAAAAAAATGGAGGAATTTTATTAGCATATTTAACGACGTTTATTTTTCAAATCAAATTGGAATGAGGAAACCCAATGAGGATATTTTTTTTTATATCATAAAAAAAAATAAATTAGATGTTTCCAAAACTCTTTTTATTGATGATTCTCCGCAACATATTAAAACTGCAAAAAAAATTGGCTTCAAAACGTATCACTTAACTGATAAAGAAGACATTATTAGCTTATTTCTTGAGAAAGCTCAATAAGAACGCCACAAGTATCTTTAGGATGCAAAAAGCAGACTTTTTTGTTATCAGCACCTATTTTCGGCTTCTCATTCAAGACTCTGATATCATTGCTAATAATTCTTTTTATTTCACTCTCAATGTTATCAACCTCGATACAAATATGATGAATACCTTCACTTTTTTTTGATAAGTATTTACCTATTACATTTTCTTTCGAGAGGGAAGAAATTAGCTCAATTTTTGACTTTCCCAAATTAAAAAAGATTGTTTCTACACCTTCACTTTCAACAGTTTCTTTTTTTGAAGGGTTGATATTCAATACTTTTTTAAAAATTTCTACTGAATCATCTAAAGAATAGACTGCCACTCCAATGTGATTAATTTTTTTCATATATTATTAGTAATCCCAAAAGCTAATGTGTCTTTCACTCAACTCAGAAACAAATTTATAAGCTATACCTATTTGATGAGAACCATAATTATGTATCATAATATTCCCATTAAATGAATGTTCATAGCAATAGCTAATTGAAATATCGTTTAAGTCAAATCCAAAAGCAAAATAAATAGTATTATCAGATCTATAGTTTGTTCCAATCCATTTATTTTTCAAATGATGTAATCTAGTATTAAAATTATATAGTGTTCTATTTTTATTACTATTGATCATAATTGAAGGTTGTAAATGCCAATCATTATCAATGATGTTAAAAGAATAGCTAACGTCATAATAATGATTTCTGTAGCCATTATTCAATTTAAAGCCTTTACCATCATCTGTGTTAAAGGCGCTTTCAAGAATATTTGTCTGTGAGTATGAGAAATAAAAATTTTCTGAGTAAAATAGAGCTCCTGCTGATGCATCTCCAGTGAATTCATCAACTAAATCAGCATTAAATGCAGGATCTTGTCCGGGAGGAATATCAGAAACGTCAAATTTTAATCTATAATAGAGCAGTTTTGCCCCTACGCCGAATGCGAGATTATAGTTATTATCATTTAACGGTATATGATAAGCATAGTTTAACTGCATCTCAGATTGTTGAGAAGGTAAAGTAACATCATGAACAAAATTAATTCCAAGAGCAGATCTATTATTTACTGCACCACTATAAGAAATATTTGATGAAAATGGTGCGTCTTGAAATCCAAGCCACTGCTTTCTAACTTGAATCACTAGTGGATTATATGTTTTAGAGCCAGAAAAAGCAGGATTATTTATATCAGGGCTTTCAAAATGATTGTTAAATATTGGACTTTGCTGTGAAAAAACTTTTCCAGTTAAAAATAAAATAGAAAAAATCAAGAGATATCTTTTCATCTTACAATTGTAATTGCTCCTTTCAATATTTGATCTTCAGTAGACAAATCAATTATGTAATAATATGTCGCTGATGGCAAGGGATCACCATTTTTATCGTTTCCTGAAAATCCTAGTTCAGAAGAATTTTGATAGTTCCTTCTTCTGAAAACTTGCTCTCCACTTCTTGAATAGATTTCAATTAATGCATTGGGATACATTTCAATGTTTTCAATATTCCAAATAGGATTATAAATATCATCATTGGGTGAGAATACTTTGTAAAATTTTAAACAATTCTTTGGATTAGTTTTTACTTCAATACTATCAATTAATTTACAACCATAAGCATCTGTAATTTGAACTGAATACCAGCCGGGTGAAAGCATTTTAATACTTGAAGCGGAGTTGTCTTCGTCAAAAAAAACTATTTCATTTGACCATTCATATTTAAATGGAGAGCTGCCGTTAGTGACAAAAACTCTCGCATCACCATTCTCATCATCTTTACATATAGCTCCTGTTGAGGACATATACGAGCCAATTGAATTTTTAATTGGAATGTATAAAAACTGATCACTTGAACAAAAATTTGCATCTACAATGTTAAGAGTGTATGTATTATTTTGCTTTAAATTTTGAGCATTTCTGCTGGTATCACCATTACTCCACTGAGTGGTATACGGCGGAGTACCTCCAATTATATTGGTTGAAACATCCGCAGAATCAGTGATTATGCACAAATTACTTATCTCAAATATTGCTTTAATAGCTAGGGCTTGTTCAACTATAATTGTATCAATTTTATAACATATTAATGCTGTTGATGTATCTCCTGGTACTTGATTTTGCATTATGTGAATTGCATAACTTCCAGAGTATAAATTTGATATTGTCTGATTATTTGAATAATAACCATTACTACTTGTCCACCAAAAGGTTGAATTATTATCATTTACTGAAATACCAATTGAACCTGTATTAGTCCCATAACAATTTATATTTTCAATATTTAACAATGTATAGTCACATTGAGCAAAACAAATTTTGCCAATGAAAATTAAGACAAGAGTTAAATTTTTTACCACTTTATGATTTGTTACAAATATACAAAACCCACTGTTAAAGTGGGTTTCTTGAGGTATCGAGCGGATTCGAACCGCTGTAGATGGTGTTGCAGACCACTGCCTAGCCACTCGGCCACGATACCATATCTAACGCAAATTTAAATAATAGAAATACAAATCAGTTATTTTAATTAAAATTATTCATTGCGGAGTTAATACCTTGAGTTACAAAACAATCAACAATCTTGTGACATTTTTCTCTAATAAATTTAATTTCAGATGTTTCAAAATCTGAAAACTTTTCGAGAACATAATTTGATTGATTACCTCTTTTAAAATCATTTCCAATGCCTACTCTTAACCTAGGGTACATACTTGAATGCAAATAATCGTTAATGCTTTTTAACCCATTGTGACCTCCATCGCTGCCACGAGCCTTCAATCTCGTTTTACTAAAATCCAAAGCTAAATCATCAGTTATTACTAATAAGTTCTCAATATTAATTTTAAGTTTATGCTTCCAAAACTTAACTGATTTTCCACTATTGTTCATAAACAAAGAAGGCTTAAGAAAATGTAAGGCTCTTGATTTATATCTTAATGATGCATAATTCCCGTATTTTTCCTCAACAAAAGAAAATGAGAATTCTGAAGCTAAATGATCCAATATTGAAAAACCAATGTTATGTCTGGTATTATTATACTCGGAACCAACATTACCAAGTCCAATGATTAGGAATTTCATTTAAAAACTATTATTGTTTTTCTGAGGATTATTCTTTAGCAGACTCTTTATCGGTCTTATTTTCGGATTCAGAAGCTACGTCTGGTAATGTATCACTTGCACCCTCTTCTTCATTACCTTCTTCAATTTCATCTTCTATTGCTCCTCTTGCAGTTTTTACTCCAACAACTACTGAACTATCTGGAGCTAGGAAAGTATAATTATCACTTTTTAGATCCTTAATGTATATAAAATCTCCTATTTTAAGTTCTTCAATATTGACTTCAATTGCATCTGGTAAATTTGAAGGTAATCCTCTAGTAATTATTTTTTTTCTTCTATGTAATAAATTACCTCCATTTCTGACTCCGATTGCCAGTCCCTTCAAAGTAACTGGTATTGATATTGTTACCTCTTTGTCATCAAAAATTTCTAAAAAATCTATGTGTAATATTTTGTCCGTTACAGGATGAAACTGAATATCTTGCATTATCGCTTTATATTTATTATTATCAATATTAAGCTCAACAAAATATACTTCTGGAGTGTAAACTAGATTTCTTAATGCATTGGTCTCTGCATAGAAACACACCTGCTTTTCTCCCCCGTATAGAACGCATGGAACCATACCCTGATTTCTTAGTGCTTTGGAATCGGACTTGCCGACAGATTTTCTGAAATTTGCGCTAATTGCTAGTGTTTTCATTTGTTAATTTTAGATTAAAAAATTTTTAGTTATCGACTTCTTTTTCATAACCGCATCAATAGTGTTTGCAAAAATTTCTGCAGTTGTGATCACTTTTATTTTTTCAGAACTATGTGTTTTTAGGATTGTATCCGTTACTACCACTTCTGTTAATTTAGAATTATTGATTCTTTCGTATGCATTTGATGAAAACAGCCCATGAGTACATATTGCCCTTACTGATTTCGCTCCATTATCAATCATTAAATCAGCCGCTTTAGTTAGGGTCCCTGCCGTGTCTACCATATCATCAACAAGAATGACATTTCTACCTTTAACATCTCCTATAATCATCATTTTACTTATCTCGTTTGCCTTCTCTCTGTGTTTATAGCAAACCACAACTTGAGAATTTAGAAACTTAGCATAAGTATTAGCTCTTTTGGTACCTCCCATGTCAGGTGATGCTATAATTAAATTATCCAGATTCAACTCTTGGATGTAAGGAACAAATAAAGTAGATGCATAAAGATGATCCACTGGAACTTCAAAAAAACCTTGTATTTGATCTGCATGTAAATCCATGGTCATAATTCTATCTACTCCAGCAGCCATTAATAAGTTAGCAACTAACTTAGCTCCAATTGGGACTCTTGGCTTACCTTTCTTGTCTTGTCTTGCGTAACCAAAATATGGGATAACAGCTATAATCTTGTATGCAGATGCTCTTTTTGCTGCATCAATCATTAATAACAATTCCATTAAATTTTCAGACGGGGGAATTGTAGATTGAACTAAAAATACATTAGAACCTCTAATTGTTTCGTCAAATGATGGTTCAAATTCACCATCACTAAACTCTACAACTGATGTATTGCAAATTTCTATGTCTAATGACTTGGAAATTTTTCTTGCCAAATCTAGAGTTGATTGACATCCAATTATTTTGATTAGTTCTTTGCTTTGCATATTTAAAAAGAAGGGAAACAAATATACTATAATTAGTATAATAATTTTAAATTTTATATGTTGATATTTTGAAAGACAATATTACTTTTGTAAACTGATATTAAGCCCAGATGGCGGAATTGGTAGACGCGTTGGTCTCAAACACCAATGAGGAAACTCGTGCCGGTTCGACCCCGGCTCTGGGTACTAAAGTTCAAAATAATGAGTATTAAATTAGATAAACAGAGAAAATACGACAAAGCCTATCTAAGAATGGCAATAGAGTGGAGTAAATTATCTAAATGTAAAAGAAAAAAAGTTGGAGCCTTAATTGTTAAAAAAAATATGATAATCTCTGATGGTTATAATGGAACACCAGCAGGTTTTGATAATGATTGTGAAGATGAAAATGGAATAACTAATTGGTATGTTTTGCATGCTGAGGCCAATGCAATTTTAAAAACTGCTGCCTCAACTCATGATTGTACAAATAGCACTTTATATTTAACACTATCTCCTTGCAAGGAATGTAGTAAGCTGATTGTTCAGTCTAAAATCAAAAGACTAGTTTACATCAGCAAGTACAAAGATGAAACATCTCTTCAGTTTCTAAGTCAAATGGGTATTGAGATTAAACAAATCACTTTAGATGAGCTCAGTGAATAATTATTCCTCATATCGTCCAATTATATATTCTATTATCTTAATTTTTGGAATTTTTCTGGGAAAAAATTTAATAAAAAATGATGATTATAGTCAACTTAATTATATAAATGAACTCATAAAAAATAATTATGTTGATACAATAAATATTGAAAAAATAAACGAACAGATTTTTCAGAAAATGCTTTCAGAGCTTGACCCGCACTCCACATACATTTCAAAAAAATCATTTCAACAAGTTGATGAAAATATGAGAGGTAGTTTCAGCGGTGTTGGTATTGAATTTAGTATTATTAGAGATACTGTAGTAGTTGTAGCTGCGATTTCTGGTGGCCCATCTTACAATTTAGGAATACAAGCTGGTGACAAGATAATTGAAGTAGACAATGTTGATTTTTGTTATCCTTCAATATCTAATTCTGATGTTGTTAAAAAGCTCCGAGGAGAAAAAGGAACTTTTGTTGATATTAAAATACTTAGACCGAGTATTAGCAAACAAATAGACTATCGGATAAAGAGAAATGATATTCCTTTAGTCAGCATAGACTCAAAGTTTATGATCAATGAAAGTGTTGGCATAATAAAAATTAATCGCTTCTCTGCAACAACTTTTGATGAATTTAACTCCTCTGTTGAAGATTTGCTTTCTTCGGGAATGAATCATCTTATTCTTGATTTAAGAGGGAATCCGGGAGGATATCTTGATGCTTCTATAAATATTTGTAATCATTTTTTTAATGAAGGGACTCTTCTTGTGTACACTGAAGGCAACAAAAGAAAAAGGAGAAACTATTTTTCTGACTCATTTGGAAAGCTAAAGAAAACTAATTTAATTGTTTTAATTGATGAGGGATCAGCCTCTGCTTCTGAGATTTTAGCTGGTGCAATACAGGATAATGACAGAGGAATCATAATTGGAAGAAAATCATTTGGTAAAGGACTTGTTCAAGAAGAAATAAGAACAAAAGATGGTGGAGCTATAAGATTAACGACACAAAGATATTTTACACCGTCCGGTAGATTTATCCAAAAACCCTACAAGAGCCTAGACTCACTAAACTCTGAAAAGGAATTTTTAACTACAAAAGGAAGAAAAGTATTGTCTAATGGTGGAATTACCCCAGATTTTATAGTGCCTGTAGATTCAAGTTTAAATTTTTCAATTATTAATTTAGCGCTTGTAAATGGCTCTTTGAGAGACTTTTGCTTTGATTATGCTTCAATAATTAGATCTAAGGGTGTTGAAATAAGTGAAGAAAACTTTTATTCCCAATTCAATGTTAATGAAGCTAGAAATGAATTTATAAAAAAATACGAATTACAAGAATACATTACAAAACTTGGAAAAATAGAATCGGAATACTTAAATTTATTAATTACAGCTTCTATTGGAAGAAACTTGATGGGTGATTACTTTTACCATAAAACCTTATCAATTAATGATGAATTTATAGAAGCTGCGCTTAAAAAATTTAGTTCATGGGAAATATAATTTTAATACTTTTAGTTTTTATTTTATCTACTGTATTCTTCGTTGCTAAGATTGACCTTTCAAGAAAAAAGATAGATAATGAAATTAAATATGCAAAATCAAGTTTCGCAAAATCAAAAAAATCAATTATAAATTTTCTTCTAAGCGTTATAATAGTATTTGGATTTTTAATTCTTTGCTATCTTTTAGTATTTTAAGTAATTTTGTATAACTTTGCTCTTAAATAATTATACAAATGAAGAATTATATTTTAATATGCTCAATAATGTTTGCCTCATTAACAACCAATGCGTGTAAAAACTGTGGTTGCAGAGCAGGCAAAAAAAGTAAAAGTGAACACAAACACGAAAATGACTTACAATCACATGCTAGTGTAGACTTAACAAAAAGCACTATTTACTGGAAAGGAGCAAAGTTGACTGGAAGTCATGAAGGAACAATCGATATACTAAGCGCTCATTTACACTTCAATGATAAAGTATTTGAAGGCGGTGAAATAATTATAGACATGAATTCAATCAATTGCACTGACCTTAGCGGAGATTCAAAGAAAAATATTGAAGGTCATTTGAAACACGAAGATTTCTTTTTTTCAGAAGAACATCCTATATCCAAGCTAGTGATGGGAAATGTAAAAAAAATTGGTATTAATACTTATGAAATTGAAGGTGATATGACAATAAGAGGTATTACCAATCCAATCAAGTTTAAATCAATTATTACAAATGGAAAGGCTAATGCGAAACTCAAAATTGATCGTACTAAATATGGTATCAAATACAAATCTAAAAGCTTTATTAAGAATATTGGAGATAAAATGATATATGATGAATTTGATTTAGATGTTAACCTTATCTACACTCTTTAGAAATATAGAATGGATATTTATACAATATCTTTTCTAATCTCAACTTTATGGGTTGGTCCCTTTTGGATTGCTATGTTAATAAATCCAAATAAAAATAAAACTAAAGCTTTAATGTCGAAACCCTTATTCTTTATGGGGCCGATTATAATATGGTTCTTATTAATGCTTTTAAATCCACAAGGGTTAATTGACTTTTTCAATATGGGTTCACATCCAGAAGGTTTTATAAACGGTATGTCAAAAGGTTTAGCAACTAAAATAGGAGCTACTGCAACTTGGGCACACATGGTTGCAGGTGATATATTTGCAACAAGGTGGGTTTGGGCTGATGGTATTAAAAGGAATAACAATCTTTCACTACTAAGAATCTCTATTTTTTTCAGCGTTATACTAATGCCCCTTGGAATAGTTCTACATTTAATTTTTAGAAATAATATTAATAACTCTTTAAACTAAATTGCATTGAAATTGAATAATATCAATCAATAAAAAAA
>TARA_B100001057_G_scaffold90782_1_pt1 | contig 16998 bp, 17 predicted proteins | sample TARA_B100001057 | Tara Oceans TARA_B100001057 (sample SAMEA2621839) | marine metagenome | biome: marine biome (ENVO:00000447); feature: surface water layer (ENVO:00002042); material: "saline water (ENVO:00002010), including plankton (ENVO:xxxxxxxx)" | depth 5 m
GAAATATTGTGGCCTGTATTTGCAAACATCAAAGGGGCGTTCGTGAGTATTTATTATCCTCATAATGAGGCGAGGTAATGGTTAAGCGATTTGAGAGAGGTTATGGTAGAAAAGTTTTAGCGCTGATTATTGAGCGTCCCCTTCGATTTTTGCTGGAGATATTTCATGTAACGATCTCTTTCTTTGAGAGAATCGTCGACAGCAGGATTGACGAAGGGATTGTTTTTTCCATATCTCGTCCAAGGGCCTAATTTTGGAATTCTGGTATATTCGATGAAGCGCCAGTGAACGATGGCTTTGTTACCTACACCAAGATAGTCTCTAACAGCGGGAGATATATCGATCCCTGCACTTTGGTTATTTCTGTTTTTAGGGCGTTTGTTACCGAAAACATATTGCCAGTCATCGGTTACAAAGGGTCCGCAATCTTCCCATTGCGCGTAACAGACTCTTCGGGTTTTCGCGCAATAAATCTGAACCCAACGGCCTTTGCAGGCTGATTCTCCAGGTTTGCGATTGATCCGATTCCACCAAGGGATCACGCGGGCTGCTTCCGGTTTGTGCATACGATGGTTGAGGCAGTCGTTGTAAGGGAGGGCTATGTAAAAAGGGTTTTGTCCCGGATTTAAGCCACGCGGAAGGTATCCGAGACGGGCTTTTGGATCGGGGTTGTCAAAGCCTCCATAGTTTTTCTGCCAGTTTACGTCCCACGAAGATTTGTTGTTCGGGGTCGGGTTATTTTGTGTGGGCCTTTCTCCGATCCAAAAAACAGTCGCTGTAATTGACTTTCTCCAAGGGTAAGAAGTGGTTTGCTGCAGTTTGAAGGGGTTTTTCGGAGCCGGTACCACTGTAATCTTTGGCCCGTTCTGGCCTAAGAGCGGAAAAGCCAATAAACTTGAAGTAATAAGTAATTTGATGATCACCTTGAGATAGTTGGGCGGATTTCCATATATTTTCAGTGATGAGTCAATCGTGGTCTGTGCTTGCAGGCGGAGCTTAGGCGCGTGAAGGTAGGGCCAGAACGAAATGCGCTGCTTTTACTCCTCTGAATTTTTCCTCGAATTGCCCAACGGCCACCCTTTTCCCATGGACAAGTTCGAGGTTTCCAAGGATATGCTAGTTGGTAGTGGTATCGTTAAGGGAGAAGATATTATCGAAGTGAATGAGGCCGATAGCCACGTTTTGAGGCGGGTTCACGATCATGACTACCTTTCCAAGATCTATTACGGCCAGTTGGATCGGAAAGAGCAGATACTTCTGGGGCTTCCGGTGACTCCAAAGCTTTATCATCGCAGCGCAACGGAAGTAGAAGCGACCCGCCAGGCTTGCCATGCTGCTCTTCAGGATGGCGTTGCGGCTGTTCTCGCCGGAGGAACCCACCATTCGTTCCAGAACCGTGGCGAGGGATATTGTGTTTTCAATGACGTTGCGATCGCGATTCGCGACCTGCAGGTCTACCGGCCTGGTATCAAGGTTATGGTTGTTGATACCGATGCTCACCAAGGAACCGGGACTAATAGCATTTTAGCAGATGATCCCAACGTGTTCACCTATTCGATCCACGTCGGGAAGCATTCTTCAAGTAGTAAGATCAATGGCTCGATGGATGTCGAGACCGTTCGCTATGTCGAGGGAGAGATGTATCTCAAACAGCTTTTTAATACTCTAGCTGCTGCGCTGGATGTTTTTTCTCCGGATCTGGTCATTTGGATTGCTGGAGCTGATAATCATCGTAATGACCAAATGGGGCAAATGCTGCTAGATTTGAAAGACTTTATTCGGCGAGACGAGGTCATTCTCCGTGCTTTCATGGGGAATCGGATTCCAGTAGCGATTCTTTATGGCGGTGGCTATAACAGGCAGCCAGAATACACTGCTAAAATTCACCGTAACACCATCGCTACCGCAGCTAGAGTGGCTCGCGAATTGGGAAGATGAGAAGTTTCGTAATTGTTGGAGCGGGAGCAGTTGGAAGTTACTATGGTGGAAGGTTGGCTGCCGCCGGGAACGAAGTGCATTTTTTGCTGCGTTCAGACTATGAAGTGGTGAATGAAAAAGGACTCGTTGTTGAGAGCATCGATGGTGATTTTCAATTACCAGAAGTGAATTGTGCCATAACGCCTGAAGAGATTGGGCCAGTTGATGTGGTCATCGTAGCTTGGAAGGCCACCTCGAATCATTGCTTTCAGGAAGTGATTGGGCCGATGCTTCATAAAGAGACTGCGATTGTAACTTTGCAAAATGGTCTCGGAAATATCGAAGCGCTGGGGGATCTTTTTGGGGTCGAAAGAGTCCTTGGTGTAATGTGTTTTGTCTGCATCAACCGGATAGAGGCTGGGCTGATCCGTCACACGGGTGGGGGGATGATCGCGATGGGTGAGGCTGTTCCAGGTGTGACCGATCGTCTCCGTGAATTGGTTGCTATTTTTCAAGCGGCCAATGTTGTCTGCGAAATCTCCGAGAATTTTGCCGAGGCACAATGGCGTAAGTTAGTTTGGAATATTCCTTTCAATGGTCTTTGTATTACAGAGGGAGGTATTGATACGGGAGAGCTCCTTGGACAACCCGATGGCAAGGCTCGCGTTCGAGAATTAATGTTTGAGGTCACAAAATCTGCTGCGTCCTTGGGCTTCGAGATCGAAGATGAATTCGTAGAATTTCAAATTGAGCGAACTTACCCGATGAAAGATTATCGGCCTTCCAGTATGATTGATTTTGTAAATGGGTATCCTGTTGAGATTGAGGCAATCTGGGGTGAACCTTTGCGCCGTGCTAAAGCGGCCGGAGCATCGACACCAAAGTTAGAAGAGCTTGATGCCCGGATTCGCGAGATGCTGGAGCATCGCTAAGGGAGGCCGAGTTCTTTTTTAAGGTGTTCGATGAGACCTTTTGAGCCATCTTCGATTAGGTCAGCAACTAATTGAAATCCAGTATCGCCCCCGTAATAAGGATCTGGAACTTCATGATGATTGTGCTGCAAACAGAAGTCTGTAAACCTTTGGACCTTAGCTTGCTTTTCTTCAGTATCTGCCAACTTGAAGATGTTTTGGAAATTCTCATTATCCATTGTTAGAATGAGATTGGAGATTTCAAAATCTCGTAGAGAGAATTGCCGAGCATGACCGGTTACTTCGTAGCCACGCCGACGGATAGTTTTCGACATGCGGGTATCGGGTTTGTTGCCTGAGTGGATTCCAATGGTCCCCGCGGAATCACAGTGAATTCGGTCGGAAAGCCCGGCTTCTTCGACCACTTGCCGGAAGATATTTTCACTAGCTGGTGAACGGCAGATGTTTCCCATACAAACGAAAAGAATATTGTAACGGGTTTCCATAGAGAAAGATGGTAATATCAGCTTTCTAAATTAACAGACGAACAATCATGAGTGACTATGTTTTGGAGCTATCAGGGATTCGTAAAATCTATCGGGGCGGTGTTGAAGCGCTGAAAGGTATCGATTTGCGAGTGCCTCGAGGCTGTGTTTATGGGCTTTTGGGTCCTAATGGTGCTGGCAAAAGTACAATGGTGAAAATCTTAACCACCCTGATCCGCCGATCTGGAGGTAATGGCACGATGTTGGGAAAGCCGATTGGGGATCGTAAGACTCTTCAGCAGGTGGGCTTACTTCCGGAACACACTCAGTTTCCGCCCTATCTTACCGGGCGGCAGGTTATCGAATTTGCGGCGGGCCTTCAGAATGTGCCCTCGGCCTTGACTAAAGAGAGAGCGGATATGCTTTTAAAAAAAGTTTCGATGACAGAGTCGCAGCATCGGAAGATTAAGACTTATTCAAAGGGGATGAAGCAGAGGATTGGGGTTGCACAGGCACTCGTAAGTAATCCCAAAATCATTTTTTTAGATGAGCCTACCGATGGGGTTGACCCGGCGGGGCGGAGAGAATTCCGAAGCCTTGTTCGTGAACTTCGTGATGAAGGACGCACCATTTTTATCAATACGCATATCCTTTCAGAGTTGGAGCCGATTGTTGATCGAGTGGCGATTATGACGAATGGGGAGATTTTAGGAGAAGGGAAGCTCGATGAATTGCGCACCGAGAAAACTGGTTATGTTATTGGTTTCGAGGGGCAGCTTTCGGCGGAAAGTCTTTCAAGGTTTTTGGATGGAGGTCTAGAGGTTGAAAGTGGGATTGTAAGATTGCCTTCGACTAATGCTCTCGATGCCCAACCTGTGATTGATCGGATTCGTAAAGAAGGCCTTGTGGTCACCGACCTTAGTTTAAAGAGCCAGTCTCTCGAGGATCTCTTTATTGGGCTGGTCGGTGGCACGTCTTCTCCGCCCCCGCTGCAAGCTAATTCAGCTCAACCTCCGAAAATTCCTCAAGCATGAAACCATTCTTAACACTTCTTCTAGAATCTTACCGCGGATTAAAATCTGAGACTATTTTCTGGGTGACGGTTGGTCTGTCAGTAATAGTCGCGACTCTTTTTCTCTCGATTGGGTTTAATGAGAAAGAGATTAGCTTTCTATTTGGCGCGACAAATATTGAGTCCGATTTTAGTGGGAGCGGAACAAGATTAGTCCAAGAAGTGGTCTACATCATGATTTTCACCGATCTTATTGCAGGAGGTTGGTTGACCTTCATCGCAATCATATTAGCTCTGATCTCGTGTGCATCCATTTTTCCAGATGCCATGAAAGAGGGGGCTGCAGGTATGCTGATGACAAAAGTCCCTTCACGATTTCAGGTGTTTTTGGCAAAGTTGACCGGAAGCTTATTCTTCGTCTTTATCCAGGTCGGGTTATTCGTCGTGATTGTGTTTGTGGCATTTCGTTGGAGGCTCGGAGTCTGGGATTTTTCGGTTTTTTGGTATGTTCCTGCGGTCCTGTTAGTGTTTCTTAATCTTTACTCTTTTATGGTCTTACTTGGCGTAATGACGCGTTCTGTGATGACTTCTATCATGCTCACAATGCTGGTTTGGGGGATTTCGGCGGGAATCGACTGGACAATTTCGTTCCAAGAAACCGCTTATCAAAACTCCCAGAGTTTTGAGTTTGGCGGGCCTGCTATCTCCAAGGAAACTTCAAGCGAGGTTAGAGCCCCGACTGAAGAAGGGCTGCGAGAAGAGGTTAAATTGAGAAAATCGAAGATGAATGAATCCGAAGGAGATCCTCAAATTCTTAGCCGAATTGATACTCTAAAAATAATCCATTCATTTTTCCCCAAAAATTCCCCAATTATGGCATCGGCTGAAAAGAAGCTCGTTTTGGATGGGATACTTGCTTCCGCTGGTGGGGGCGGTGTTTTTAAAGAGCTCGAGAATGAAGGTGAGTTTGAAGACGCGGTGGATAAACTCACCCCAAACGATTCGATCTTTTATTCAATTGGCACCTCTTGTATTTTTGCTTTTGTAATGCTGAGTATCGCCGGCTGGTTTTTTTGCCGAAAAGATCTTTAGTTGCCCTCTCAAGAAGATTGGGTTGCGAACAATACTACGAACAACGTATCACTGCGTCAGTGAGGGCTGATTTGTGGTCGCCCCAAGTTGGCACGAACTCATGGGCGAGGAAGCCGCTGTAGCCGGTTGCTTTGATTGTTTTGATGATAGCGGGGTAGTAAAGTTCCTGGGTAGTATCGAGTTCGTTCCGGCCAGGGCAACCAGCGGTATGATAGTGCCCAAAGTATGAGGAAAACCGTTTGATAGTCGCCATCACGTTGCCTTCCATGATCTGCATATGGTAAATGTCATAGAGTAACTTAAAGCGCGCTGAGCCCAATTTTTCACAAAGAGCGACTCCCCAGTCGCTATGATCGCACTGGTAGTCAGGGTGATCTACCTTTGAGTTGAGGAGCTCCATGATTAGAGTGACGCCATGCTCTTCAGCAAGAGCGAGCAGTGGTTCAAGCCCTTGAGCACAGTTTTCAAGGCCTTCCTCGTCACTAAGGCCTTCACGGTTTCCTGAAAAAGTGATCACGTTTGGGATCCCTGCTTCGGCAGCCTTTGGGATGAGATCGCGATAGATCGCTAACAACGTTTCATGGTGATCCGGATTATTGAAAGCTTTCTCAATACAGCCAAGGCCGCTTTCGTGTTCAGGGGCTGCGGTAACAGGGCAAAGTAATCCTAGGTCGGCTATAAGTGCGGCTTCTTCGGGGTGAAGGAGATCGATTCCCTCGATTCCGATTTCTTGGCACCAATCGGCAAGCTTGAGAAGCGGCGTGTCCTCGAAACACCAGCGGCAGACGGAATGTTTAAAGCTCATTTAACTAGGTTCAGGAGTAAAGGACCGTGTTTCGAACCGCATGAGAGCGGGGAGGAAGGTGAGAGGAATATTTCCAGTGGGGCCGTTTCGATTTTTGGCTAAAACAAGTTCTGCCTCGCCGTCATCGTCGTCGCGGTCGTCCTGATTATCGGCGTAGTAGACTTTCCGGTAAAGAAGTCCCACCATATCGGCGTCTTGCTCGATTGAGCCCGATTCACGCAGGTCGGACATTCGAGGAACCCCGAGTGATGAGCCGGTTCGCCCTTCGGGCCCACGGTTAAGCTGAGCTAGTACGATGACAGGGACGTTGAGTTCTTTGGCGAGTGCTTTGAGACCGCCTGAAATTTCTGCAATTTCTCTTTCACGAGAATTTGAGGCCTGCTTTGAGGTTGATCTCATCAGCTGGAGGTAGTCGATCGCAATGACACTGATACCTTCGTCGCGGTGTTTACGCCGAGCCTTCGCACGAAGATCGTTGATAGAGATGCCAGCAGTGTCGTCGATGAAGAGCTTCGATTTTGCAACCTCTTCGGAGGAGTCTTTAATTCGCTTAAGATCAGCTTTATTAGGTTGATATCCCTTTGTGAGTTTTTGAAATTCGAAACGTGCTCGAGAAAAGACAAGTCGTTGGACAATTTGAACTGTTGACATCTCGCAGGAAAATACCATAGCGGGCTTGTCCGAGGTGACGGCAATGTGCTCGACAACGTTCATCATAAAAGAGGTTTTACCCATCGAAGGACGTGCTGCGATGACAAACATATCTGGAGCCTTCAAGCCGTTGATCATCCTATCGAGTTCTCCGTAGCCTGTCGTCATCCCCGAGATCCCTCGGTCACCCGCCAGAAATTCCTGAAGATAGACCATGACTTCGCTGACGGCCGTCTTCACATCCATCTCTTCGGTTGCTTCGCTGGCTTCTCTAATCTCAAGTACCTTTTGCTCTACGCTGTCGAGGAATTCTTGGACATCTTCGGGATCATCGTAAGCTGTCGTGATAGACTCGGTGCAAGATTTGATGATGTTGCGGAGAATGAATTTTTCTTTTACGATCGAGAGATGCGAATTGAAGTGTGCGGCGGTGGGGGCGAAGGTGTAGATTTCAGTGATAGCGGAGGGTCCGCCAATACCATCGAGAAGGTCACGATCCATGAGGTATTGGGACAAGGCAACTAGCTCCACAGTTTTCCCTGATTCGAAGTGCTCCACGAGAATTTGGAAAAGTTTGCCATGAGACGGCATGTAAAAGTGGGCGGCAGTCAATTGTCCTTCGACGGCTCGGCCAATGTATTCCTCGGGATCCTGAATCATCGAGCTTAGGACACTTTTTTCGGGGCCAATGGCATGGGGTGGAGGAGTCAGCTCATCACGCTGGTCCTTTTTTCCATCTTGAAGTTTGGGTCCGTCCTTTTCTTTAAAAGGTGGTTTGTCTTCCTTAATCGCCATGGTGGGACTTTGACTCAGAAGCCTGAGGTTTGGCAATCTCGGCAACCTGTGAATAACCCTAAATCCCCGTGTTTACTGGGATGTCGTTCGAAATTTATTTTTTGAAAGGAGTGCCTTAGCCTCTCCCAGAAGGAAGAGTGAGCCGGTCAGGAGAGTAGGTCTGCCGATTGTTGCGTCCAAGGCGGAGGTGAGATCGGAGTGAACTACTGACTTCACTTCGACTGCGTGGCTTTCTGGAGCTAGTCCACGGTGGGAATTTACGGGAACAAAGTGGAATTCTTTGGCAATTTCGGAGAGCTTGGAAAGAACTGCGTCAGTTGACTTGTCTTCAACTGACCCAAAAATGATAACGGCCTTTTTTGTAGGAAATTCTGTTTGCCAGGTTTTCACGAGAGCCTCCGCGGCGTGTGGATTATGAGCAGCATCTAGAATGAGAGTTTCGTTTATTTTTTCAAAGCGGCCGGGCCATTGAATGTGTTGGAGCGCGTGTTGAACCACGTCGAAAGAAAGATGAAGTCCAGCTGCAACAATAGCCTCGCAAGCAAGGGCAGCATTTTGTTTTTGGTGTTCCCCAGACAGCGATAGTGAGTAGCCCAACAAGGGGCTCTTAACAAAAGTAAGAGGAGCTTGGGTTTGGTTGGTGATCTGACGGATGGCTTTTTCGGCCTCCGGATCTTGAGGAGAAGATAGGATGGGCTTTCCCTTGATTGCGATCGCGGCCTTTTCTCGTGCAATTTCATCGAGCGTTGAGCCAAGCCACTTAGTGTGATCCAGTGAAATCGGGGTAAGTACGCAGACATCGGCTGGGATTGCGGTAGTAGCATCAAGCCTCCCACCCATACCGGTTTCAAGAACGATAAGGTCGCAATCTAAGTCACGAAAGTGTCGCATGCCAAGAGCGAGAGTGAGCTCAAAGAAGGTTGGATGATTCTCCCAATCAGCTACGAGTTCACGAAGCTCAGTTAAGAGGTTTGCCGTCTTTTCTTTGGTGATTTCGAGGCCATTGACACGCACTCGTTCCCGATAGTCGATCAGGTGGGGCGAGGTAAAGAGGCCGCTGCGGAGTGCTAGGCCTTGGCCGAGGGCGTCAATCATCGCGCACGTTGAGCCTTTTCCATTGGTTCCTGCCACATGGATGACCTTGGTGCGGTGAGAGGGAAATGCTAGGAATTCGCGAAGTAAGCGAGTTGGGCCTTCGAGTCCCAGCTTGATTCCGAATGTTTGGGTGGCGTAAAGCCAGTCTAGCGCTTCCTGATAGTTCACGGTATTAGTACTGGGCGAGTTCCGATTAGTCCGATAGGCCTTTGACTGAAAAGTAAAATTCTCGCGTTTTGCTCTCATGAAATGAGGGAAGTGCTCGGGGAAGAGATAAGAAAATTTTAGTTTTATTTAGATTAAAGTCCAACGGGTCTTGAGGCCAAGTCATCTTGGTTGAAGGCCCCCGGTTTCGATGTTTTTGGCATAAAATCAATCCGAGCGCTGTCCTCGAGATTGGAAGAGACAATCGGTTTTGCATACCGCGATCATCATCGAATCCAATCGTATCGCAAGAGATCTCTCTAATGGTTGAGTAAGATATGCGGAGCGCATTAGGACTCGCTTAAGCTCGATGATTTCGGTGGAGGGATGGAACGTGTGCAGTCCTGCGAATGATAGATCTAGCTAAATCGAAACAAGCTATTTTTCTCTCCTCGTTATGAGTGGGAGAAGGACGGTGATTTCTTATGTCACCTCGGATTTTTTCTTGATAGTAGGGATTTGATGAAACCGGGGGCCTTTTCATCCCCGGATGAGAGTCAGGATTGCGACCTCTTTAACCCCTCCGTCTTTTTTTAAGACTCTGGCGCATTCGTGTGCTGTTGCGCCAGTAGTAAAAACATCATCGATGATGATCACCTTTCTCTTGGCGATGAAAGAAGCGTGTTTTTTTCTTATTCGAAAGGCATCACGAAGATTGGAGAGTCGTTGTTTTCTGTTCAGCTTGGTTTGGGTATTAGTCGGGCGGGTCCGTTTGATGGCTTCAATTGTTTCGTGGCCGCTGAGTCTGGAAAGTTCTCGGCTCAGCTCATAGGCCTGGTTGCCTTGTCGCCATTGTTCCCTTCGCCAGAAAAGAGGAACAGGGACCAAAATCGCACTTTTGAATTCGGCAAACCGAGGATCTTCCTCAAGGGTTTCTTTTAAAAATAAAGCTAATTCGCGTGCGAGAAAAAACTGGCGTTGATACTTGAGCCCATGAACGAGGCGAAAGGAGAGGGTTAATCCCTTTAGTGATGCTCGGGCGAAGGAAAAATCGACCTTAAGACCATCGCAGTTTTGACAACGAAATTTGTCATTAATCTTTCCGTCAAAGGGTTCTCCACATTTCTTGCAAAAGGGTGAAATAATTTTAGGGATCTCACTCCGACAATTTTTGCAAAGAGAATATCCATGGGTGAGCGGGATTTGGCAAACTTCGCATACTGACGGATAGATGAAGTCAAGAAGGCGGGCAAAGATTCCGATGGTGTTCCTATCTCGTTTCAACACATGTTAATTGATGCCTAGTTTTCTTTATTATCACTTAAACCTAGAACAGATTATTAGAGAAAGCCAGTAGAGATGGATTCTGGTTTCAATATATCAGAGGTGATTTGAGGCTGGATTTCAATTAGGGAGAAAATTTCAAAGTTGGTTTTTGAAAAAAAGTGAGAAGACTAGTGGCATGACGAAACATCAATGGCGAGGTGAAGATGGCGATGAAATGCGCTATTGGAGAGCCAATTATCATGGTGGTCGTTTTGAGCTTTATACCAAGACTGATGAAGATGAGCGGTGGAAAAGACTTGATCCGCCGTCGAAAGAAAACTGGAAGGCTCTTCGTGATGTTCTGTGGCGGAAGTATCAGCGGAAGCGGTGCTCATGGAATCTGATCGCGAAGGTCGACAAAATGCTGGGTAGGCCCAATGAAGGATCGAGTAAATAAGTGGATCTTGGCGGATCATGCTCACTGCTGGCATCCTTTCACGGACCAGGAGATCTGGGAGAGTAATTTTCCGGTGGTGATTTGTCGAGGTAAGGGAAGTTGGCTTTTTGATGTTGAAGGGAAGCGTTATCTTGATGCTAATTCCAGTATTTGGACTAATATTCACGGCCATAGCCACCCTGTGATTGTTGAAGCAATTCAGGATCAAGCGACAAAACTCTGCCATAGTTCTTACTTGGGGTTGGCAAATGACAAAGCTAGTGAGTTGGCTGAAAAACTTTGCTCTTTTTTTCCGGATAGTTTGGAAAGGTGTTTTTTTTCAGATGATGGGTCAACAGCGCTGGAAGTGGCTTTTAAAATGTCTCTGCAATGGCGACAGCAAAATGGACAAAAAGAACGGACGGGAATTATTGCGTTTGAGAATGCCTACCACGGCGACACCCTTGGGGCGTCTTCAGTTGGCGGGGTTTCGAGATTTATAAAAGGATATGGGGAAACGGGATTGAATGTTTACCGTATCGGTTCCTTGGAAGATTTGCAGAAGCTGCCGGAGGTTGTCGTTGAGACTGCTTCTGCACTTGTGATCGAACCTTTGATTCAGGGAGTGAATCAAATGCGGCTGTGGCCGAAAGGAATGTTAGCTGATCTGAGAGCTTGGACGACGCAGTATGGTATCCACTTGATTCTTGATGAGGTGATGACTGGTTTTGGTAGAACCGGTAAGATGTTTGCCTGTCAGAATGAGGAAGTCATCCCTGATTTTCTCTGTCTGGCCAAGGGCCTAACCGGCGGAACGATGCCCTTGGCCGCGACCCTGACAAAGCGTGAAATTTATGAGGGTTTCAAAGGCCCGGAAAGAACCTTCTTCTATGGTCATAGCTATACTGGAAATGCCTTAGGTTGCGCGGTTGCTCTCGCGAATTTATCACTTTTTGAATCCGAAAATACCTTAGCGGGGATTGAAGAAAAGGGAGCTTATCTCGAAAGGGAGCTTACTAAAATCCCATGGATCCAAGAGGTTCGACGGGTTGGCCTTATTCTCGGGTTTGATGTGGGCGAATGTGGTAAAGAATTTTGTCTAAAGCTTCGGGAGCGCGGTGTGCTGACTCGACCAATTCTGAATACGATTGTCATCATGCCGCCGCTCTCGGTGACCATGGATGAGCTGAAAATTTTGGTGAAAGCAATCAAGCTATAGTGCTTAATATTCGCATGGTGTAAGCTAAAGATGAGGAATATCTGTTCGGTTTTCTTAGTTTAGTCAAAGTGAGGCGTCTCAAGCTGTTGGGATTTTTTTTTGATCAAGCCTTCTGGTCCGAACAGCCAAGCAAGAAGGAAAAGAAAGCCAGCAGTGGTGGCCATCATTCCTGAGCTTGTCGTGTCGGGGAGCCCGATTAGGGGGGGGATATGAGATGCTATTTGTCCAAGCATGGCGGAGAAGGCCGCGACAATGAGACTGACCATAATCAGGAAAGGAAGATTTCGGGTGAGGAGAAAGGCCGTGGCGGGAGGAACAATAAGCATGGCAATGACAATGATGGAACCAACTGCCTCGAAGGCGGCAACAGTCGTAATGGCGACCATAGTCATTAGCAGGTAGTGCATAAGTTGCGGGCGGAAGCCCTGGGTCTTGGCCAGGGCGGGATCAAAAGAAGCAAGTTTGAATTCTTTATAGAAAAAGGTAATGATCAGTGCGTTAAAAAGGAGAGTTGTCCCGATGATCAGTGCGGCATGGGGAACCGCGAAGAAAGAGGTCTCGTTCTGAAAAAGAATGACCAGATCAAGAGGAGTATATTCAAGAGCCCCATAGAGAACACAATCGGCGTCGAGTTCAACGCGGTGAGCCGCTTTGCGAATGATGACAAGCCCAATTGCAAAAAGGGTGGTGAAGACGATTCCCATAGCGGCACCGCGTTCGACTTTGCCAAAGCGGATAATCCATTGGGAAAATAGAGCGGTTAGAATACCGGCGATGGCTGCTCCGAGAAACATCCAGATGTTTGCACGGGACCCAGAGATCAGGAACGCTAAGGCGAGTCCCGGGAGGACGGCGTGGCTGATGGCATCACCCATCATGCTCATACGACGAAGAAGGAGAAAAGTGCCTGGGAGCGCGCACGCCATCGCACACAATCCTCCGACAAGGATAATATGGAAGTCGTTTGCGGTCCAATCCATGAGTATGAGACTTTAGAAGCGTTTGGTGAATCCAGTGAAGCAACCGAAGTCTTCCGAGTCGCTGTTCAGGCCAGCTTGAATTCCGGCGTCGAGGACGAAGTTTTCATTAATCTCATAAGTGAAGCCACCAGAGTAGTAGGATTCGTAGCGGTCGTCGGAGATAATGCCGATATATTCGGTGTATCCTCCAAGGTTTCCGATTATGGGGTAGCCGATTACTGCGGTGAATAGAAATTCTGTTTCGGTTCCGGTATTGTCGTTGACGAAGTCCAGCTGACCTTGGAGACCAAAGCTAATATCATCAGTAAAATCAGTTGACCACGGGACGATGATACCGCCTTGCCATTCGTCATTCCGGGTGGGTGCGGTAACAAACGGCATAATGGCGAGAGCAGAGTTGCCGCTATCGTTACCCCAGAGGTTGTATTTTAGCCGAATCGTAAGATCTCCAAAAGTGGTCCAATCGCCGAGAGTTTCGGAGCGGATATCAATGACGGCCTGAAAGTCGACATTGTGAGTAAGTCCGGCCTTCATGTTGATCTGGCCATAGGTAAAAGTTTCGTTACCTTGGTCGCGTCGATAGTCAAAAAGGGAGGTCTCAACTTGATAACGGCCTGCGTCGACTGTGATTGGTGATTCGGTTGCATCGGGGCGATCCGGGGAAAGGTCGCGGAGAAGGTTGTTGGGGGTGGGCTTGAAGAGGTGGTATTGGGTTTTGTCGGAAAATGGGGTCGCTGAGATATCGTCCAGAGCCGGAGCTAGCCCGCCTTTTGAGCTGGCTGATATGCTTAGAATGTGAAGTTGATCCACCAAGTCTTTGTTAGCTCGCTTTGCACCCGATTCGCTTGAAGGGGTATTACGATTTAATAAAAGGGGGGCGATTGTTTGGTCATCTGCGATTAGAGAGCCAATGAGGCCGAAGGTAAGGATGAATGGTGTTTTCATTTTTATTTGTTATCTTAAAGAGATTAAGCTGACGGCTCTGACTGAAGTCCAAGTTCGGTAGGCATGATGGTGTGAGGTGAGTCGATGATGGGCTTGGAGAGGTCGAGCTCAGCTTCAAGCTGGTGGACGATTTCTGCACCGAGAAGGTGTTCGACCATGTCTGCATCACGGTCAACATGGTTTGGGGCAATGTCGGCGTATTTAATGAGGTAGAGTTCCCAGAGTCGGTGGTTTCTGGTGATGCGGGAGGCTTCGCCAAATCCAGATTCCGAAAGTCGAAGTTCACCCGAGGGCTGGCGTTCGATGTGATCTTCGGAGCGACCTTGCCGAATCAGTCTGGCGAGTTCGCCCTTGCCCCAGTATCGGTGCTTACGAAGGAGATCCATATCAATTGGGACGTTTTTGAGAGGCTCGGTTTGCTGGGTTTCCTCGAGGATTTCGAAAGTGGACCGCAGTAGGTGTTGGCGGCCGACTTTACGCTGCAGTTGAAGGTGGCGAAGGTAGCGTGGAAGGAGCCCCCGAGCCGAGCCGAAGATCATGCTAAAGAGAAAGATGATGGCGGCGGCAATTACAATGATTGCCCCGGGAGGAAGGTTGGAATGAAGGGCTGAAATCGAAACTCCTAGCCAGCCGGAAATTGCTCCTATAGTTGCGGAAAGAACAAGCATCCACCCGAGTCGATTGGTCCAGAAGCGGGCTGCTGTCGGTGGTGTGATAAGAAATGCAATGACGAGGATCAGTCCGACCGCCTGAAGTCCCACAACCGTGACTGAAGTGACGAGAGCCATTAAAATGATATCGAGCCGCAGAGTTGGCCATCCTTGTGCTGAAGCAAAATCAGCATCAAAGCAGAGAAGCGTTAGCTCTTTCAGGATGGCGATAGTGATAGAAGTCGTGACGATAAGAATGACGGTGATAAGAATAAAGTCGAACCAAACCATGGATGCGGTTTTCCCGTATATAAAGCCATCGAGCCCAGCGGCGCTTTGCCCCGGGATTCGTTCCACCATTTTAAGAATTGCTACCCCTAGACCAAAGAAAACAGAGAGGACGATTCCCATGGCAGCATCGTCCTTAAGTCGAGTCGTTTTACGAATACCAATTACGAGTAGAACTCCCAGTAGGCCTGTGATAGTCGCCCCGAAAAGCAAGACTGGTAGGCTTTTCCCGTTGAAGCCCATGGTGGACATGATGGCAAAGGCGATTCCAATACCGGGTAGAGTTGCATGGGAAAGGGCGTCACCAAGCAGAGATTGTTTTCGCAAGAGCAGGAAACTGCCAACGAGACCTGCGGTGGCCCCAAGAAAGGCTACTCCTAGAACCGGCAGGCGGGTATTGTACTGCTCAAGGAGTAGAGTTTCACGAAGAAGATCCCAAGTCATAGTCCTTTCCTTTTATGGGCGTCCAACGTTCTTGAGAGCCTGTGCGACGTCGTCGAGAAGGTTGAGTTTCCCTCCGTAAGTTTTTTGAAGGTTCTCTCGCGTGAAGGTCTCACTTGTGGGGCCACTTGCGACGACCCGCATGTTGAGCAGGACAAGATAGTCGAAGTATCGCGATACGGTAGCCAGATCGTGATGGACGCAGAGGACGGTTTTTCCTTTCGTGTTTAGTTCTTGAAGGAGCTCTATGATAGCCTGTTCTGTGGCGGCATCGACCGCAGCGAAAGGTTCGTCCATGAAGTAAATTTCAGCCTCCTGAACGAGGGCTCGTGCGAGAAAGACGCGTTGCTGTTGTCCTCCCGAGAGTTGGGAGATTTGACGCTGGGCAAGGTGGCTGATACCAACTTTTTCGAGGGCTTCAAGGGCTTGTTGTTTTTGTATTTTTGTGACTCGTTTAAACCATCCAAGTTTTCGATAGGTGCCCATTATGACGACATCGAGCGCGCTTACAGGAAAGTCCCAATCGACACTTTCTCGCTGAGGCACATAGGCGATCAGGTCACGTTGGGTTTCATAGGATTTCCCGTATATCAGCGCTTCGCCGGAAGTTTTTGGAATCAGTTCAAGACAAGCTTTAAGCAGGGTGGATTTTCCGGCTCCATTTGGTCCAACAATTCCAGAAAGAGTTCCCTCAGGTATGTTTAACTCGACATCCCAAAGGACCGGTTTGCGGTGATATGCGACGGTTAGGTCGTGAACCGCTAGAGGAAACTCCGGTGGGTGTTCGGGGCGCATTCACTCTTGGAGTTTGTTCTGGAATCCACCTTTGGGTGCACTCCCGCCTAGGGCATTCACGATAGTTGTAAAGTTGTGGTCCATCATGCCAATATAGGTGCCTTGGTAGGTGCCGGCAGGACCCATGGCATCAGAAAAAAGCTCACCACCCATCTCTACGATATGGCCTTTTTCTGCCGCTCCTTCGATCACTGCTCTGACGGATTTTTCAGGGACCGAGGATTCAACGAAAATTGAGGGGATTTTGTTCTCAATCAGGTAGTCGACAAGCTCATTGATGGATTTGGTCCCAGCCTCAGAAACGGTCGTTATTCCCTGTACTCCACGAACTTCAATCCCATATCCGCGGCCGAGATAACTAAAGGCATCGTGTGCCGTGACGAGGACCCTCTGCTTTTCGGGAATCGTTTGAAGTATCATGAGGGCATAGGTGTGAAGGTCGTTGAGTTTTTGTTGATAATTCTCGCGTCGCTTTTGGTATTTTTCGGAGTTCTCTGGATCGTAAGCTGCCAATTCATCGCCGATTTTTTTAGCGACTTTGGACCAGATTGAGACGTCCATCCAAAGATGTGGATCGGGGGTTTCAGAACCAATAAGTTGAACGTCAAGTTCTTCCGCGACTGCTGAAATTGGATGGCCCTTATCGGCTCTACTTTTAAGAACGCTTGCCATTTTCCCTTCAAAAAAAAGTCCGTGATAGAGAACGAGTCCGGCCTTCTGTATTTTGTCGATCTCAGACTTGCTAGGCTGATGCAAGTGCGGGTCAATCCCTTCACCGATTAGATTGATGATTTCTTGGTTATCTCCTGCGATTTGGCGGGCGACGTCGGCTATCATCCCAACTGTCGTGACGACGGTTCCATCAGTTTTTGAGGCTTCTTCTTTGTTGGTGCAGGCCCCCAAAAATAAGAATAAGACGAGTAAGAGAAAATACTTCATGTCGAAAGAGTAGTACAAGAACTTTGATTAGTCAAAGTTCAAAACTTGATTAACCATAATCAAGGAGGTGATTCTGCTTGATTGAGTAAAAAACCCCGTAACCATAATGGTTGCGGGGTTTTAATAAAGAAA
>TARA_B100001057_G_scaffold124550_1_pt1 | contig 16996 bp, 16 predicted proteins | sample TARA_B100001057 | Tara Oceans TARA_B100001057 (sample SAMEA2621839) | marine metagenome | biome: marine biome (ENVO:00000447); feature: surface water layer (ENVO:00002042); material: "saline water (ENVO:00002010), including plankton (ENVO:xxxxxxxx)" | depth 5 m
ACAATTCTAGAAAAATTAAAAACTGAAAAGATTGATTACAGAAATCTCATGGATTTAAAGTTATTCAATTCTGATATCAGGCCATTAGAAGAGAAATGGAATAGTTATGACAATTTTAATGAGGAAACTTTTTTTCTCCATACCACGCAAAGAGTCACTCAGCCTTGGAGAGCAGGCCTGAAAGTTAATACTTACTTGAAACCTGTAAAACCAATACTTGGATTCTTGCCAAGACGATACATTCACAGATTGCTTAAAAAACCTTTAAGCGACCGACATATTGAGCATCCTTTGAAGAAAGTGTCAGAATTTTTCTTTAATGAAATGTCCAACGCCATTAAAGCTGGATACATTGAGATGACAGAAATCAACGAAGCTATTAAAAAGGGGACTATAAGGAAAGATATTTATAAAAAGCTTTCCATTTAGATATGCTTTACGAAGAAACTTATAAGGAGTATCAAAAGCTTAAGCCACACTTTTTTGATGACGAATTGAAAAGATTGAAAAATGAACACTTATTTCAGTTCATTCAAAAAAGAGGCGATGAATTAAGTAAAGATAGAAGCAGAATTCATCATTTAATGATTTTTGCTGTTCATTTTTATTTAACCCTCATCACAATTTTTACAATCTTAAAGCTTTTATTTTTAAATAAGAATAAATTGAAGGCTCAATATCTTATCTCATCTCCAACTACCTCTTCAGCTTATGATCCTAGATCTAAGACAGTTTTAAAGTTTTTAAATCCAAAGAAAACATGTAATTTCATACATTGTGGCGATTTGAGAAAAGCTTTCATTAACTCTCTAAATGTAAATAATGCAGTTTATTTTGAATCCATTTTATTTATGTTGCTTTTATTCACTAATCAAAGCGAATCATCTAATGTATTAGAGTTCTTAAATAAGAAAAAAAATGAAATTAAAAAGGAGCTGGCTTTAATTGAATTTATTTTTAAGACTTTAAAGATAAAAAGTTTTATTTGTATTGATGATTCAAGAAATACTTCCACATTCTGCTTTGTTTGCAAAAAAATGGGAATTAAAAGCATTGCCTATCAACATGCAAGATTTAACAAATATCATGTTGGTCTAGAAACAGCTAATTTTGATAAGTACTTAGTTTGGTCTAATTACTTTAAAGATCTGTTAAAGGCGATTAATAATAATTACACTGATGAGAAAATTATAGTATGTTCGCATCCCTCGATAAGTTTCGATTCTAAGACAATCCAAAGAAATAAAAATATCATTATGTTTCTAGAGGAATCTAATTTTAAATTAAGCCAAGCACTGCCTTTAATGAAGATTTTTGATTCTTCAATAAAAATTATTTACAGAAAAAAACCTGGAATGAAACAAACAGATTTTGAAAAAATAAACAATATTATATTTTCTGGAGAAAACGATCTTTTTACAGATTTAAAATTTTATAAGCCAAGTGTGATTATTGGTTCGGAATCAACGGTTCTGCTAGAATCCTGGTTGCTTGGGATTCCAAGTATTGCTGTTAAAAATAAAATAGATTATGCGTACCACCTTTTTGATCATAACTTAATTGAATGTTCAGAAACATTGGAAGAACTCGATGCTTTAGTTAAGAAGTACTTAAGGTTAACCAAAGAAGAATTAATTGATCAAAAACAGAAGATCTGGAGAGGCGCTAAAACACCTTCGGTTTATTCAAAATATTTAAATTAGCATGTTTTTTTCCGGTACATCTTTTTTGTTTACTATTCTTTATTTTCTACCTTTAACTTTAATTTATTCTTTCTCTAAAACTATAAATAAAAAGGAAGGTAATGGATTCTTTTTTGCCTCCATTGTGATGATTTGCCTGTCATTCACAGCTTTTTATTCCATGAAAAACTTATCCTATGGCGATGATTTTTATAATTATTATTTAATCACTAAATCATTTACATCAATCTACGATTTTGCAGAACAACTCACAATTGGTGGAGGAGATTTAATTTTTTGGTTTTTCCTATTCACTTTAAGTCAATTTGATATTTCTACCTATGGGTTTGGGGTAACTTTTGCATTAATATTTATAACTTTTCTTCTACTTTTTTCTTCTCAATACGAAAGAAAGGTAATTATCCTTTCATTGTTTTTGGTTTTATTTTCAAGATTGTTTCTTGAATCATCAATAAATCCATTAAGGTCATCGATTGCACTATGTTTTATGTTTTTTTCTATCAAGTATGCTTATGAAAAGAGATTTATCCTTTCTATTTTTTTGGGGATTATTTCATTTTTCATTCATGATTTTATTGTTCTCCTTACATTATTCCTTCTGCCGTTTGTTTTAATCCCTAGATGGATGTTAATTAATGGAGTTTTTATTACATTTGTTTTATTTTTTATTTTAAATGCTCTACCTTTTGCAGAGGCAGTGAGAGATTTCTACAACGAGAACATTAGATACAATGTTGGTGAGCTTCAAGAATTTTCAAGACCTACAGGTGTACTTTTACAAATGTCCATACCATTAATTCTCCCAGTTCTCATGTTGCATAACACAAAATTCACTAGCGGATTTGACGAATACTCATATAAATTTCTGCTATTCTTCTTATCATTTACTTTTTTATCTATTCCTTTTGCTCCATATGCGCTCAGATACTTCATCATAGTTGTCCCGATTGCAATTTATTTATTCTTCAAATATACACACCACGAGTACAGAAAAATGGTCACAGTTTTTGTCTTAATTTCAGGTTTTAATTTTTTGGTAATCATAGAAAATATAGCAACAGGAGAACTCTTCTTTGACACAGAACAGTCCAGGAACATAAGACTTGCACAGTGATTTTTACTTATGGGCTATAAAATCTTATACGCTACTAAGCATTCATTATCAGGCGCTGCAGCGTCATCTCAAATAATGAGCCAAATTAAGGGATTTGAACTTAATCTGAATACAAATTTTTATGCTTTCATTAAAGATCCAAAAAGGTTAATACATGAAAATATAAGGAGTAAAAATCTTTATAGTGCTGAAACAAATAACAGTTATCTTTTTTTTATAAGACTTTTTAATTTTATGCTACTTAATAAAGAAATAACCATGGTTTATACAAGAGACCTATTAGTTGTTTTGGTCAGTATTTTATTAAGAAAAAAATGTGTTTATGAGATACACAAACCTCCTTCTAGAAATGGAATGATATTCATAAAATTTTTTAAAAACTTTATGAAATTTGTCGCAATTTCTGAAAATTTAAAATCTTATGTTTCTGATGAACTCAATGTCAGTAAGAATTCTATTTTGGTAGCGCATGATGCAGTTGATTTTGACTTATATGAAAGCATTAATTTTGATAAAAAAACTCTGAGAAATAAATTAGATATAGCTTCCAAAAAAAAAGTTGCTCTCTATACAGGAACTGTTGGGCCACATAGAGATATGAAAAATTTTTTAGATCTCATCTATAAGCATGAAAATGTTGATTTTTTTGTCTTGGGTGATGATGGAACAAATTTTAAAAATTTACTCAATGTAGATTCTTTTCCAAAAAATCTAAAGTTTAGAGGTTATTTAGATAAAATTGAGGTCTCTATGTATCAAAAATCTTCAGATATATTGCTAAACTTAATAGAAAAATCGCATCCAAATATAAACTTTTGCTCTCAACTAAAGATTTTTGAGTACTTTGCTACAGGCAATATAACTGTCACCCCTGATTATGGCTCATTGAAAGAAGTAATTAATGATAAAAATTCCCTTATATATTCAAGTAATGATTCATCAAATAATTTATATAATGTTTTTAGTAAAGCTTTGAATGCCAACAATACTGAATATCTGACAAAGAATGCAAAAATACTAGTAGAAAAAAATACATGGAAAAAAAGAGCTTCTAAAATAATAGATTTTTTTAATAAATAATGTGTGGAATTGCAGGAATTATTGATTTTGAGGATCCTTCTCAAGTTTTACAAAAATTACAGGTTTTATCAGAAGATATAAAAAAAAGAGGCCCTGATAAATTTAATTTATTTGTATCTGATGAAAATCCCATAGGCTTATCTCACAGCAGGCTATCAATAATTGACTTATCTGCGAATGGAGATCAACCAATGTTTACTCAAGATAGAAGTAAGTGCTTAGTATTTAATGGTGAAATTTATAACCATAAATCTATTAAAAAATCTTATTTAGACAAAGTAATTTTTAAAGGAAATTCTGATACAGAAATACTTTTACACTTGATAAATAATTATGGTGTTGACTATGCGCTTGAAAAGATAAGGGGAATGTTTTCATTTTTTTTCATCGATTTCAAAAAAAAGGAATTTATTCTTGCGAGGGACAGAGCGGGGGAAAAACCAGCGTCATATTTTCTAGATAATCAAAGGTTTTATTTTTCTTCGGAAGTGAATTGTATTTCTAAGATTTTAAAAAAAGATGAGAGGCAATTTGATCAAGAATCAATAAATTTTTTTTTGACGCAAGGTAATTTTCCAGCACCATATTCTATATATAAAAACGTAAAAAAAGTTTTACCTGGTTCCTATTTAATAGGTAATTTTCATAATAATGAAATTAAAGTTTCAGAGAGAATGTATTGGGATTTTGAAGAAGTCTCAGAACGAACTTTCCTTGATAATCATGAAGATTTATTGGAAAGAGAGCTTTATGAAGTTATAGATCAACAACTTATAAGCGATAGAAATTTAGGATGTTTTTTATCTGGAGGGATTGATTCCAGCTTAATTTCTTCAATTGCCTCAAAACTTAAAGACGATCTTAATACCTATACGATAAGTTTTGATAATTTTTCCTATGACGAATCCGAAAAGGCAAAGAAGGTAGCCAACATTTTAGGTACTCAACATCATACGATAAATTTTACATCCAAAAATCTTTTAGATTCAGTTCCTCAAATATCGGAAGTTTATGACGAGCCTTTCGCTGATAAGTCAATGCTTCCAACTATGCTGATTTGTAAATCAGTAAAACAAAAAGGTTCAATTGTTAATTTAACTGGAGATGGTGGAGATGAGCTTTTTGCAGGCTATAACCGCTATAAGTATTTAACCTTATTTAAATATCTAAGAAATATTTTTAAAGTATTGAGTATTTTGGGTGTAAGTCTTCCACCATTTAGTTCTTCTAATAAATCATTTACTGATATGGTCAGATGGATAAATTTATCAATAAAGTCTTCAGATAAAACTGATCATTTGAACCTTTATTTTTCTATTCTAAATAAAACTCAAAATAAGTTTCTCCCGCAAAGCAAATTCTATTCTGAATTTATCAAAGATAAGGATTTAGATATTTCTTTTATAGAGAAATTTATGATTTTTGATTTTAAAAATTATCTTTCAAATGACATCCTTGTCAAAACAGATAGGGCCTCAATGTTCAACGGAATGGAATTAAGAGCTCCTTTCCTAGATCAAAGAATTATCGAGCTTTCAAAGCAAATTCCAATCGATAAAAAATTAAATAAAAGTAACACAAAGATAATTTTAAAAGGAATACTTTCAAAGTATTTACCTGAGGAAATCATTAACCAAAAGAAAAAAGGTTTTGATGTTCCATTAGCAAAATGGTTGAAGGGGGAGTTGAAGGATTGGGCAAACGACATCCATAATTCTTCTATAGGGTTTGAAATTCCGCACGAAAAAAAATATCAGGCTTTTTTTCAAGATCATATGAACAAAAATAGAGATTTCTCCGAACATCTCTGGCCTTACTTAATGCTTAAAAACTGGATTTTAAAAAGGAAATGAAGGGAATAATTGCATCTAATACTTCATGGTCGATTTATAATTTTCGTTTGAGTCTGATTGATCATCTTTATTCAAAGGGAATTGAAATTTCTACGATCACATCTGATGAGGAATATAGCAATAAAATTCCTGCAAAGAATTTTCCTTTTTTGCCAAATTCTCAAAGTTTAAATCTATTCCTAATTTTTTCTTCTCTTATAAGAACTTATTTCTTTCTGAAAAAAGCGAATTTTGATTTCCTCATGACCTTTACTGTCAGAACTTCAATAGAAGTAGCAATTTTGAACATCTTTATTAGGAAACCTTTATTTATGACAATAAATGGATTAGGAGTACTAAACAAAGGAGAAAATTCGTCTTTAGGGTATTTATTAAGAAATATCTTGAGAATAATTATTCCTATTGCAAAAGTGGAAAAACTTTTCTTTCAATCTAATCATGATTTAGAATTCTTCATTGAGAATAAAATAATTCCCTCAAGCAAAAACACACGGATTGTAAATGGTACAGGCGTTGACTTAAATTTCTTCAAGCCTGCCGTGATATCCTCAAAAAAACCTATGAAATTCTTACATTTTTCCAGACTTTTAAAATCTAAAGGTGTGGGTTTATATCTCGATCTTGCGAAAAAATTTCATAACGACAGAGATTTAGAATTTTATCTTGCAGGCAATTTTGATGAAAATGATAAGGATTCTTTTGATCCCAAATTAATAGAGAAATACTCGACTGAAGGCATTATTTCTTATCTAGGATTTATAAATAATATTAAAGATGAGCTAAAAGAAATCGATTGCGTTATCTTTATGAGCACTTATCCAGAGGGAATACCAAAAAATTTAATTGAGGCATGCTCACTTGGAAAAATAATAGTGACATCTAAACAATCTGGTTGTCGTCTTACTGTGGATGATAGACAAAACGGATTCTCAATTGAACCAAGCTTAGAAAAATTGGAAGAGACAGTTAAAGCCCTTAAAAATATGAGCGAGAAAGATTTAAACATCATGAAAAGAAAAAGTGTTAAATTAGCTCACAAAAAATTCGATATTGAAATAATTAATATTATTTATTCAACTGAAATATCAAAGCTTATAGATGACTCAAATTAAATCATTAGTCAAAATAGGGTTAATAGCTTTTATTCTCGCTTTAACCTCAGCTTTATGGGCTAAATACATTGCTACTCAGTGGTTTGCCAGCGATGCTACGGTTGAACTAAATACTGATTTTGCAGACAAGCTCAACAGCATAGTTACCTCAAATCCTCTATCCTTATTTTTGCCTGGAGCTAGCCAAATTAGTTCTTCTTCTGGAAAAATTAAAAAGAAACTTTTATCTAGACCTTTTTTATTGAATTTAGAAGATGAATACATTCTACTACCCGAAATTTATTCAAAAGATTGGAATAAGATTGAGAATGAATGGAAAGGTGGAAATATTAAGGACATAGAAGATCTAAGGTCTTATTTGAGCATAAATCTTTATGTAGAAGATGATATTGAATCAGGGTTTGTTGATATATCTATCCTAACTAATGACAAATACCTCTCCCAAAAAATATTATCAGCTTTGATAGATGGAATTAACTCCTTTGAAAAGGAGAAGTTTAAAATTTCAGCAAATAAAGTAATAAGTGCTGCCACAGATAAGCTAAATAAAAAAAATAATACATCGTTCAATAATGAGACTTACTCTAGATTAATAGAAACAGAAAGCAGGAAGTTACTTCTATCAGAGACTCAAGATGATTATTATCTAAAAGTCTTAGATCCACCAAATCTTGCAAAGTTTAAGGCCAAACCAAAAGCTAGAAGTTACTTTATAGTTACTTTTGCACTAAGTTTTGGATTTATTGTCCTATATCAAAATAGAAAGAAAATCATTGAACTAATCAAAAATGACCTTCTAGGGAAAAGTACTTAACTCAAAAAGTTGGATGATTTTAGAAAAGTATATAAATGATCTTCATATTCTTAGGACAAAACTTAGGCGAAATAAATCATTAACACCAGAAGAAAATTGGAAAAAAAACCCAGCAGATCTAGAAGGTATTGAATTTCAAAGTTGGTTTGATACCACAGAGTCAGAGAAAAACTCTATTAATCAAGCCAAGATCGATTTTGACCAAAAAATATTAAAAGGCTTAGATTTATATAATAAATTTAATTCCTGTGAGATAGGTTTTGGAGGAGGTAGATTAGTGAATCAGGCCTCGAAACATTTCGAATGTGCAATTGGAATAGATATTCATGAAAACTTTAAAGCTACTTCAGAATTTTTAAAAAGAAATAATACTGAAAACTTTAATTTATTTCATTTTGATGAAAGATTTGATATTCCAACTATAGATTTATTCTATTCTTTTATTGTTATCCAACACTTCTCAAGTTTGAAAATTCTTCAAGAATACTTAAATTTAATTCAGATGAAGTTATCAGATAATGGAATTGCTGTTCTATGGTACGGAAAGCTATCTACTCATTTTTGGGGAGACTACTATGAGGTTCCAAGCAGCAAGTTCAGAAGAAGGGAATGTAGTTTATTCATTCACCCATCCTTCATGGAAAAGATATGCTCGGAATTCACAATCATTGAGCATCAAATAAATAATTTTAAGGATCCAATAAAAAAAATTGGTCATAGTATGCAATCTAAGATCGTCATCAAAAAGAAAAAAAATTTCTAATGAGGTCTTTAAGAAAAATCCTAAAAAAAATAATAAATTTCTTACTTCTTCAAAGCTTAAGGTTTACCAAAACAAATCAATTCTGCGGTAAGAAAATCATTGTGTTTTTTGATCCAACTCTAGGTATTGGAGATATATTCATGTATCGCAAAACATTAGAAAATATTTTAAACAAAGGGTATCAATTAGAAGTCATATCAAAATTTCCTAAAATATTCACTTCAGATTTAATTTGGAAAGAAATTGAAGAAAAGGATTTTAATAAAAATCTATTAAATATCTCTAGAAATAATGAATTAATTTTTATTCCTAAACTATCAGCAAGGTTATCTGTTTCAGTTATATTTAGCCTACTATTTCATGAAAATTGCTTCATTACTGATTTGAATAAAAAAAAATATTTCTCAGGAAAAGATATTAAAGAATATAAAAATAAGAGTATTTCTCTCAAAGGATTAGAAATTTTATCTGAAGTCAAAATAAATAAGGGCGCTGAAAAAAACATAGAAAAACTCCAACTTAATAGAGCTGATTTCGACTTAAATTTAAACAAATATATTGTTTTTTCTTGCAACGGCACCGAAAAGATAAAAATGATGAAACCTTCAAAATGGGTAGATATTTATAATCAGATAGACAAAAAAATAACAGTTGTGATTATAGGAAGAGGTGAAGATAAAAAATTTAATGATATATTAGTACAGGAAATCGCAAAGAAAGGTCAAAACTTTTTAGATCTAACCAACAAAACAGATCTTCATCAAATGTTTGATGTAATTCGTAGTTCAGACTATGTCGTTACTACTGACTCAGGACCCCTTCATGTGGCCCATTACTATAAAAAAGAAACCTTAGCGCTTTTTGGCCCCTCAGATCCTGAACTTGTGCTCGATTCAAATTTTATCGGCAAGATAGTCAAAAAATCTGATTGTGATTGCACTTTTGAAGAGGTTAAAAATCAGTTTTGTCCTTTTCATGATGGGTGCTGTCTAAATTCAATTAACTCGGAACTTGAATTTGAAAACTTTCTCCGTAATAGGGTTTAATTTTTCAATTTTTTAAAGAAATGAGAAATTTTTACCACTAAGATATAATTCAACTCAATTTCATGATTAATTTAGTTGCTGATTCAATAAAAGAGCATATTGAGATAGTTAGTAATATCGATGACGGGACTATTTTATCGATAAAGAATGCTGCTTCAATTTGTAATCTTTCACTAAAACAAGGCAATAAAATTATGTTTATTGGGAACGGGGGAAGTGCCGGAGATGCTCAGCATCTAGCTACAGAGCTAATTGTCAGATACGAGAAGAATAGGGGACCTTTGAGAGCATTAGCATTGACAACGGATACAAGCTTAATTACTGCTTGTTCAAATGATTTCAGCTTCAATAAAATCTTTTCAAGACAGATAGAGGGCCTTGGAAAAAAAGGTGATATTTTGTTCGCCATTTCTACTTCGGGCAAAAGTAAAAATGTCATAGAAGGATGCAAAGCTGCAAAAAAAATAGGAATTAAAGTAATAAGTTTGACAGGAAAAAGTAAAAATACTCCTATTAATAAATATTCTGATCTGATAATTAGGGCTCCATCACATAAAGTTTCTAGAATACAAGAATGTCATATTATGTTTGGCCAGATAATATGCGAATTATTGGAAAAAAATATCAAATAATCCATGTCAATATTTGTCACCGGAGCCGCTGGATTCATAGGTTTTCATTTAGCCAAAAAACTTTTGGATGAAGGTTTTGAAGTTAAAGGCTTTGATTCACTAAACAATTATTATGATATTAATCTCAAAGAAGCACGACTTAATTATTTAAAACAGCACAAAAATTTTTCCTTCACAAAAGGTAACTTGGAGGACAATGAGTTACTTTCAAAAGTCATAGATAATAATATAGAAACCATTTACCACTTAGCAGCGCAAGCAGGAGTTAGATACTCTTTAAGTAATCCTACTTCTTATGTAGATTCAAATCTTTTAGGTTTTGTAAATTTAATGGAAACTATAAAACTAACTGAATCTGTGAAACATACTATCTTCGCATCATCTAGTTCAGTTTATGGGCTCACAAAAAATGAAGTCTTTAAAGAAACTGATGAAGTTAATCATCCTGTTTCTCTTTATGCGGCATCAAAAAGAGCTAATGAATTATTCGCACATTCCTATTCAAATATGTATGGGATGCCATTAACGGGTGTGAGATTCTTTACTGTTTACGGTCCATGGGGTAGGCCAGACATGGCTTTATTTAAATTTACTAAAGCAATACTTGAAAATAAGCCATTAGATTTATTTAACAACGGAAGTATGTCTAGAGATTTTACTTATGTTGACGATGTTGTAGAAGGACTTTTCTTACTTAAAAATAAAATACCTTCAAAAAGTTTAGAAGAAAAGCTTACTTGCGATGTTGGATATGCTCCTTATTCATTGTTAAATATAGGATGCGGTAGCCCCATTGATTTAATGAGTTTCATAAAGATAATTGAGGAAAAGATAGGCAAAAAGGCAATCCTTAATCCAAAACCAATGCAAAAAGGCGATGTTGAAAGAACCTTTTCTGATACAGATAAACTTAATGAGCTAACAGGGTTTAAACCAAAGACGACTGTGGTAGAGGGTGTTTCTAGATTTGTTGATTGGTATCAAGAATATTATAAAAAGTAATGAAAATTGTACTAATTAGCGGGGGGTTTGACCCCATTCATTCTGGGCACCTTAAGTATATCGAGGAAGCCAAGAAACTAGGCGATAAACTAGTAGTTGCTTTGAATAGTGATGAATGGCTTATAAATAAAAAAGGAAAATTTTTTCTTCCTTTTTCAGAAAGAAAAAATATTTTAACAAGCATGGAAAATGTAGATGAAGTAATTGATTTCTTGGATGACGAAGTTGGTAGCGTAATTAATGCATTAAATGATCTGAAAGAAAAATATCCTAAAGATAATATAATTTTTGCAAACGGCGGAGATAGAAATAATACCAATATCCCAGAAATGAAAGTACAAGGTATTAACTTCCAATTTGGTGTTGGAGGTTCTTCAAAAATAAATTCTAGTTCGTGGATTCTTGAAAACTGGAATAATCAAAGAGAGGAGAGGATTTGGGGATATTTTCAAACCTTAAAAACTGAAAAAAATCTCAAACTAAAGGAATTAGTTGTAAAGGCAGGAAAGGGAATAAGCTATCAAAGACATTTTGAAAGGTCTGAAATTTGGTTTGTGTCAAAAGGAAAATGCAAAGTTAAGCTGAGCAAGACTGATCCAGATAAATTTGAAGAAAAAATCTTAAACGTAGATGATTTATTTAAGGTCGATAGGAATGATTGGCATCAAATAATTAATCCTTTCGAAAATGATTGCCATTTAATTGAAATACAATACGGACCAAAAGTCATTGAAGACGACATTGAGAGACTTTACTTCTATGAGGAAAATGATGATTGAAAATGATTTATCATTATTAGTGAATAAGCTTTTTGGAGATAATTATTCTTCTTCACAAAAGGAGGAGTTTATTTTTTCAATTGAAAAATCTGAAGATAAAAATTTTTTGTCGCTAGATATGCTTTCAGTTAATTCAAAGGATTTAGATCAATTAAAAATAACATCAACTTTTTCAAAAGAATGGGAAAAGTATCATGAAATATTACCTGAGTATGAAAACGAATTTAATAATTATTTTGATATCGTTCCACAAAATGTATTTAATGAAGCTGGATATGTTGCAGACATAGGATGCGGAAAAGGAAGATGGTCAAGGGAATTTTTAAAGAAAAATTCAAAGGCAAAACTCGTTTTAATCGATCCTTCTGATGCTATATTTGTAGCAAAAAAAAATCTAAAAGAATATTCCCATAGAGTACTTTTCATAAAAGCAGATATTACTGAAATAAAATTACAAACTGAATGTTTTGATTTTCTATTCTCACTTGGAGTTATTCATCATATTCCTGGGGATTTGCAAGAGAATTTAAAACAGGTTGCATCTCTATCTAAGAAGAATCTTATTTATCTTTACTATTCTTTGGATAATAGAGGCGGTTTGTTCAAATTTATATTTTCTATAGTAAATATCACTAGAAAATATTTATCAAAAGTCAGAAACGAAGGAGTCAGATCAATTTTGGTTAAATTTTTAATGATTTTTTTATATCTCCCACTTATTTATTTTGAAAGATTTTTAAATTTTTTTGGATTTAAAAATTCCAAAATACCTCTCAATTATTATGCTAATAATTTTTCCCTAACAAGAATTGAGCAGGATGTTTATGATCGTTTTTTTACTCATATAGAAAAAAGAATATCAAAAAAAGAAATATTGAAATTTGCTGAAGATAATAATTTTGAGGTTAATGTTTCACAAATCCAACCATTTTGGCATTTTTATTTAGATTCGAATGAAAAAACTTAGAAAAGCAATCATTCCAGTAGCAGGATTAGGCACAAGAATGCTTCCAGCCACGAAAGTAATTCCAAAAGAAATGCTTCCAATAATTGAAAAACCAATAATCCAGTATGTTGTTGAGGAAGTAATTGAAGCAGGATTCAAGGATATAATTTTTGTAACACATTCTAGTAAAAACTCTATTGAAAATCATTTTGATAGAAGCTTTGAATTAGAAAGCACTTTAGAAAAAAGAGTCAAAAGATCCTTATTAAAAGAAATAAAATCAATTTCAAAACTCAAAGTAAATATTTCCAGCATAAGACAACCTGAGGCTCTTGGTCTTGGGCATGCAATTCTTCAAGCTAAGGATATTATTGAGGATGAGCCTTTTGCCGTGATTCTACCAGATAGAGTAATGAATCCTTACGAGCAAGATGCTAAGAATAAAAATTTGTCTTTTATGAGGTTAGAATTCGAAAAATTACAATCATCCCTAATACTTTTTGAAAAGGTTTCAAAAAAGGAAGTTTCGAATTATGGAATTGCAAAACTTTCAAAATCAAATAAAAAAAATTTAATGCTTTTAGATGATATTGTAGAAAAACCTTCTATTAAAAATGCTCCCTCAAATTATGCAGTTGTTGGCAGATATATTTTTACTTCAGAGATTTTTAATGAATTAGAGGCCATTACAAAACTTAAAAAAAATACAAGCAGGGAAATAGAACTGACAGATGCAATAAGAGGACTTTTAAAAAAGAACAAAAATATTTTTGCTGCTTTCTTGAAGGGAGAATGTTTTGATTGTGGAAATCCAATTGGATATTTTAAATCAATAGTTGAAGTAGCTGTTAGCCATCCAGAACTCAAAACAGAATTCCGCAGGATTCTAAGCAGAACTCTTAAATGAGTATTATTTCAAATCTTTTTGAAAGATTAAGAAAAAAAGAAATTTCTTTCATTGCCACTAATAACGATCTACAGGAAAAATTAAAAAGCTTAGGTGGTGAGAATCAATTAGGTATTGATACTGAATTTACTTGGAGAAATACTTATTTTCCTCAATTAAGCCTTGTACAAATAAGTTCCCCGAAAGAGATTCTCTTAATTGATTGTCTATCCATTACTGACTTATATGGACTATTGGAAATATTTAGGAACGAAAAAATTTTAAAAATTTTTCATTCGGCAAGAGGTGATATTTCTGTTTTAAATACTTCCATGGGGGCGACATTTAAAAATATTTTTGATGTTCAGCTAGCAGAAAATATATTATCGTCAGAAAAAAATGCTATCAGCTATAAAAATCTTGTCAGAAGATATTTTTATAAAACTATTTCTAAAGAGGAAACTAATTCGGATTGGAATAGAAGACCTTTGAAAAAGACTCAAATATCCTATGCTTCAGAAGATGTAAGATATCTTATTCAAATAAAAAATAGCCAGAAGAAAAAACTAATATCTAAAGGTTTGTTCCAAAAATTTAATACTGAATTGAATAAGGAGTTAAACATTGCAGAAACTGACTTTGGGGTTCTTAGATATGAAAGATATAAAAAAAAGAAAAAGAATCTTTCTAAAGAAGAAAAGGAAATATTTTTCTGGCGTGAAAACTTAGCTGCAGAAAAAAATATTCCTCCTAGCTACATTTTTAAAGATAATAATTTGAAGAGGTTGAAGGAGGTAATTTTTACTAAAAAGTTTTCTGAGTGTAATTGGATAATAAGGGATGTAAATTTTAGAGAGAATTTTTTGTCTGTATTCGAATGATTTTATTTTTTTGGTTAATATATTTAGTTCTTTCATTTGTAATTTCATTATCAGTTAGAAAGCTATTCAAAAGAAGGATATTAAAAATTTTTTTTTTCTCCTTTATCCTATCAATATTTCTAACCCCATGGTTTTCTTCGATGGGGCAATATAATTTAGCGCCGGTTGTCTCAATTCTTTTTATGAGTACTTTAGAAGGCGATCAGATTCTTACAATGAGGTTATTGAGGCCCTTCCTGTCTTTCTTTTTTGCAATCGTTATTCTTGATTCTATTTTCACTCTTTTGAAATCTAGAACCTAATTATTTCCATTTTTCTTTCACAAACATCGACTATCCCTATACTGTTCTTTCCTTTTAAAATTCCAGCACATTCACCTGGATTGAAGACAAAACAATTATGTATTTTTTCATCTCTAAATCTATGTGTGTGACCATGTACAATGATATCAGCTTCTATAAAATGGCTTTCATCTAAGTCATTTGGATCATGAACTATAGTTATTTTTTTTTTGGCAATTAATAATTTTTTTATTCCATCATCAAATTCAAAATTCAGATCACTGCAAACGTTTTGCAGTTCCGACTTGTCTCCCTGATCATTATTGCCAAAAACTCCAATTAAAGGAATCTCAAGTTGCCTAAACTTTATTAAAGACTTTGGCAGGGTAATATCCCCAGTATGAATTACAAAGTCTAAATTACTTCTGTTAAAGATTTCACAGATTTTTGAAATACTTGCAATATTGTTGTGAGTATCCCCAGTTAAACCAAACTTCAAATGAAATTAATTAACTTTTTCTAAAATATGGATTCCGCAGGCAGTTCCCAAACCAATAACGTGTGTCATTCCGATTTTTGCTCCTTCAACCTGCCTTGCACCTGCCTCTCCTCTGAGATGAGAACAAACTTCATAAATATTAGCGATGCCCGTTGCTCCAAGAGGGTGTCCTTTTGAAAGCAATCCTCCAGAAACATTCACTGGTACTTTGCCTCCAAGTTCCACATGGCCTTCATCAATCATTCTTCCAGCCTCTCCATCTTCACAAAGACCAAGATTCTCGTAATGAAGCATCTCTGCGGTAGCGAAACAATCATGAAGCTCAACAAGGTTTACATCTTCTGGGCCAATCCCTGCTTGCTCATATGCATCTTTCGCAGCTAGACGAGTACAGGCGTTTACATCAGGCATAACTAAGTCTCGATCAGTATATGGATCACTTGCCATTGCTGATGCTCTGACTTTGACAGCTCTTGCCATACCAAGTTCTTTTGCTTTTTTCTCAGATACTAAAACAGCGGCTGCTGATCCATCAACATTTACAGAGCACATCAGTTTAGTATTTGGATAAGATATCATTTCAGCATTCATGACCTCATCGAGAGGAGTTTCAATCTGGTACATTGCTTTTGGATTCATAGTTGAATGGTGATGATTCTTTACTGAAATCTTTGCGAATTGTTCAAAAGTGGTACCGTATTCTTTAGCGTGCTCCATACCTGCTTCAGCAAAAACACAAGGCATGGTTCCAGAACCTAAGAGCCCTTCTTTAGGTATACCATCTCCACCACCTGCTCCGCCAAGAAGACCTTTACCCATTTGTTCTACGCCAACAGCTAAAACAACGTCGTACATTCCTGCTTTTATTGACATCCATGCCTCTCTAAAGGCAGTTGCTCCCGTAGCACAAGCATTGGCAACATTTACAACAGGCATTCCTGTTTGACCAATTTCTTGGAGTATCCTCTGACCAACCATCGCATTAGCCTGGCCTAGATTTCCACAATATAAAGCTTGCATATCTTGAATTCCTAATCCTGCATCATCTAATGCCATTAAAGCTGCCTCAGCTCCAATATTTGGAACACTTCTGTCTGGAAATCTTCCAAACTTGATCATATCAACACCCATTACATAAACATCACTCATAATTTCACCTCAATTCAATTAAGCTGGTTCAAAAAAATAACTTAAATAAGAATTCCCTTCTTTATCTTTTCTACCCAAAGCATCGCCGTAGGTAATTTTTACTGGCATATTAAATTTTATTTTATCAGGATCTGGATCAATATTAATTAAATTTCCCTTGATTGTTCCTCCACCATCAAGATCTACTATTGCAGAAATATAAGGTACATCAATTCCAGGAAATGATCTAAAAACTATTGCGAAGCTATGCAATATTCCAGTTTGAGAAAGTTTAATAACTTCCATCTCGTTTCTTGCAAAACACTTAGAACACACATTTCTTTCACCTAAGTAAGTAGAACTGCATTTTTTGCAACGATAACCTTCTAAGTAAGGATCCCCATCATCAGGAATCTTTAGGTAATCCACAACAGGCAATGGTTTTGATTCAGACATGTTTCCCCCAATAAAACTTAA
>TARA_B100001057_G_scaffold286916_1_pt1 | contig 16981 bp, 18 predicted proteins | sample TARA_B100001057 | Tara Oceans TARA_B100001057 (sample SAMEA2621839) | marine metagenome | biome: marine biome (ENVO:00000447); feature: surface water layer (ENVO:00002042); material: "saline water (ENVO:00002010), including plankton (ENVO:xxxxxxxx)" | depth 5 m
GGTGGCTGCCATAGAGCTGATACGGGTAATATAAGTATCTTTTCTGGGTGTGAGCGAGCAACTTTCGAGTACATCCTTCCGCTTTTAACAAAAATGGGCCGTAGAATTTTACACACTGGAGGCTTAGGAACTGCCAGCGTCTTAAAGGTAATCACAAATTATCTAGCAACTGCAAATCTGGTTTCTTGTGCCGAAGCATTAACTGTCGCAAAAGCTGCTGGAATGGATTTACGTGTGGCTTACAAAGCTTTTTCAATCTCTTCTGGAAACTCGTTTGTAAATGAAACTGAAAGCCAAGTCATTCTAAACGGAAGTAGAGATATTGCTTTTACAATGGATTTAGTTGCTAAAGACATAGGTTTGTTTCAAGCAGTTGCAGATAGAACAAAAATTCCTCTGGAATTGAACCCTTTATTGATTTCGATATTTGAGGATGGAATAAAACGATTTGGTGCCAGAGAACTATCGCCTAACATTATAAAGAGACTTGAAGAGACCACGGGGCTAGATATTAGAGCTGCTGGGTTTCCGGCAGAAATGGTGGACGATGAACCTGAAGAAGAGGGTTATGAGGTAACAATATAAATTTTAACTAGTTTTATGATCTGCGACGGTCGCGACGACTATTCATAGGCTGAAAAGCTACACCCACATGAGCTTCACAATAAGGTTTTCCTGACTGAGTGGCCAAGCCGCAAAACCAAAAATCTTCTGTAGCAGGATCTCCAACTGGCCATTTGCAAGTTTTTTCTGTTAGCTCTAATAGACTTAATTTTTTTGCCTTTTTCTCTATTGCATTTACACGTGCTAAAGCTTCAGGGCTTATTTCATTTGCTGATGGCTGAGGTGGAAGAGGTTGGCCAGCTGGGATAATCTGCCTTCGTAATGATGTAACATTGTCTGGCTTTGGTTCTGTAGCTTCGATTTTGCGGGCTTTTTGCTTAGCTTTTGAATTGCCTTTGGTAACTGATTTTGTCTTTGCCTCTGATTTATTTGAAGTGCTCGTTGTCGCTCTGTTAGACAAACCTAGGCGGTGAACCTTTCCGATGACTGCGTTGCGTGTTACGCCCCCAAGTTCTTTGGCTATCTGACTTGCGGAATTGCCTTCGGCCCACATTTTAGTCAATATTTCAACACGTTCATCAGTCCAAGACATTGTTCATCCTCAATTTTCTAGATCGGTATAATAGTTAAACTTACAGGAGATACAAGGTCCACAAATCGTTTTAGAAATAAAATTAGTAAAAAGATTTATTGGTCTGTATTAGTATTTTTCACGCTTGGTAAGACTTGTTGAAGCGCGCCTGCCAAAACTAAATATGATGAACATAAAATAAGGCCATAAATTGCCACACTGTCGGGATCAAAATTTACCCAAGCTGCCCATGCCCCAAAACCAGTCCATAATAATGCTATGGGCAAACTTATAATTCTCCACCTTACAGTTCTTACCGGGTGGATAAATTTTATTTGTAGAAACATCGACAAAGCCAAGATAGCAACTATTGCAATTATTAGCCAAAAACTTGGTTTTATGGCAAACAAAACAAGTATGACCATGTTCCAACAGCCTGGGAAGCCTTGAAAACTATTGTCTTTTGTTTTCATATTACCATCACAAAAGTACATTGCTGATGAAAAGGTTATAATAATAATGGCAAACCATCCAGTCCATCCAGGCAGCAGGCCTGATTTAAAAAGCGCAAATGCCGGAATGAAAACGTAAGTGAGGTAATCTATTATCAAATCGAGTAAATTTCCATCAAAGCGAGGGGCGTTTTTTTTAACATCAAAATGCCGTGCTAAGGGTCCGTCTATTCCATCAACAACAAAAGCAACTACAAGCCACAAAAACATCATGCTCCATTTTTCGTCTGCGGCTGCAAGCATTGCGAGCATGGCAAAAACGGCTCCCGTTGCAGTAAAAAGGTGAACAAGTAATGCTGTGAAACCTTCTTTTGATGATTGTTTTTTCATTTACTTTCAATTTCCAGATTAAAACTCAAGTAAGATTGCCGTTTGAATTAGCTTTCGGGTGTGTTTTTGAATACACGTCCATTAAACGGGAAGAATCTACAGAAGTATAGATTTGGGTTGTAGATAGACTGGAATGTCCCAGTAACTCTTGTATTGAACGAAGGTCCGCGCCCGATGTTAAAAGGTGGGTTGCAAAGCTGTGCCTCAACGAGTGAGGTGTTGCGTTTGAAGCTATACCCAGTTTTTCACGTATCAATTTCATGACTAATTGTATTGACCTTGGGTTTAAGCTCCCGCCCCGCACGCCTCTGAAGATATGATCGTTACTTTTTAAAGTAAACGGTAATATATTGAGGTATTTTTCAACAGCTTCTCTAGCTATTTGCAATATTGGAATAATCCTGAATTTGTTACCTTTGCCCCTAATTTTTAAAGTATCTTGTAATGGCATTTCGCTATACTTCAAACTTAGTGCTTCTGAAATTCGCAGGCCACAACCATAAAGTAACAATATTACTGCGGTGTCTCTCGCTATTACCCATGGTTTATTATTGGTTAAATCCATACTGCTTGAGATTTCTATGGCAGTCTCCTTTGAAAGTGCCCGTGGCAATTTTTTTTGAAATTTTGGAGGTTTTGTGATTAAGACCATGGTTGGGTCAATCCCGCGTCTTTTTGCAAACCATTTGTAAAATGATTTTACTGATGAAAGTTGTCTGGCAATCGATCTGGAAGTTTTCCCTGATCTGCGGTTTTCTGCCATCCAAGATCTAATGGATGTATTATTTACTGTCTCAAGATGGCTGGCACCGGTTTTATAACCATTATGTATTGTCAGAAAAGAAAGAAAATTTAGAAGGTCTCGCCTATATGCTAACAAGGTATTAGCAGATGAACCCTCCAAGGCAGATTTCACATTAAGCCACTCATCCACTAAAGTTAATTGAGCTGGGGATATGAATTCTAGTTTAACCAATGACTTATCCTGAGCTCAAATACGCTCCCCATAAATTTAAGAAGTTCAACGCCCTGTTGTGCAGTAAACTTCTCTTTTTCTTTGCTCGCCAACGCGAGAATACCGATGATATTTTGATTACCAATCTTAAGTTTTATACAACCTTCCGATTTTAATTTTTTGGAAACTTCTCCGTACAACTGTGAAGATCCTTTTGGTATCGGCCTCAACACAATATCATTTGTACCATTATTCTTACCTTGAGAGATGTAAGTATCAACGAAGTTAGTAGGAAATAATTCTTGCGGTTGTATCAATTTTGCGCCCTGTTTTGATTTATTTCCTAGTAAAGAGTGAGTTTCCAAAATTAATCTAATGCAATCGACTTTCAAAATCTCACAAACTTCGGTATTTAAAATTTTGATAAAATCACTAAAATTATTTTGTTCTAGCGACTTTAATACGGCCTGGTGAACTTGCTTCATACCAACCAAATTCTCATATGCTGTGGCAATGACCTGTTGGTTAGATCTCTTTAATTTTTTTAATTCGCCTTCCGTTTTCTGCAGCGCTACACTTCGAAGGTCTACCACTTTGTTACCTAAGTTTTTATCACTAGCTTCTATAAGCGCTCTTAATAACATTTCGTCATTCAAAATTTCGTGGGCCTGCGCTAGGATTTCTTCACGAAGTTTTTTGTCCATTGTTCACTACTCATTAATATTTTTTGTATCATTTTTAAATTATCTTTTGACCTGTCTCTTTTATGTCGGATAAGAAGGCGGCTAATCCCTTATCAGTAAGAGGGTGCGAAACTAGTGATTTTATCACTGTCGGTGGTGCTGTCATCACATCTGCACCTATTAAAGCGCTTTGAGTCACATGGTTAACTGTTCTGATGGAGGCAGCAAGAATTTGTGTTTCGTAGCCGTAGTTGTCGTAAATTAGGCGAATGTCTCCGATTAAATCTAGCCCATCTAAGTTGATGTCATCGAGCCTTCCGATGAAGGGAGATACGAACGTAGCACCCGCTTTGGCTGCAAGTAGCGCTTGGTTTGGTGAAAAGCAAAGAGTAACATTTACCATGTGCCCTAAATCAGACAATGCTTTGCATGCTTTCAAACCGTCCCAAGTTAGTGGGACTTTGACCGCTATGTTATCTGCAATTTGAGCTAATTTAATGCCTTCGGTTATCATCTGTTTGGCTGCTGTAGCTGTCACTTCTGCACTTACGGGGCCAGATACTATCTCACAAATTTCCTGAGTAACCTCTATTATATCTCTTCCGGACTTCCGAATTAATGATGGATTAGTTGTTACTCCATCTACCATCCCTAATTCGTTAAGTTCTTTAATTTCATCAATTTCAGCGGTATCTACGAAAAATTTCATAATTATTATCCTTTTGGGATTGGCCAATGTTAATTGTCTTCGTTATATCAAGTGACTAATGCAAGATTGTCTTCTATTAAAGTCTTTTGCTGCATTATTGATAAATTAATTTGAGGTTAATTTGAAAGCGCATGAATTTTATAATGAAAACGAAGTCATTGCTGTTGTAACGACGGAGCCATTTGCTCGTTTCTTAGATTATTTGGCTCCTGAAGGGGGCTGTAAGTTAGGCTCTTTTTTAATTCTTCCATTAGGTAAAAGGAAGGTTCTGGGTGTTGTTTGGGGGCCTGGTGAGGGTAATTATGAACACTCAAAATTGCGTAGTGCCGCAAGCGTAATTAATGTTCCACCTATGTCTTATACGATGAGAAAATTTTTAGAAGTTGTTTCTGATTACACTATCACACCTTTAAACCTTATTTTACGTCTATGCACACGTGTTCCAGACTTGACCAAGCCATCTGTTACGCAGAAAGTTTTTTCTTTAGTTTCAAATTACTCGGATTTTAAAAGGACTCCTCAACGTGATCTTTTGATTTCTGCTTTGTCAAAAAATAAAATGAATAGACTCAGTTCTAAAGAAATAGTTAGTATTTCTGGAGTTAGTAGTGCCGTGATTGCTGCTGCAGTTCGTGCTGGTATACTTGACGAAGAACGTATTGAGCGTGATAGCCCATATCCCACGCTGGATCCCAAATTTAACCCAAAAAAACTAAACCTGAGCCAAATTGAGGCTTACAAAGCGATAAGAGATCTGCAACAGCAAAATAATTTTACCCCAATTCTTTTACAAGGAGTGACAGGCTCAGGAAAAACTGAGATTTATCTTGAGGCAGTAGCCAATGCTTTGGAAAATGGACAGCAGGTTTTGGTTCTTCTTCCAGAGATTGCTCTCACTTCAGAATTTTTCAATCGTGTTAAAAATAGATTTGGTGAAAAACCTGCAGAATGGCACTCAGGAATTACCCTTGCTGAACGCAGACGGGTTTGGAAAATGGTTTCAAGTGGAGGCGCTAAGCTGGTAATTGGTGCTCGCTCAGCCTTATTTTTACCCTTTATGAACTTGGGTTTAGTTATTGTAGATGAAGAGCACGACCAATCATATAAGCAAGAGGATGGCGTTATTTATAATGCTCGAGACATGGCGGTTCTGCGATCTTCGATTGAAGGTTCAGTGGTAATTCTTGCTTCGGCAACTCCAAGCCTTGAGAGTTGGGTAAATGCGAAAAATGGCAAGTATAAACACGTTTCTATTCATGAACGATATGGGCAGGCAACTTTGCCGAGCTTGCTGGCAATAGATTTGCGTAAAGAAAAATTAAAGTCTAATGAGTGGATTTCTGGCAGTTTAGAAGAATCTGTTACAGAATGCTTGCAAAATAAGGAGCAGTCTCTTTTGTTTTTGAATAGAAGAGGTTATTCTCCGACTACAGTTTGTAGAGCCTGTGGAAGCCAGATATCTTGCGATGAATGTGATGCCAGGATGGTTGAGCATCGTTTCATTAATCGCCTAATGTGTCATCAATGTGGTCATACAAAGGTAATGCCTGAGAAATGTCCTTCATGTGGGATTGAAGGAAATTTGGCGGTAATTGGTCCTGGAGTGGAGCGATTGGCTGAAGAGGCTCAGAAAAAATTCTCGACCGCTACAATATCAGTTTTGTCCTCTGATTTATACGGATCAGCAAAATCTTTGAAAGCAGAAATTCAAAAAATTTCTGAAGGTAATGTTGATATAATTATTGGTACTCAACTGGTAGCAAAGGGGCACAATTTCCCAAAATTGAGGTTGGTTGGTGTAATTGACGTTGATATTGGTCTGCAGGGATCAGATTTAAGAGCAGCTGAACGCACTTACCAATTGGTTAGGCAAGTTTCTGGAAGAGCTGGGCGAACTGATAATAAAGGACGGGCCTTAATCCAAACCTATCAGCCTGAGCATCCCGTAGTTGAAGCAATCATCAAAGGCAATGATAATGATTTTTGGGTATCGGAAGCTAAACAACGAAAGCTAGCTTGTATGCCTCCATTTGGAAAATTAGTTGGAATAATTATATCTTCAACCAATCTTGATAATGTCATGATGTTAGCCAACCAGCTTAAAAAAAATACCCATCCTCTCAATATATTAGGCGCGAGAGTCTACGGTCCCGCTCCTGCACCTGTTGCAAGGATCAAAGGTCGTCACCGGATTCGTTTTTTAGTAAAATCCCCGAAGATCTCAGGGCTTCAAGATGCTATTCGTAATTGGGTGTCTACCGTTTCGCTTAAAGGAGATATTCGATTATCCATCGACATTGACCCTCAGAGCTTTTATTAGCATCATTTGAATTTACAATATTTCTATCAATAGGTCTTTGCTCATGGCTCGTTCTGTTTCAATCTTTGAAGTGAGCGGGTTGCCTTTTTGGCGTAGACCAATTTTTCTTCTGTTTATAATGGCTGTAGCAATGCCGATCGCTTTTTCTGTTTGGTCAGCGCTATTGAACAACTTTGTAGTTCAGGTTGCCGATTTTGATGGTTCAGACATTGGTTTGCTACACACAGTTAGGGAAGTTCCTGGGTTTTTAGCGATAGGTGTGATTTTACTTATAATGCTTTTAAAAGAGCAAACGCTTGGACTTATTTCTCTTGCCTTACTTGGTATAGCAACTGCTATGACTGGTTACTTTCCTTCTGTATCCGGTTTGCTGATTATTACTCTTATAAGTTCATTTGGGTTTCATTACTTTGAAACCGTCAATCAATCATTACAATTGCAATGGCTCCCAAAAGAAAAGGCTCCTCAGATCATAGGTTGGCTGGTTGGAGCTAGCTCAATAGCAACCCTGTTTGTTTATCTTGGAATAATTATAGGTTGGCAAAAATTAGGACTTTCATTCAATTTCATTTATCTAACGTCAGGTGGTTTAACAGCTTTATTAGCAATATTGTGTTTATTATTTATTCCAACCTTTCAAACTGAAACAAAACAAAATACGAAATTGGTACTGCGTCGTCGTTACTGGCTATATTATGCTTTGCAATTTTTATCTGGAGCTCGAAGACAAATCTTTGTTGTCTTTGCAGGTTTTATGATGGTTGAAAAGTTTGGTTTTGAAGTGCATCAGTTGACGTCACTTTTACTAATTAATTTGACAATAAATACTTTTGTGGCACCTCTTTTTGGCCATTTTATAGCAGAATTTGGAGAGCGACGTGCTCTAATAATCGAGTATTCGGGCTTGGTAATCGTTTTTTTGGCTTATGGGGGAATTTATTTGTTTGATTGGGGGGTTATGTTGGCCGCAATATTATTTGTGCTAGATCATTTGTTTTTTGGTCTGCGAATGGCTCTTAAGACTTATTTCCAGAAGATTTCTGCTCCTGAAGATATTGCTCCAACTGCAGCTGTTGCATTTACTATAAATCATATCGCCGCTGTATTCCTTCCAATTCTATTGGGTCTATTATGGCTTGTGTCACCTGCTATTGTTTTTATGGTTGGGGCCTTATTAGCGTTCTTATCGTTTACATTGGCTTTATTGGTTCCTAGGTTTCCTACTATTGGGAATGAAACCCTGCTAGCACCAAAAACATATTCGAAATAAAAAAATGGGGAGTGAAAATTGGTAACCTATTCAGCGATTACAAAAGTAAAAGATAGAAAACGAGCTGAAGGTTTAGGCATTGCTTTTGAAAAACTTAATCCATCACCCATGGGGGTGGGGGTGTTTGAGTTGGAGGATGGTTCTTGTGAATGGGAAGTAGGCGCTTATTTTGATGATAAACCAAACGATGTTTCTATTCTTTTATTGGAGCATGCTTTCGAAACAACTAAAATTGTCATATCTGAATTACCTGAAACAGATTGGGTTTCTAAAGTAAAACGAGAGTTGAGCCCTGTTGAGGCTGGCCGGTTTTTTGTTTTTGGTGACCATGACTCAGAAAAATTACCGAAGGATCGAGTTGGATTACTTATCGAGGCATCCATGGCCTTTGGTACTGGACATCATGGCACAACAAAAGGTTGTCTGTTAGCTTTAGATAGTCTCATCGCGAACAATAAAAAGATGGACAATGTTATTGATATAGGCTGTGGTACGGCAGTGCTTGCTATGGCTGTAGCAAAGGTTGCGTCTTCCAAAATTATTGCAAGTGATGTGGATCAAGTTGCAGTAGAAGTTGCTTTGGCAAATTTGAAAGCCAACATGTTAGAAAATCGCATTGATTGTATAGAGGCGGCGGGTTTTGAGGATGAGCTAATTAAGTCTAATGCACCTTTTGATCTAATATTCGCAAATATTTTAAAACCACCTTTAATTGATTTAGCCCCTTCAGTTCGGAGTTATTTAAAAAGTGGCGGTCATGCGATTGTGTCTGGAATTTTAGATGTACAGGCTTCTGAAATAATTGAGGTTTATGACCAAAATAATCTAGAGCTTCTTGATCGCATTGATATTGGTGAATGGGTGACACTTACTTTTATCTGATCTTAAATAATTTATTAAAGAATTACGTAATTTAGAAAAAAATGTAGAACACGTTTAAAGTAGAGTTTGGCTATTAAGACTAAGTTGCTGACGTTTTTGATAATAAATGCATTGGATTTTGTTCACGTTTCGTGCTACTCTAACTTATATTAAAAAAGGCAGCAATACATGCGAGTTTTAGGAATAGATCCAGGCTTAAGAAATATGGGCTGGGGAATAATTGATGTTAGAGGAAGTAAACTAACTCATATAGCAAACGGTATTTGTAAATCTCAGGGTGAGGATTTAGCTGCGAGACTGCTTTGTTTGTTTGAACAAATGGAACAAATACTTCAAACGTGGAGTCCAACGCAAGCAGCAGTAGAAAATACTTTCGTTAACAAAGATGGCGTTAATTCACTTAAACTCGCCCATGCAAGGGCTATCGCTTTACTAGTTCCAAGGAAATTTGGCCTTCCTGTGTCAGAATACGCCCCCAACAAAGTAAAAAAGACCGTCGTTGGAATTGGACATGCAGACAAACAACAGATAGCTCATATGGTTAAGCTTCAGTTGCCAGGCGTGAAACTAAATGGACCAGACTCCTCAGACGCTCTGGCTATTGCAATTTGTCACTCATATCATGCAGTATCTAACAATCGTTTTCAGCAAGCCCTAGAGAAAGTGTGATTATGATTGGGAGGTTGCGTGGTCGTGTAGATTATAAAGCACAAGATCACATTTTATTAGATGTGAATGGTGTTGGATATCTAGTGTTTTGCTCAGAACGAACTCTTGCCGAAATACCTACCAATGGAGAATTCACAACAATTTATACCGATTTACTCGTTAGAGAAGATTTAATGCAGCTTTTCGGGTTTGTATCGCAGGTAGAAAAAGAATGGTACAGGTTGCTAATTTCTGTTCAAGGGGTAGGTGCCAAAGCCTCTTTAGCCATTTTAAGTGCGCTGGGAGAAGATGGAGTTAGTCGCGCCATCGCATTAGGCGACTGGACGTCAATTAAGGCTGCTAAAGGTATAGGTCCAAAGACAGCTCAAAGAGTGGTGAATGAACTGAAGGATAAAGCAGCCCATGTTATGTCGATCATACCCACTGAAGTTGTTGGGCGCGAAAAACAAATTGATGATGAAGAAGTTGTTGAAGGTATTGATAGTAAGGAATTTAACGATTTGGCTTTGTCAAACAAAAATGCACAAGCTGATGCATTATCTGCATTGCAAAATCTTGGTTACACCCCAGGCGATTCTGCGGCTGCAGTAGCTAAAGTGCTTAATGCAAATTCTGATTTAAGCACTGAAGAATTAATCCGGGACTCACTCAAAATGTTAAGCCGAATGGGATAATAATGAGCGAAATTAACCCCTTACTTCGAGAAGAGCCAATACCTGATGATAGTGATAGAGCTCTAAGGCCAAAATCGATTGGCGAATTTATAGGCCAGTCAGAGGCTCGCTCTAACCTTCGTGTTTTCATTGAAAGTGCAAGGCGGCGCCATGATGCTATGGATCATACCCTATTTTTTGGACCGCCAGGATTGGGAAAAACTACTCTTGCCCAAATAATCAGCAGAGAACTGGGGGTGAATTTTAAAATGAGTTCTGGCCCAGTTTTAGCGAAAGCAGGTGATTTGGCGGCAATTTTAACCAATTTAGAAACTAACGATGTGTTATTTATTGATGAAATTCACAGACTGAACCCAGTTGTCGAAGAGATTTTATACCCAGCGCTTGAGGATTTTGAATTGGATCTTGTGATTGGGGAAGGACCAGCAGCAAGAACGGTTCGAATTGAACTACAGCCATTCACACTGGTTGGAGCAACAACCAGATTGGGGCTTCTAACGACGCCACTGCGTGATCGGTTTGGGATACCAATTCGGCTGCAGTACTATTCTAACGAAGAGCTTTATCAAATTGTCAAATTGAATACAGAAAAACTTGGTGTTGTTTCGGATGAAAGCGGGGCGAGAGAAATTGCACGGCGGGCAAGAGGAACCCCGAGAATAGCTGGTCGTCTTCTACGAAGAGTGGTTGATTTTGTTTTGGTTGAGGGTGATGGCGTTTTAAATAAAAAAATAGCTGATCACGCTTTGAGTCGTCTTGGAGTAGATGATTTGGGCCTTGATGGCGCAGATCGTCGGTACCTTAGGTTAATAGCAGAACAGTATTCTGGAGGACCTGTTGGAATTGAAACTTTAAGTGCGGCGATTTCTGAAAGTAGGGATGCGTTGGAAGAAGTTATTGAACCCTTCCTTTTGCAAATGGGATTAATTCAGAGAACACCTCGGGGCCGCATGCTTGCGAATAACGGTTGGAAGCACCTTGGGATGCTACCGCCTAAGTCGCAAGGAAATATGTTTGAGTAAATTAAAATTTAGAATTTTTTGGAAAGAATTTTGAAAAAACATAAAGACCTAATAGAAGCCTATTTTACTCGATCAGATGGAAAATATATTTTTGCCAGATGGGGAAGGCCTATCGCCCCAATTGTTTTTGGTGTGCAGGATGAAACACTTGTAACTTTAAAATCAGCTATTCAATCAATAGTTGTTTTGGCGAACCATGAATTAGTTGAAACTGATCCTGAGTTGGGATCAAATGCTATGTTTTTTTTCTTTTTATCTTGGGATGAGTTGCTGGAAGTGAAGGATTTAGATCGAATTATTCCAAATCTTGATGATTTAGTTGAACGCTTGAAATCTATTCACGCAAACCAATATAGGTTTTTCAGGTTTGATGCCTCTGGCGGTATCAAAGCAGTTTTTACGTTTGTTTGTATGGATGACAACTTAAACTCGGTATCTGCTGAGGTGTTATGTTTGAACCAAGCTATTCAGATGTTTTTGCTTTGGTCTGATGATGCTTTTAAAGAAAAATCACCTACTTTGATTACAAGTAATGGTGTGATTATACTCAGGCCCCTAATAGCTGATATTGTCAGAGCAGTTTATGAGCCGACGATGCCTGTAGTTTCTACAGACAAAAGCCACGCCTTGAGAGCGCAGGCCAGGATAGATTTGTTTAGGAAGAATTAGGTATGAAAAATCATTCTATGAATATCCGAGTTTATTATGAAGATACGGATTTAGCAGGAGTTGTTTACTATGCAAATTATTTCCGATTTATAGAAAGAGCTCGAAGCGAGTGGATCCGCGATCTTGGAATTGATCAAATTAAAATGCGAAATGAGCGCAAAGCCGTTTTTGTTGTAACAAAATTAAAAGCAGATTACCGACGACCGGCACATTTTGATGATATTCTGACAGTCGAAACAAAAATAAAAGTTATTTCCCCTGTTAGAGCGTATTTCTACCAAAACATTTTTCGCAAAGATGAAATTATATTTAATGCAGAAATATGTGTGGCATGCACTTCGACTTCCGGTAAAATCCAACGATTACCAGAAAAGATCAAATCTCTAATGACTTAAAACTATACTCGGTCCCTTTTCTCATGTTACCAAGGTACCGGTTTTATAATCGTGAGGAAATCGCCCGTGATAGCAGAAGCATTGATACTCAAAGCTGTAGTAGCAACTCCAGAAATAGATTTTTCATTTTGGGCTCTTTTTGCTCGAGCAACAATTACGGTTAAAATTGTTATTTTATTGTTAATTGGGGCATCTTTTTGGGCATGGTCTATTATAATTCAGAGACATTTAATTTTTAAGTCAGCTAGAAGGGACGCTAAAAGATTTGATCGAGCCTTTTGGTCTGGTGAGCCTTTGGATGAATTATATCAACAGCTTGGGCAGAACCCGAGAGGGCGCGCGGCAAAAATTTTTGTAGCCGGTATGAAGGAATGGGAGCATTCACAGCGTGCGGATGGTGGTTTAATAGCTGGGATTCAATCACGCGTTGATAGATCAATGGACGTAGCAGTTTCGAGAGAGGCTGAGAAATTACAATCAGGATTGATTGTTTTGGCGACCGTTGGCTCAACGGCGCCATTTGTCGGCTTGTTTGGTACCGTCTGGGGTATAATGAATGCCTTTATTGAAATAGCCCAACAGCAAAATACAAACTTAGCTGTTGTTGCCCCTGGGATTGCTGAGGCTCTGTTGGCTACAGGTCTTGGCCTACTGGCAGCTATTCCAGCAGTAGTTTTTTATAATAAACTTAATTCTGACTGTGATAGGATCGTGGCTGGATATGAAAGTTTTGCTGATGAGTTCTCAACAATCTTAAGTCGGCAATTGGATAGTTAATATGAGCGCTGCTGCCAATTTGAAAAACCTGAAACCGTCAAGACGCAGATATAGTCGGAGATCAGTCCCTATGTCTGAGATAAACGTGACACCTTTTGTTGATGTAATGTTAGTTCTTCTTATTATTTTTATGGTAGCAGCTCCTATGTTAACTGTTGGAGTCGATGTTGAATTACCAAAAAGTGCAGCTAGTGCGTTAGAAACAGAAAATGAAGAACCTCTAACCATTACGATTACAAAGGAAGGAGAAATTATTTTGCAAACTAGCGTTATACCGAGAGAGGAGTTAATTACTCGTCTTCAAGGTGTCGCGGCTGAACGTTTAAGTAATCGTATTTTTTTGCGAGCTGATGGAGCAGTTCAATATGACTTTGTTATGCAAATTATGGGTGCTCTAAATGCTGGGGGTTTTCAGGATATAGGGTTAGTTACAGACATTGGAGGCCCGGCCTTAAACGACGTTTCTGAAGAGTAAAAAGGATATGCAATTTGGGCATTATATATCTGGTTTCGTACATTTGGGACTTTTAATGGGATTATTTATAGGCCCTGTTTTCCAAAAGGATGCGGAGACAGTAAATTATTCAAATGTTTCCTTAATTTCTGAACAAGATTTTATTGATCTTACTGCGTCGAATAACACACCTTCAGTATCCGCAGACGCAAGTAAATTTATCCCAATAAATGAAAATGATGATAAATTAGATTTTGAGTTTAATGAAGAAAGTAAGGTTGTAAAATCAGAAGGTCCCGAAGTTGTACTAGATGAACCTTTAGAGCCAGAAATTAAAAAACCTGACATAGAACCAGCTCTCAAACAAAGGGCACCTGATATATCTAAAGAATTGAAGCTTCCAGATTTAGAGAAAGTAAATAAATTACCAGATGTTCAGAATGTAAAAACTAAATTAAAAAAGCCCGGCAAAGCTTTAAAGCCAAACTCAATGCCGCAACCTGAAATTAATCTTTCTCAAGAATTAGAGATTGCTAAAGGTTCAGTAGAGGAATTAGCTGTTGTGAAAGATAATATTGATGCCTCAAGTGATATTATAATTTCATCACCAAGGCCTAAAAGCCGCCCACGGCAGATTACTAAACCAAATTTTGAGAGTAAATCAGAAAGTGAAATAATAGAGTCAGCCGTTTCTGACGCAAGTCAATCATTGGTGCAACAAAATACTCGAAGTAATCCTCTCACAGAAACTGAAACAGATAATTTACAAGCAGCAATACAAGCATGTTGGTTGAGAGATCCCGGCTCACTAGCTGAAGATGTCAAATTAACTGTCTTTATGTCTCTTGATAGAAATGGAAGGGTTAATCCAAGCTCAATTGAAGTTGTCGAAATATCAGGTGGTGACGAAGATGCTCAAAAGGTGGCGTTCAGAAGAGCAAAAATAGCAATTATAAGTTGTGGAAAAAATGGCTATAAGTTACCACCGAGTAAATACGAACGTTGGAAGGAAATAGAAGTGGTGTTTGATCCAACCAACTGAAGAAAATAATATTCATTTCGCGAAAAATGAGGAATTAATTTTGAAAACATTCTTAGTAATTATTCTCATAAGTTTATCATCATTCGTCCAATCAGCGCCCCTCCGCATCACCATAACAGAAGGCGTAATCCAACCGTTACCTTATGCTGCGCCTGCATTTATCGGCGAAACAGGTGCGTCGAACGAGTTAGCAGATAAAATTACAGAATTAGTTAAAAATGACTTGTTAAGTACGGGATTATTTAGAGAGGTACCTAAGTCATCTTATATATCTGGTGTAAATAACTTTAATTCTCCAATTCAATACTCAGATTGGAAAGCTATAAAGGTGCAAGCTCTTTTGACTGGCTCAGTTCTTGTTGCCGGAGAAAATCTATCGGTAAAATTCAGGCTTTATGATGTTTTTTCAAATAACGAGCTTGGAAAAGGCCTCGAATTTAATTCTACAAAACAAGGATGGCGGCGTGTAGCTCATAAGGTCGCTGATGAGGTTTATTCCCGAATAACCGGCGAGCAGGGATATTTTGACAGCCGAGTTGTTTATGTCGCTGAAACAGGGAAAAAAGGTTCTCGCAAAAAAAGTTTGGCTATTATGGACTTTGATGGAGCGAATTCGAAATATTTGACTGATGGTTCGTATATTGTACTAGCCCCTCGATTTTCGCCTACAGGAGAACGCGTTTTATATACTAGCTATGAAACTGGAACGCCCCAGATCTATGTAATAGAGGTCGCCACCTCTAGGCGAACAGTTTTGAAAAACCGTAAAGGAACAATGAGTTTTGCCCCACGTTTTTCTCCGGATGGATTATCTGTTGTTTACTCATTAGAGCAGGGTGGTAATACGGATATTTACGTGATGAATTTGAGAAATTTATCAAGTTCTAGATTAACATCAGCACCATCCATCGAGACCGCCCCCAGCTTTTCCCCAGATGGGTCTAAAATTGTATTTGAGAGTGATAGATCAGGGACTCAGCAAATATATGTGATGTCCTCTCTTGGAGGCAATGCTAAAAGAATTAGCTCTGGGGATGGTCGCTACGGAACTCCTGTTTGGTCGCCGCGTGGTGACCGAATAGCTTTTACTAAACAGAGTCGGGGGCGTTTTCATATTGGTGTTATGCGTGTTGACGGCTCTAAAGAAAGGTTGTTAACAGCATCCTTCCTGGATGAAGGGCCAACTTGGTCTCCAAACGGCAGGGTTATCATGTTTACTAGAGAAACACAGGGTGTGAATGGGGTTTCAGCTCTTTATTCGGTAGATGTTTCAGGAAGAAATTTAAAAAAAGTTAGGACAAGAGACGGTGGATCTGATCCATCTTGGTCACCACTTGGAAAATAACATGATTTGCAGGGTAAACATTTCATGTTATCACTGACCTTGAGAGGCGAATAATGACAAAATTTAGTTTATATTTATGCGTGATTTTGGTCATATTTTTGGTTGGATGTTCTCAAAACGCATCAACCCCATTTTCTACAAATGATGTGCTAAACAGCTCTGGTGCAAAATTCGAAGGTAATGTCAGTGATCCAAGTTCGATAGCTTTTTTCAAATATAATGTTGGCGACCGTGTTCTCTTTTCTATTGATCAATCAGATATAGATCAGTCTGGTAAAGATATATTGTTGGGCCAAGTCAAATGGCTGCAAGCAAATGCTGATTACAAAATCATTATTGAGGGGCATGCAGATGAAAGGGGTACACGTGAATATAATCTTGCACTCGGGGCTCGAAGAGCTAATTCTGCTCGTGAATTTTTGGTATCACAAGGAATAGAAAGCTCCCGTATCCAAACAGTTAGTTTTGGAAAAGAGCGCCCGGTGGAGCTTTGCAGCAAGGAAAATTGCTATAGTGAGAATAGGCGAGCTGTTTCAGTAGTTTCTAACCTAAATTTTTAATTGGAGTTTAAGATGATGAGGTTGGTTGCTTTAATTTTTGTGTTTTTTTCTGCGCCAACAATTTTTTATGCTCAAGAAAATGACAAAACTTTAGCTGATATAAGACAAGACCTAAATATTCTTTACGTTGAAGTTTTGAAATTGAGGCGGGAGTTGTCTACAACACAAACTTCTTCGATAATATCTTCTAACGAAGCCTCTGTGTTAGAAAGACTTGATGGTATGGAACAAGAATTGAGGCGTTTAACTTCTGAAACAGAAAATTTAGAGTTCAGGGTCAATGGCATAGTAAGCGACGGTACCAATAGGGTTCGTGATCTTGAATATCGGTTAGTTGAGTTAGAAGGGGGTGACCTCAGTAAAATCGATTTTGCTACAACCTTGGGCGGTGACTTGGAAATATCTTCAAACATTGATGTTGAAGAAAATTCCGGACCAGAATTAGCAATTGGAGAAAAGGCCGATTTTGAAAATGCACAAAATGCTTTATTAAATGAACGCTTCGAAGAATCCTTATTGCTATTCGAACGATTTTTGGAAAACTATCCTGATAGTCCACTGAGTGCAGCTATTATTAT
>TARA_B100001057_G_scaffold272409_1_pt1 | contig 16978 bp, 13 predicted proteins | sample TARA_B100001057 | Tara Oceans TARA_B100001057 (sample SAMEA2621839) | marine metagenome | biome: marine biome (ENVO:00000447); feature: surface water layer (ENVO:00002042); material: "saline water (ENVO:00002010), including plankton (ENVO:xxxxxxxx)" | depth 5 m
GCGTCCAGCTCACGGACTACTTGCATCAGCAGGCTCAGAATGAGACTAAATCCTGATCAGTTAAACCTGTTGTAAAAGATTTCTGTAGCAGAATCAGCTGTCTTCTGCCCTGGCGCCGGTTCGAGAGGTTTTTGAAAGGTAGGCTATGACTGACTGCATCGCTCGCTTCATGATCATACCTTCACTGATTACTCTAACCGTTCCTGCTTTCAGTTCATGGGCAAGTCTAAGTCGGGTGATCTCCAGCACTTTTTCGCCGTCGCTGTTGGTAAAGAACAGCTTGTCGATACTCTCGATTTTTGAAGCAAGCGTACAGCGGAGTCGTTCGCCTGAGGAGCCTCTAAATTCTATCCAAGAATCGAGCGGGAGCCCGCCGATTCGCACTACATTGGGATCGTCTTTTTTAAGCGGCGGAACCTCTTTGCGACCGCGGGTAGAAAGTATCACATTGCTGGTAAACGATTCTTGATCTTCCGAGTGCTCTGGCCTTATGCCCGCTTCAGCTTGATAGAAGGTGAACTCCTGTATTTGCTTCAGCTGTCGCATAATCTTTGTGATCTTACTTTTTGAGGCGCCTCCGATGCTCAAAAATTTGCTCAGGTTTTCAAGTAGTCGTGGATTGACCCGCTTGAACCTCTCGAGATCTCCGAACTGCTTTTCCGGTTGCATGGTCCAAAGTAGAACATCGAGCGTGGAAACAACTGATTTCCACGACTGGCCTTTAAAGCCTTCTCGGGTGACTAATTTAAACAAGAAATTGTGAATGTAGGTTTTCAGCAAAATCTGAATGAATGGGTCAAGGTCACGGTTGCGAATACGCTCATGAATTTTCTGGCGCACGAAGGCATCAATATCGTCAGGGTGATCCGTAAGAGTTGGTAAATTGAGAATACGGCTTTCCAAAGCAAGGGTTTTGCCTAGTGCGCGAGTTTTTGCTTGTCGAAGTTCGCCGAGCAAGGTTTCGATGTAATCGTTGTCTGGTTTGGGTTCGTCAAGCAACATTTTTAGGATGCGCTTTGTTGTGTGGTAAACAGGATTGGCGTCGAGTTTTGATGATTGTGTCCAGCCAACTCCTGCGTGTATGAGCTCATCAATGAGTCTTCTAGCAGGGTTATCTTGGCAGTAAAAAAAAGAGGTATCTCGGAGCGCGATCTTCATCATCACGATTTGTATTCGGCGAACCAATTCTTTCAGAACTGCAAGAAGTGCTTCGTCTTTCTCAATGATGTCAAACAGAACCACTATTAAGTTGATCACATCTGCCGATTGCGCTTGTATCGGGCCGAGTTCGCCATTTTCTTGGGCTTGTTTGAGAGATTCATTGATGGCTTGTGCAACTCCGGCGGCATTCGTCTCTGAGGGCGCGCTACTGTTTTTGGAGGAGTTTTGAAGGTTAAACTGAACTCTGTCAAGCAGCTCTAGCAGCGACTCTTGCTGCACTTGCATTCGCTCTTCGTCAGCTGCCATTTCTGTGTTTGATGCAATTTCGACATTTTCAGTGGCGTGCTTGACCAGTGCGTGAGACTGGCCACTTTTGCTGTGGAGGAGTTGCTGCATGTGAGCAAGCCAGTCAGTTCGGGCGATTTTCGATGCGCTCACAGCAGGAGGCGTCTGTTCTGTTGACTTCGAATTCTCATTTACGGAGGATTGAGAGGAGTCGTGAGCCGACTTTGATTCCGGTTCGCTTTCAATCTTCGGGTTTTCTTCGACCTGCTGAAGTAATGGCTGCGCATGCTCGGCGACTTTACCCTCGAGATGTTTCGCTGAATCTTGTGGGTGCGTTTCCAGTTCGGGCAGAACCTTCATACTTATCATCATGGTGTTGATTTCAGCGACAATTGACTCTAGCTCGCCGAATACAGATTTGTCGAATTCCTCATAAACTTTCAGTAGATGCTGGGCTTCTAGCTCCATAGGCTTGATAGCCTCATTGAAACAATCTGCTATTTGTTCAGGATCAAACGGGTTGTTGGCCTCATCTACACGAATGCCCGGTAACATTGATTCAAGTCTTACAGTCAAACTCGACATTCCGGCAATTTCAGCCTCGCGACGTTGTTTGACCATCCCTTCCATGGCTACCATAGCTTCAAGATGGTAGTGGCCAATCTGGCTCAGGCTGGCGAACTCGTCGGTTTCAGATTTAGCCTGTTCGATCAGCGGGATACCGATTTCATCAAAGTAGTTATTGAAGTTTTTCATGAAGCGTTTGCTGATGCCAGAAGCCTGCGCTTTAGTTGGCCAGGAAGCTCGATTTTGTGGTTCTGAGCGAGCATTGGCTAAGGCCTGCATCACCAGTTTGGTTAATGCTTTAGCGGCTGCAACTTTGACGTAATGAAGCGGATTTTTCATGGCGACTTAGTTTATTTGTCCATGCTGACCCGAAGTCGAATTGTCTATGCGAAAGGCGCTTTTTCGCAATTTATTTGGCGCTGTAAACCTGTGTTTCGCAGCCTGTGAAATGACTCATGGGACCAGGTAAGGTGGAAGTAGACGAAATCACAATGCCACTCCGACAAGTATAGTTCTACACCCGAGTAAAGCAAAATCAGGGCCGACTCCGATTGTTTACACATCCAGCTGAATGGGACTTGGAGACGTTTAATTAGGTGTTTCTAGCGGTTCAGCACGGGTAATGGTTAGGTCACCTTTGCTCTGACGGAGAAGCGTTCGTCCCGGAATAGTCGTTCCGAAATAATTTGTTTGAGGATCAAAGCTCCTTGGGCAACTTCGGCGAAAGACAGAAACAGAGGCGAAAAACCGAGTCTGATCAGGTTTGGGGAGCGAAAATCAACTATCACTCCTGCTTCTATCAGTGCTTGGCTAATCGGAAAAGCTTGGCTGTGGGAAAAGCTCAGCTGAGCTCCCCGCAGCTGTGGGTCTCGCGGCGATACCAGAGTTAGCTCCTGGCAGATCGAGTCCCTTTCAAGCAGGGACAGAAACATTTCGCTCAACGCTAGCGATTTTTCCCGGAGCTGGACGGCACTGATGCCCTCAAAGCAAGAGAGAGAAGCATCCAGAGCTGACATAGACAAGATACCCGGTGTGCCGGTTTGTAGTTGGTTAATGCCTTCGTCAGGCTCGTAGTGAGTCTCGAATTCAAAGGGCTGCCTGTGACCCATCCACCCTTGTAGCGGTTGGTGAAGTCTGGCCTGATGTCGTGACGCAACATAGAGAAATGCAGGGGCTCCCGGACCGCCGTTTAGGAATTTATAGCCGCAGCCGACGGCGAAGTCGACCTGGCAGTCATCTAGCGCCAGTTCTATCGCACCTGCGCTGTGGGACAGATCCCAGATTACAAGCGTGTCGTTGTCGTGAGCCAGATCGGTCAGCCGCGGCATATCATGTACCGCTCCCGTTCGAAAATTGACGTGGGTGAGCATTAAAACGTCGGGCGATTTCTTTATAGCTTGTTCCAGATTCTCTGTCGCGGCCAGTTGGAGCTCCGCGCTAATGCCGTGTTCGCGCAAGAGTTTTATCAGCCCTTCGGCGATGTACAAATCAGAGGGGAAATTATCTTGTTGGCTGAGAATGACAGCGTGCTCGCTACGGCGGGTAGCCAACGCGGCTGTCAACAACTTGAATAAATTCACCGAAACAGAATCGCAGCACAGTACCTGGCTCGATGCTGCGCCGATCAGCGGAGCAATTTTTCTACCAACGGTCAGTGGCAGATCAATCCATCGGTGTTTGTTCCAGCTAGAGATCAGATCATTCCCCCACTGTGACTCGATCACTTCCTGCACACGAAGTTTTGCCGCCGTGCTGAGTGGTCCAAGAGAATTTCCGTTCAGATAAATCGTGTCTGCAGGCAGCTCAAAATGCTGGCGTTGTGCCGCTAGAGGGTCTGCGTTATCGAATTTGGTGATTTCCTCTTCCGTCATTGGGCGAGCCGGGATTTGAGAGTTCCCAGAAACAGGTGGTAAGCCGGTGTGCCCGGGTGAATCCAGTCAAAATGTCCGGCGCCAGCAACGACTGAGACGGGCAGCACGTTTTGTGGAAAATGATCAAGCGGCACAATCTTGTCATCGTTGCCGTGTAGCAGCAAGCTTGCTGGGTTCAGTGCTTGCTTTATGGGATTCGCGAGGGCATACAGTTCGGGAGCATCTTCTAGAGGGACTCCGATAAAAACAGGTCCGGCAATTTGGCAGCTATTAGTTCCTCGGCTGTAGGTCTCAATGTCCACGATAGCTGCGAGTCCGATAACCGCCTTTGCTTGAGTCAGTTCCCTACTGGCCATCAGAGCCAGATGGCCTCCTGCGGAGTGACCTGCTACTGCAATCTGTGACGTGTCAATTGCGTAGCGTGAAAGGAGGTCTAGCCGAGAAAGCGCAAGTTCAATGTCTTCAAGGGAGCCGGGCCATCCACCTCCGGGATCTCCAGAACGGCGATATTCAAGTGACCAGACTGCAAACCCTGCCTGGTTTAGTGCGGTCGCGAGAGGGCGTGAGTGGTTTACGTCGAAACTGTTTAACCAGCAACCGCCGTGTATGAGTATAACCAGTGGCGCATCTGCGTTAGTCTTGGGCGCCCACAGAAGGCCGTATTGCAGAGCATTATTTCCGTAAGCAATAGTTGCGTCTGGTTCTTGACTTGGTAATGCAAGCACCTGCTCGAAAGTGACATTGTCATCCACAGGGGCAAAACTCTGTGTAAGCGCAGCCTGACCACTTAATGCGATAGCGAAGACAAGGCAGAGTCTGAGTATCCAATGGCGTGGGTTATTGATCATTACGGGCGTGGCACTGTTCAACCGAACAATTTTCTCCAGCTTTCTGGTACACGGGTTACCTTGCCGTTTACATTAGTCCAGACGTGGTGAGTAGATCCGGTCACCAGAATATTGCCGGTTTTTGGATCGATTACCTCATAGTGAAACGTGACGCTGCGGCTTCTATTTTCGCTGATATGGGTGCGAATGCGGACTCTTTCGCCATAGCGGGTGCTTCTAATGTAACGCAGCGTAGCTTCAGTTACAGGCAGCTGATATCCGCTGGCTTCAACTAGTGCGTAATCACTTCCGAGATCTCTCATATACTGGCTGCGTCCTTCTTCAAAGTAGAGCAGGTAGTTGGCATGGTGAACCACACCCATCGCGTCAGTTTCTGCGTAGCGGACGGGAAACTCTGTTTCTCGAATATTTTCATGTTGGTTGTCACACATAACGAATGCCGCGAATCGCGTGAGCTTCTGGCTTGATGCCTAGTATACCTGAAACTGTCTGCTACCATCAGTAATTGACTTGTTGAAGCTGTGTGCCATGCTGCGACTTTTGGAGCAGGAGATAATGTATTGCTTTTCTTCTGAGTCTAGGTTGTCGTTTGTTTGTGTCAGTGTTTTTAATTAAACAACAGAAAATATGCTGAACTTTCCAGAGCCCCCAAAGAGCTATAACTCGGTTTTTCTTGAGGAAACAGATAAGCCCTTGCCAACAAAAATCGACCCGCGCACGCGCTACGCTTTTTTCAGCACCATCGCTCAAGGGGGAAAATCGCTGATTAAATCATGCAAAGATCTGCATCTTTCTCGCTTTGTTTGCTACAAGACGCTAAGGCCTGAATTTGCCTCTGATGAAATTGAGCAAAGACGACTTATCCGGGAAGCCAGAGTGACTGCCATGCTTCAGCATCCCAATACCGTTCCGACTTATGAGCTTGGTCGAGATGGTCGCGGGAATCCCTACTTCACGATGAAACTTGTTCATGGGTATACCCTGCGCGAAATTTTGAATTTCCGAGAGCGGTATGACCTCTATCAATTGGTGGAGCTGGTGATCCAGGTCGGGCATGCTTTGCAATATGCTCACACGCATGGTGTGGCTCACCGAGATATCAAACCTGAGAATATTTTGGCTGGGCCTTATGGGGAGGTGCTACTTCTGGATTGGGGACTGGCCAAAGTCTGGCACCCTGACGAAAGTGTATTAGGCGGCAATCCTATTTCTAAGCAAAAGAAAGATATTGATTCGGCTGGGAGCGAAAGCAGCACCGATACTGTTATTGAAGACATTTCGCTCACCGGACATGGGAAGGTTCAGGGTACGGTTCACTATATGTCTCCGGAGCAGTTGAAGCAGGATCCTACAATTGACCATCGGACAGATATCTTCAGCATTGGCGCAGTGCTTTATGAAATCATCTGCGGCGAAAAGCCAGCTCGAGGAGAGAAATTACATGAAGTGGTAGATTCAGTGTTGCATCAACAGCCGCCAGAAGCCACTGCCGTTGCCAAGCATAAAGTCCCTAGCCTGCTCAATGACATTGCTTGTAAATGTTTAAACAAGCATCCGGACGGCAGGTTCCAGAGCATGGAAGAGGTGATTATGCTGCTACAGCAGGACTGGATGTCTGAACTGTCGAGGTTGTAGCCTTTCCAACCACTGAGCTAACTCTTACTAACCGTTACTAAGATTCATAAAGGAGTAAACATGAAAGTCTCATTTATCGGACTTGGGGTCATGGGATACCCGATGGCAGGTCACTTGCAAAGCGCTGGCCATGAGGTCCGTGTTTTCAATCGAAATTCGGCTCGAGCTGAGAAATGGTGTTCTGAATATGGCGGAGACATGGCGCGTACCCCAGCGGATGCGACAAAAAATGCTGATGTCGTGCTGGTCTGTGTAGGAAATGACGATGATGTTCGTATGGTGGTTTTGGGTGATGATGGTGCTCTCTCCGCGATGGAGCGCGGCGCGATACTGGTAGATCACACAACGGCTTCGGCTGATTTGGCCAAAGAATTGGAGGCAGCTGCTCAGCAACAGAATAAACAATTTCTTGATGCTCCGGTCTCAGGGGGACAAGCAGGGGCCGAGAACGGAACGCTCACTGTTATGGTTGGCGGTAAAGAGTCTACCTATGACTCTGCAAAACCGATCCTTGCCTGCTATTCCAAATTCAGCAAATTGTTGGGCCCTGCGGGCCATGGGCAATTAGCCAAGATGGTCAATCAGATTTGCATCGCCGGCGTGGTGCAGGGGTTGGCTGAAGGCCTGAATTTTGCAATGAAGGCAGGCCTTCAGGCGGAGCCGCTAATAGAAACAATCTCCAAAGGCGCAGCGGGCTCCTGGCAAATGGAAAATCGTTATCAGACGATGCTACAGGATCATTATGACTTTGGTTTTGCAGTAGACTGGATGCGCAAAGACTTAGGAATAGCCCTGGCAGAGGCTGAGAAGAACAGGGCAGATTTGCCCGTCGCCGCGATGGTGGACTCCTTTTATGAAGAGGTCCAGGCTGCTGGAGGTGGGCGCTGGGACACTTCCAGCTTGCTAACGCGATATACGCGGCAATAGGTCAACGCTGAGGATCTCAACCGCGTGCGGTAAAGTATCCTCGGGCTGCGGCGAACTCCGGCTAATCCTATTGATTATTGTCGGACAAAGTTCTACTTTAGCGCTTTTAGGACGACAGTCATCGAAAGGTTAAGCATGAATATCAATAAGCGATTGTTACCAATTGCACTCGCGGCGACTTGCAATGTTGCTTTATTGCACGGCGCCCAGGCGCAAACTGATTACGAGGTCCCCAGAACGGAATGGGGACATCCTGATCTCCAGGGTGTATGGAATTTCAGTTCCAACACTCCCATGCAGCGACCCTCTCGTTATGGTACGCAGGAGTTTCTGACGGAGGAACAACTTCAAGAAGCAGTCGAGCGGCAGACTCGCTCAGCAGCCGCGGCCGAAGCCGCTGCCGCGCAGCGCGTGATCGATCCTGATGCACCACCTGTCACCGATAATCCTGGTGGATATAATGATTTCTGGATTGAAGTGGCAGGTATTGGCGATACTGTCCGAACCTCCCACATCGTTTATCCGGAGAACGGGCGGGTGCCTCCAGCTGTCGAAGGTGCGCCGAGAGCATTTGGCGGCCTCGGGCCAGATATACCGGGCATTCGTCCGGTGCGTTATGTTGTAGGCGGGATTGCGAAAGACGGTCCGGAGGACAGAGGGCTATCCGAACGTTGCATCGTGGGGTTCAACTCAGGACCACCTTTTGTGCCGAGCCTGTATAACAACAACATGCAGATTGTGCAAAACCAGGACACCGTGGTGATCTTTACTGAAATGATTCATGATGCGCGGATTGTGCCTTTGATGGACGCGCCTTCTCTTAATGATGACATTCGACTTTGGTCTGGCGATTCCCGCGGTTGGTGGGAACAGGATTCTCTCGTTGTGCAAACTCGAAATTTCAATGGGCACCGGCAGACTTTCAATAGCACCGGAGCCAACTATGACATGGTGTTGACCGAGCGATTTACCCGCACGGCCTATGAGACCGTTGACTATGCATTCACGATCGACGATCCATCTACCTTCACAGATAAAATTACTGCGATTATCCCCATGACCAAAGTAGCTGGACAGATTTATGAATACGCCTGTCACGAAGGAAATTACGGTATGGTGAATATCCTGCGGGGCGAGCGCATGGCCGAACAGCGAGCTGGCGGCGACGACAGCTAGGTTGATTACATAACAGTAGTAAAAAAAGGTTTAGCAATGAAAAATTTTAAGAACAAAATGCTGAGCGTACTGGTGTTGAGCCTGTTTGCTGCGGGCGCCAGCGCTCAGTTGGATGGGTTCCCGAGAACGCCTTCAGGTAAACCTGATTTCAGTGGAATCTGGCAAGCCATGACCAAGGCTCACTATGACATAGAGCCTCACGCAGCCGCCTACGGCCCCCACCCCGGCCAAATGGGTGCGCTATCTGCCATACCAGGTAGCCAGGGTATCATTGAGGGCGGCCGAATTCCCTATACCGAGGCCGCGCGTCGCCAGCGAGATGAAAATCGCATCGGTGCGATCGATAAAGATCCACTGACAAAGTGTTACATGCCGGGTGTTCCTCGAGCTAACTATCTGCCATTTCCTTTCCAGATTGTGCAGTCGACGGAAGTGATTCTGATCGCCTATGAATTTGCAGAATCCAACCGGATACTTTACGTGGATCAGCCCGAAATCCAATCGCAGGTCGATGCTTGGATGGGTCATTCGAATGCCGAATGGGATGGGGATACGCTGGTGGTTAGGGTCACCGGCCAGATGCCTGATACCTGGTTTGACCGATCGGGCAATCACCACAGCTGGGAGATGGTCGTTGAAGAGCGCTGGACGCCTATGGGCCCCAATCACGTTCAGTATGAAGCCACAATGACAGACCCGAATACCTATACTCAGCCTTGGAAGGTCACCTTTCCTCTGTACCGCCACGTCGCAAAGAATTATCAGCTTCTGGAGTTCAAGTGTGCTGAGTTCGCCGAAGAATATTTGTACGGTGAATGGCGTAAAGAGGGCACTCCAATCGGCAACCTACCGCAGTAGCAAAATTTCCAAAAATTCGAGCTATCAGACCTTGGTTTTTGTCCAGTGATTATTTAGTCAACTAACCGCTGTCGCCCAACTCCGAAATCGCGGTTGGCTTATTCGATCTTCAGAGAAAGCTCGCAATTTCCTCCAAAGGTTTACGACCAATGGCGGGAACTGTTGCTCCTTCTTCGGGAAACCCTGTAACGAGAATCATATAGGGTTTCTCCGCTGGCGGTCTGCCGACCAATTCGTTCAGGAATTTCATGGGCGCGGGTGTGTGAGTCAAAGTAGCCAGCCCAGCGGTGTGCAGCGCTGTTATTAGTATGCCGGTCGCAATCCCCACGGATTCGCTGACATAGTAGTTTTTCAGTTTGCTGCCGTTTTGGTCTTTGCTGAACTTCTTCCCGAAGATGATGATTAAATAGGGAGCAATCTCGAGGAAGGGCTTGTTTGCGTCAGTCCCAAGAGGGCCCAGAGCATCAAGCCAATCCTGTGGAGCCCTTGATGTATAAAACTCTCTCTCTTCTTCTTCGGCCCCCAACCGAATTTTACGCTTAAGATCAGGATCACTGGCTACCGAAAAATGCCATGGTTGCCGATTGGCTCCGCTGGGTGCTGTACCCGCGGCGCGCAGGCAGTTTTCTATAACCTCTCGCGGAACCGATTTTTCTGAAAATTCCCTTACGGTCCTTCGCGCCCGGATTTTTTCATAAAACTTGCTGGCAGTTTGCAGCATTTGCTCAGTCGGCTTGGGTTGGAAGACGAGAGGTTCTGTAATGATTTCTGTATCTGTCATTTCGGCTTTTTCTTTTTAGTGCTAGTTGACACCTTTATTGGTGCCATCTGGAGTTTTGAGATGAAAAGAGGCAGAGCGTAAGCAAGTCGTCGGATCGAGCGTCGGAAATTTAGCATTACGCTGAGTGCTTTGACAATGATGAGTTTGATCAAGTCGGATCACTGACTTACACTAGCATGTCGCAGTTTTCCGACAAAGTATTATATCTATAAAATGTTGATTTAATTGAGTTAATTATGCGTATGTTCATTTTGGCTACAAGGACACTTCGAAAGATTTCGGTCGGTTCGCTTGCCTTCATATTGATTTGCAGCGTATCAGTGATTCATCCGTCCTCCGCAGCAGGAGGTCGTACTCCCGTTTATGCAAAGAACGGCATGGTCAGTAGCGCATCCATGCTGGCATCAGAAGTGGGAGCCAAGACGCTTCAGGCAGGCGGTAATGCGGTGGATGCTGCTGTCGCGACGGCGTTCGCGTTGGCCGTGACATGGCCCTCAGCTGGAAACATCGGCGGTGGTGGTTTCCTGGTTTATCACGGAGATGATGGCACGGCAACGACTTTTGATTTCCGCGAGAAAGCGCCAATGGCGGCAACCGAGCGCATGTACCTCGGTCTCGACGGCACCGTAGCGAACAACTCAAATCATTTCGGCCCCCTGGCGGTAGGTGTGCCGGGCACTGTTTCAGGACTTTTCCTCGCGCATCAGCGTTTGGGATCGATGGCCTGGTCGGACTTGGTGCAGCCCGCCGTGGAACTTGCTCGCAATGGAATTCCAATCAACTTCTCCCTTAAAACGGGATTTGAAAGAAGTGCCAGTCGCTTGCGTCAGTATCCGTCTTCCGCACGAAAATTCTTCAAGGCAGATGGCTCTTTCTACAACTTGAACGATATCTGGTCGCAACCCGATTTGGCGCATACGTTGGAACTGATTAGAGATCATGGTGCAGATGGCTTTTACCGGGGAGAGAATGCGGAGCGGCTTGCTGATTTTATGGCGGAAATTGGCGGGCTGATCACAGAGAGTGATCTTGCCGCTTACAAGGCCAAAGAAAGAGCGCCGATTCGTGGCGAGTATCGGGGGCACGACATTGTCAGTATGCCACCTCCTAGTTCCGGTGGTGTAGGGATTGTCCAAATGCTTAACATTTTGGAAGGCTTCGACCTGGCTACAATGGGACACAACTCTGCGGATTATTTGCATGTCCTGACAGAGTCCATGCGCAGGGCTTACTCCGATCGAGCGCAGCATCTCGGTGATCCGGACTTCAACGAGTCTATGCCCCTTGATCGTTTGTTGGATAAAGGCTACGCGAATGGATTGCGTGCCTCTATTGATATGACTCAAAAATCAGAAAGCAGCCCTGAATTTTTTGCTCAGGTCTATGAATCGGAAGAAACCACTCATTTTTCAGTGGTAGACAAAGATGGCAACATGGTCAGCCTTACTTATACACTGGAATTTGGCTATGGTTCCGCGATCACCGTTGCGGGTGGGGGATACCTGCTGAACAACGAGCTTGGTGATTTCAACGCGGTGCCGGGGGTGACCAATCTGCGCGGTCAGATTGGAACAGCGCCGAATCTGGTCGCTGCCGAAAAGCGGCCTCTATCGAGTATGACGCCGACTATCGTTGCACGCGACGGCAAGCCACTATTTGCAGTCGGTAGTCCAGGAGGCAAGACCATTATTAACACCACGATGCAGGTAATTCTTAATGTGATTGACCATGGATTTAATATTGCAGAGGCCATTGAGGCAGGAAGAATTCATCATCAGTGGCTGCCCGACGTCACCAGTGTCGAATCCAACGCGTTTTCTGCCGACACCTTAATGAGCTATCAAAATCGTGGACACCAGATCAGAGAGCGCAGCTCTCAAGGGGCTGCGATGGGTGTCTACTATGATCGTGACCAAGGCTTGTTCCTGGGCGCCGCTGATTCACGGCGCGGAGATGGTGGGGCGGTGGGCTACTGAGCTGGAGGGAACATGAAAGCAGTCGCGATGTTCAGTTGGTTCTCCCCTGCATGTAATAGTGTTTTGATCTTTTTTATTTCTGCATTGCCTACGACTGCTGCAGGTCAGACCCAAACAGATGCTGAGCGTTTTGTCGGTGACTACGCACTAGTCAGTTATGTAATATTTCCCGAAGCCGGGCCGGCAGTCGATATGGAATATGTTGGCAGACTCAGTTACGACGGGGCGGGAAATATGACAGGTTTAGGGATGCCAAGCGGCCTGCCAGAGCGTGAACGCGAGGTTGGTAGCACTCTGACCGGAGGTTTTGCCTATTGGGGCAAGGTCACGATAGACGACGAAAGGAAAATTGTGACCCACCATGTGGAAGGCTCGCCCCTGATGCCCAGTTGGGTTGGGGGAGATAACGTCCGCTTTTATGAATTTGAAGGGGACCTTTTGAGACTCTCGTTAAAGAACAATGAAGGCCGCACGACTGCTACCCTCACCTGGCAAAGGCTATAGACGCATCGAGAATACTTTGCTCGCGCCTTGAATAGAGTCGACAAAAAATTCACTTAAGTCAGCGATCGATATCCCGTGAAACAGCTTTGATCAATGATTCGCTAAGTACTCTACAGCATCGTTTACGAAAAAACCTTCGCGGCGAACTCTTGTTTGATGCCCTCAGCCGGGGCAGGTCCAGCAACGACGCCTCGATCTCGTTCCTAACCGCTAGATTAGCCCGAGTCTCCACATTGAGCACACCGTGATGAAGGAGACTATGCCTCCTACAAAAGTTGCTCCGCCATAGCTGAACACTGCGTCAGTCACACTAAGTTTCGAAAGAGACGTACAGACCCAAAAATAGCTGCTGTTCATGTACTTGATGATCACAGAACCACTCGCTCCCGCGAGCATGGCTGCTTCCGGTGAGAGGGCGAGATTGCAGAGCATTGGAGAGACCAGCGATGCAGCGGTGATGACCCCTACGGTTGTTGAACCGGTAATCATATTTCCAATGATACCAATGACGAAAGGCAATAAAATTGCTGGCAGCGCGGAGTCACTGAAGAATGCGGCGATAAAGTCTACCGCTGGCGTCCCTCTCAGAATCGCACTGAGCGACCCTCCAAGGCCCGTTACCACGAGAATCATGGCAGAGGTTTTAAGGGCAGCTTCTACCCAGGCATCTTTGGCATTCTCTCGATCTTTCGGGTTCTTAATATTACGAAATGCCAACCATGCTCCCAAGGACAGGGCCATAACTGGCCATCCTAGATACAGGAATACCACACGCAATATATGTCCCTCCGCCAGTGTCAGCGTCACGACGCTCTGAGCGCCTATCAAAAGGATGGGAACAGCTATTGGTAAGTAGGAGCTCAATGTGCTCGGCAACTCTTGCGGGCCATTTTGGTCAAGATCATTCACTGTGATGCCTTCAAATTCATCGCTCGGTGGTGTGCTGACACGCGGACCGGCAAACAGTGTCCCCCAGGCCCAGCAAGCAAGAGAGCCAAGCAGACATGCGATGCTGCCGAAGATTATGGTCTTTCCAATGTCAGCGCCGACCAGCGCCGCAGCAGCAAGTGGCCCAGGAGTCGGTGGCACGATTGCATGGGTTAATTGCAGGGCGCCAACCAATCCGGTGGACATTAACGCAATACTTACCCCCATAGTTTTGGCTGCCGAGTGAACGAGCGGATTCAGAATTACATAGGCCACATCGGAGAAAATTGCGATGCCGATAACAAACCCAGTGAGAGTGAGGGCCAGCGGCATCCTCTGGGTGCCGACCAGATTAACCATCGAACGAGTGATGACCTGAATTGCACCTGTGTGTTTAAGGGCTTCAGCAATGATTGAACCGAGCACTATCACGACACCAATCGAGCCCAAGGTGTTACCAAAACCGCTTTCAAACGCGTCAATAAAGTTGTTCTGCTGGATTCCTGGTAAGATGCCGAAAAGGAGTATCGGGATGAGAAGAGCGAAGAAAACGTGCCACCTCCATCTGGCGATTAGAAACAACAGCAGAAAGATGATCGCACCGAAGCCCAACAATGAGATGGCGGCGCTGGTATTGACCGCGGAGGCAGAATCCATGACGATCTCCAGTGATTTTTATTAGTATTATTAAGAAATATCTAGTTTTTGCTGAGCGCAGCCATGGCGCTCTCAACGCCTCCTGCTTTATGGGGAAAATCTGCAATTCTCAGCCCCATTTCTACACCACTCAGCGCGCCCATGAGCATCAGTTCATTGAAGTCGCCAATATGGCCAATGCGGAAGATCCTGTTTTTCAGCTTGCCCAGACCGGTTCCCAGCGACATGTTGAACCGCTCTCGTATGACTTTTCTTAACTCATCTGAATCGAAGCCTTCGGGCACGAAGACTGCTGTTGTCGAATTGCAATATTCATCTGAATTCATACAGACATTTTCCAGACCCCAGGCATTGACTGCCGCTCGGGTGGCGGTGGCCAAACGTGAGTGACGTGCAAACACCTTGTCGAGCCCCTCAGCAAGCAACAAATTTAATGCTTCATCCAGGCCGTATAGAAGATTGGTGCTGGGTGTATAGGGAAAATAACCCTTGGCATTGTTGATCTCCATGGCTTCCCACTGCCAGTAAGAATGGCGGCTCTGATTCGCTCTGGAGCGCGCTAGCGCTTGCTCGCTGACTGCATTAAAGCTCAATCCCGGGGGCAGCATGAGCCCTTTTTGTGATGCGCTGACCGTTACATCCACACCCCAGTCATCATGCAGGAACTCTGTGCAAGCGAGAGATGAGACGGCGTCTACCATGAGTAAAGCAGGATGCCTTACTTTGTCTATCGCGTGCCTGATATCGCTGATTCGACTAGTGACACCGGTTGACGTTTCCGTGTGGACGGCCAGAAGTGCCCGTATTTCATGCTTGCTATCCTCTGACAGCTTTTCTTCCACGACTGACGGGTCAACCCCATGGCGCCAGTCTCCGGGTATCCATAAGATATGTAGTCCCAGCTTTTCGGCGACCTCTTTCCAAAGGGTGGCAAAGTGTCCGGTTTCAAAGGCAAGTACTTTGTCTCCGGGAGACAGGCAATTAAGCAGGGCGCATTCCCATCCCCCGGTACCGGATGCAGGATAGATAAAAATAGAATCTTCAGTGTTGAATACGGGCGCAAGCTTTTCAAGTAATCTGAAGGTCAGCGCCGGAAAATCAGGACCACGATGATCAATGACCGGCTGAGCCATGGCTCTGAGCACACTTTCCGGAACATTGGAGGGCCCTGGGATTTGCAGAAAATGCCGGCCGGGCTGATATGTTCTGTCAATACTCATGAATCTACTGAAGCTCTAGGTGGAGGCCCTTAATTCCCGGGGCGGTATTCCCGCTCAAGATTGGCTTCGATGTCGTCGCGATAGAACAAGACATCGCGGAACTCGCCATTCGCATACATTTCTGCCTGATCGTCGAAATGAGGAGATTCGGGGTCGCTCTGCAAGCCGCCAACCGTGATGGCTTTGGCTCGTAAAGGCTGGCCAAACTCTACGGCCGCGACAAAACTGTTGCCACTGGTGCCATACATTCGCCGGGTGCCCGGATAGGTGCGCGCGCCGAATGAAGCCAGTGCTCCCCATCTACCTGAGGCGAAACCGACCGGAACGCTTGGCGCATTGTCGTCAAAATTCTGCACGAGATCGCCGGTGATGCGTTGATAGCGATTAATATCGCCCCATCGGACCTGCCACGAACCAAAATCCTGAGAGAGTGTCTCGACCGCCTGGCTCAGTGCGCCAAGAAGCTGAGTCGTCGTCGCATTATTGACCATATAGTCATAAATATTGATGTCCTTCGCCGCTGCATCCACCCGGACCATTTCCATTAGCGCTTCAGCCCAATAAACGGCCAGTGAAGTCTCAGCCGAATCTACGCCAAAATTCCTGTCCCAGCCTCTGAGCAAATCAATATAGTCGATAACCTCCCCGGTGACTGGGCTCTGCGATTGGGCGGCGTTTCCGTCTTCATCGACGATGCGCAGGAGTCTTGGAATCAGATCATCAAAATACGGCAAAGCGGGGTCATAAGCTGCCTCGATTAATGAATCGAGCGTAAAGTCATCCTTGCCCTGCAGGACCCTCACGGCATGGACACCTCGCGGATTCTCCGGATAATTCGCCATGTATGCGGGGTAATCAGCAGGTTCCGGACTGCTGCTGGGACCCGCGGCGTTGAACGGAGTGTTGTTTGTGTTTTGAATCCAGCCACTGTCCGGATTGAATACAGTGATCATTTCACTGACGGCGTGAAGAGCCCCCCAGTCGGTTGCCGGATTACTGCCATCAAGCGGACTGTTCCAATCGAAGGTGGGGTCTCTTTTGGGAATGAAATTGCCATGCCAGTAGGCGATGTTCCCATCACTGTCTGCATACACTGTGTTGTTGGAAGAATTGGTGCGCAACTCCATGGTAGCGGCAAAATCTTCATAGTTGTCGGATTTCGTTCTTCCATAGGATTGAGACAGAGCTTTAACAGGCTCCTGCATCAGGCTGATGGATACCCATTTCCCATCATCTTCCCGAATGATCGGCCCGTGATGGGAGTAATAGGCAGTGACTTCGATTTCCGATATGGCATCCCCGTCACGAAAGGGAAGGCTTATAAGCTTCTCCTCGAGGCGCCGCAGCTCATCTCCGTACTGATAGTAGTAGCCGTCATCCTGCTGGACGATGGTCTCGAGGTATTCATCGATCGCATCGGCTCTGCTGGAAGTGTGCATCCATCCGGTATTCTCATTAAAACCCTGGTAAATGAAAAATTGACCCCAGGTAACTGCGCCGTAGGCATTCAATCCTTCCTCGCTTACCATATGCAATTCTGAACGAAAGAAAAATGAGGTGTGAGGGTTGATTAGAAACAGCGCGT
>TARA_B100001057_G_scaffold436344_1_pt1 | contig 16956 bp, 16 predicted proteins | sample TARA_B100001057 | Tara Oceans TARA_B100001057 (sample SAMEA2621839) | marine metagenome | biome: marine biome (ENVO:00000447); feature: surface water layer (ENVO:00002042); material: "saline water (ENVO:00002010), including plankton (ENVO:xxxxxxxx)" | depth 5 m
GCAGACCGAGAGCTTACCGCCCGTATCAAAAGTTTCGAACTCGCCTATCGGATGCAGCAGGAGGCCCCAGAGTGCGTCAACGTCGACGCTGAACCGGACCATATTCAAAAGCTCTACGGCCTTGATGATGGAAAGTGCAGCCATTTTGCCCGCCAGTGTCTCATGGCTCGGCGAATGGTCGAGCGGGGTGTCCGCTATGTGCAGATTTACTCTGGAGGGATGGAGAACCAGCGCAGCTGGGATGGCCACAACGATATCGCGGGAAATCATGCCGGGTTTGCAGGCGAGACGGACCGCCCGATTGCCGGGCTGCTTCAGGATCTTGAGGAACGTGGCCTTCTTGACGAAACCCTCGTCATCTGGGGCGGCGAGTTTGGACGCCTACCGGTGGCACAGAAAAGTAACAAGCCAGGAAGGGACCACAATCCCCATGCCGGTTGCTACTGGTTTGCTGGAGGCGGAGTAAAAGGTGGAACATCCTATGGGGAAACCGATGAAATTGGTCACCGTGCTGCGACTGACAAAGTTGAGATTCACGATCTACACGCAACCATCCTCCATCTCCTCGGACTTGATCACAAGAAGCTCACCTTCAAGCACAGCGGTCGTAGATTCCGACTGACAGATGTCGCGGGGCGGGTGATCAAGCCGATCATCGCCTGACGATACGCTAAAATAGCTCCCGGAATGCCGCCTGTCTCGCCTCTAAGTTACCCTTCCGTGCTAATATTAGGCGGCTTTCATACGTTCTACCCTTGAAAGGCTGCCCACATTGAGGCTTTCATAGTCTCCTACGCACCGGGAAAAAACCCTTTTCGTCATGAGCATTCACGCCCGACTCAATCCTGAGGCCCAGTCTAATCTGGACGCTCAGCGCAGGGCTTCTGTCATTACCAGTCTGGTTATTGCCATTCTCTCGATCGTTCTCGTCATTCTCATTCTCTTTTTCATCCTCCTTCCATCGCTGGCTATCAACTCGCCAACGATCGTTGCTTATAGTGCGGGTTCTGAAGAGGAAGATCCTCTTCAGGAGAAGAGAATTACCAGAGAAGTCACCCCAAAGCCCAATGCCCCATCCTCCGCAATGGCCAAGGTCATGGCTTCGGCAAGCCCCACTAACTTTGCGGTGCCCGTCCCTGAAGTGGAAGCTATCCCTGCTCTCACCTTTGGCTTCAGGGACGATATAGGGCCAGGATGGGGCAACGGCGGCAACGGCGGTGGTGGTGGATTTGGGAAGATCCCTGCAGCCATGCGAAAGCGCTGCTCTGCTGAAGATCGGATGCGCCGACTGAAACAGAGTGGAGGCACGGAAGCCTGTGAAGAGGCCGTAATGAAGGCTTTGCGTTGGTTCAAGACCGTCCAAAGGCGCGATGGGTCATGGGGCGGAAGCCATCAGGTCGCGCAGACCGGCCTGGTTCTGCTTGCCTATCTTGGTCACTGCGAAACACCACTCTCCGAGGAATTTGGGGAAGCGGTCACCAATGGAATGGTTTATCTCATCGAAAACAGCGTAAAGAACAAGGGCCGCCTTTGCACTACCCGTGGAGACAGGCACTGGGTCTACGAGCACGGGATAGCAACCTATGCTCTGGCCGAAGCCTATATGTTCTGTCGAGTCCTCGGACTTAACATTCCTAACCTGAAAGAATCTGTTCAACTGGGAGTACAGTGGATCATTGACAATCAGAACCCATCCGGAGGATGGGACTACAACTTTGATGAAGGTGGACGGGGGGGAGATATGTCTATCACCGCATGGCAGATGCAGGCTCTCAAAGCTGGTTACCACACCCGACTCAACTTCCGGAACATGCCGCAGTGCATCAGCAAGGCTCTTACATACTGTGAGGGTCGCCAGAACAGTAATGGCGGTTTCGGCTATACAGGAACGAGCCCCGTCGGAGGCGGGCACTTTACCCTCACCGGAGCCGGGGTGCTCTGCTTCCAACAGCACAAGGGAACCAACAATCGATCGGCTCGTAAAGGGATGGACTATATCGACCGCCATGCCCAAATAAGTTACAACGGAGGACCCTGTAACCTTTACGAACACTACTACGTGAGTCAGGCCGCTATTAATCAGGGCGGCAAGAGCTGGCTCGACTACAACGACAAGTTCCGCGACACCCTTCTAAGTGGACAGCAGGGAGATGGCCACTTTCGCTCTCCTCCAAATCCCGGACCGGGTAACAAGAACGATCCAGTTTACCATACGGCCCTCGCCACTCTGATGCTGGAGGTCTACTATCGCTTCCTGCCAGGCACAGGATTTGGGCTTTAGTCATCATTGGGTTGGGCCGAACGGGCAACACCCGGGATACTCTCCTCCCGGGCTATGGCCTCGACCCCGCTAGTATTCTGGCACTTAAGCCTTTTAAATTAACTCCCCTGCAATAACCCCTATTCTGAGAGCCTCCCTCCATAGCAATATGGAAAACCCCTTGGCCTGAGGGCTGTTTCGATATTGTCTCCCTCCGTGAGTATCGCAGTTGTCACTGGAGCCGGTTCTGGAATTGGCCGTGCCATTGCCCTGGAACTCAGTGGTCAGGGCCACGAAATTATCATTCTTGAGGTCGATGAGGCCGGCGGCGAGGAAAGCTCTACCCTGATTGCGAACGCCGGAGGGACCGCCCGGGTCATTCCATGCGACGTCTCACAAACAGAGTCAGTTCGGAATGCATTCGAACAGTTCGATCCTCCTCAGGTTCTCGTCAATAACGCCGGTGTCGCCTCAGTCGGAAATGTAGAAGAGTGCTCCCCGGAGGAAATGGACCGGATATATGAGGTCAATGTGAAAGGGATGTATCACTGTCTCCACTTTGCCATACCAAAAATGGTCAAAGCCGGAGGAGGATGCGTAGTGAACCTTGCCTCCGTGGCCTCGTATCTGGGAATCTCTGAGCGATTCGCATATTCCATGTCAAAGGGAGCGGTCCTTAGCATGACGATGTCAATTGCACGCGACTACATCGACCAAGGTATCCGCTCGAACTGCGTGTGCCCAGGGAGAGTTCATACTCCATTTGTCGACGGGTACCTCGCAAAGAACTACCCTGAAGAACAACGCCCGGAAATATTCAAAACGCTGAGTGAGTGGCAGCCTATCGGACGAATGGGTAGTCCTGAAGAAATTGCCGGAATGGTCGGCTACCTCTCTTCCGACAAAGCCGGGTTCATTACCGGCAGCGCTTTCGAAATCGATGGCGGAGTGACGAATCTCCGCTAGGCTTCTCACCCTCAAAACGCATAGAGCAAATACTACCCCTATCCTGCAATGAAACTTACTCGATTCCTAAAGAATGGCTCCCCTACTCCCGGTCTCTTCCTCGATGCAGAAACTATTCTCGACGCCTCTGGTTTTGGTGAAGACTGGAATGAAGCGTTCTTCGGTCATGATGGGCTCACCCGTCTCCGGGTCTGGCTGGGGGAACAGGAAGATACCGCCCCCAAGGTCAAGGCTTCCGAAGTGACCCTCGCGCCCGCTATTGCACGCCCCTCGAAAATCATATGTATCGGCCTGAATTACGCTGCGCACGCTGCGGAGGGCGGACTCGAACCGCCTGCCGAACCTGTCCTCTTCTCCAAAGCGACCTCGGCATGGTCCGGCCCATACGACAATCTTGTGATCCCAAAAGACTCCGTAAAAACGGATTGGGAAGTTGAACTCGCATTCGTAATCGGCAAACACGCCAAATATGTGAAAGAAAGTGACGCACTCGACTACATTGCCGGATTTGCCGTTCACAATGACTATTCAGAGCGAGAGTGGCAGCTCGAGGGCACAGGCCAATGGGTTAAGGGAAAGTCAGCAGATACCTTTGCCCCTTTTGGCCCATTTCTTGCCACCACCGACGAGGTGCCCGATCCAGGTAACCTGCAACTCTGGCTCGAGCGCAATGGAGAGACCCTTCAGGACAGCAATACCAGTGACCTAATCTTCCCGATTCCCCACCTCGTTGCCTACGTGAGTAAATTCATGTCCCTGCTGCCAGGGGATGTCATCTCAACGGGAACACCTGCAGGAGTCGGTATCGGCTTTGACCCTCCCCGCTTCGTAGAAGAGGGAGACGTCTTTGAACTCGGAATTGACGGTCTCGGAGTCCAGAGGCAAGTCGCGACCAGGGAACTATAGAGCTCATCCTCCTGCAAACTTGAGAATCACCGGCTTAAGGACTCACGATACGCGCTTCGACACGTCTGCTCAGCTGGACGGGTCCGACGCGATGAATCCGGATCCCGACTACTCCGCGGCCTATGTCATTCTCGAGACCGATGGGGATCATGAAGGTCATGGGCTGACTTTCACCCTCGGTCGAGGCAATGAACTGTGTGTCGCGGCCATCGAGTCGCTCGCGCCACTGGTTGTAGGCTGCTCGCTCAAGGAAATCGTGTCAGACATGGGCGCATTCTGGCGCCATGTCACCGGCGACTCCCAGTTGCGGTGGGTAGGACCCGATAAGGGAGTCATTCACCTCGCTACCGGCGCAGTGGTCAATGCGGTGTGGGACCTCTGGGCCCGTGAGGAAGGCAAACCCGTATGGCAGCTTGTGAATGAAATGACCTCGGAGGAAATCGTCCGGTGTCTCGATTTCAGGTATCTTACCAACGCTCTCACCCCGCATGAAGCATATGACATCCTGGAAAAAACCCGGGAGGGTCGTGATGAGCGTCTCCAGCTTCTCCTCGCCCGGGGCTATCCAGCGTATACGACCTCTGCAGGGTGGCTGGGCTACTCAGATGATAAACTTCGTAGCCTTTGTAGAGAGGCCGTCGAGGCCGGGTGGACACATCTCAAACTCAAGGTTGGCCGAGACCTTGAAGACGATGTCCGCCGCCTCAAAACTGTCCGCGAGGTTGTTGGTAATAACATCACCCTAATGGTGGATGCCAATCAGGTGTGGGAGCCTTCTGAGGCTGTGGAGTGGATGAAGTCACTTGCAGATTTTGATCTCTGGTTTCTCGAGGAACCGACCTCGCCGGATGATATTCTCGGGCACCGGCAGGTTCGCGAAGGAATCCACCCTATCAAGGTGGCCACTGGCGAGTGCTGTCAAAACCGGATTATCTTCAAGCAATTCCTACAGGCGGATGCCATCGACGTAGTCCAGATTGATGCCACCCGAGTGGGAGGGTTGAACGAAAACCTCGCGATCATGCTCATGGCCGCAAAATTTGGGAAACCGATATGCCCTCATGCCGGAGGAGTGGGCCTCTGTGAATACGTGCAACATCTTTCCATGATCGATTACCTCTGCATCTCGGGATCATGGGAAGGAAAGGTCGCTGAATATGTAGACCATCTGCACGAGCACTTTGTCACTCCCTGCATACTAAAAGATGGGCGATACCAGGCACCCATGGCTCCGGGTTTTTCCATCGAGATGAAACCCGACACCCTTGCAAGATTCCCCGCCACCTGAGTTAGAAATGGACCTGAAGCTAAAAGACAAAGTAGTCATTGTTACCGGAGGCGCCAAGGGCATCGGAGCTGCCGCGGTCGAGACTTTTGCACAGGAAGGAGCGATCCCCGTCATTGTTGGGCGCAGCCCAGACACCGGTTCTGCTCTCCTTGAACGCATCGGGGCAAACTCGCCCCGGGGTCTCATGATCGAGACTGAGCTGACCGACGTAAAGGCTTGCCAGTCCGCCGTGGAAGCAACCATCGACTGCTTCGGCCGGATTGACGGAATTGTTCACAATGCTGGCGTCAACGATGGAGTGGGCCTGAGGGCCGGCCCCGGGGCATTTATTGCCTCACTCGAACGGAACCTCTTTCATCTCTACAACCTCACTCACTTTGCCCTCGAATCACTGATTTCAAGCAACGGCTTCATCATCAACGTCTCCTCCAAGCTTGCGGTCACCGGTCAGGGAGGCACCTCGGGGTATGCTGCCTCCAAAGGGGCTATCCACGGCCTTACCCGGGAATGGGCGGTAGACCTCGCTGAACACGGGATCCGGGTGAACACCGTTGTTCCGGCTGAGGTATGGACTCCAATGTACGATTCCTGGATCAAGACGGTTGAAAATCCAGAGCAGACACTCGAATCGATCCGGGCCCGTATTCCTCTGGGTGGGCGTATGACCAGCGCAGAAGAGATGGGAAATGCCATCGTTTTCCTCGCCTCCTCCTGCTCGGGCCATACGACCGGGCAGATTCATCACATTGATGGAGGTTATGTCCACTTCGATCGCTCCTACGGGGACATTGAAAAGGAGGACTCCTGAAAGCAGACAGATCGGGGAGCCAATCCTTCGGTCTACCCCCCTATTCGCTAGAACCCTCCTGACAGGTTGCCACGAGAACATGCTCAAAGGGTGGCAGCCCACTCGCTACGCTGGCTAAATGGGAACTCCAGTTATTTAGCTTCGCAGCGTCTCTGGCCTCTCCCCGGTTCCTCATGCGCTCCAGCCTGATTTCTGGCTGGCAGGTTACAAAATGTATCTCTACCGGCACCCTGAACCTGTTTTTGAGCCTGACTGGCCAATCCTTCTCCTGAGACTCCCGCGTAAAAGGTGCAACCAGGACTACAGGAAGGCTGACAAGATTCACTTCCGCCAATCGGAAGAGAGACTCGTAGACCGGATCACGGAAGAGGTCCTTATAACGAGCTGAATCTCGATCATCAGGAGAGAGTCCTGCCGCCTCCATTCCGGCTTGGACTACTGGCTCGGTGGCAATATCGCTGTCGACAAGCACCGCACCAAGTCGGGAAGCCAGTTGCTTTCCGTAGCATGTTTTTCCACCAGCCGGGGGACCGCACACCACATATAACTTTATTGGTTCTGACATAGACTACTCCGGTAAGACGGTTGATTCCGAGGCGTCCGCCATAACAACGCACTACCTGGTGGCATCCATGACCCTTCAGGGAGCAAAGGTCGCAAGATCCTGACTTCTGCTCTTTACTACCATACCGTCCCTCAAAATCAGCCGTAGATCATAGCTGCTCTTGCATCCTTGGGTGTTTTCTTTGACAGTCACGTATGTCCCAGCGCACAGGCGTCCTCCTCCTTGTCTCGGGCCCCTCTGGATCAGGCAAGACAACTCTTTGCCGGCGACTGGCTAGGGATGGAGAAGCTCATTACTCGATATCCTGCACGACTCGTGAGGCACGGAACGGGGAGGTGCATGCTCGGGACTACTACTTTATTTCCAAGGAGGAATTCAGAACTGAGGCTGGGGTCGGACATTTCCTCGAACATGCCGAAGTACACGAAAACCTTTATGGAACGTTGAAGTCCGAGGTTCTCGAATTTCTTCAAAGAGGTCACGATGTTGTCATGGATATTGACGTCCAGGGTGCCGATCAGGTCCGCGCATGTGAAGACCCACTGATCAAGGAGAGCCTGGTAGATCTCTTTGTCATGCCAGCCAGTGAGGAGGAATTACGGGAGCGGCTTGCGAACCGGGCCACAGACGCCGAGGAAGTCATTACTCTGAGATTACGTAACGCACTCGAAGAAATGAGTCATGCAGGGCGCTATACGTATCAACTCATCTCAGGATCGAAGGACAATGACTACGGCCGCTGCAAGTCCCTGCTGGTGGCAGAGCGACTCCGGGTCTCACGTTTCCGCCAGACCGTTTAAGCCTTCCGGAAAATTCTTCGGGACATCGCTGGGAATGGAGTTTAACTGCGACTTATGAAAATCGTCCTTGGTGTTACCGGATCAATTGCAGCTTACAAGGCAGCAGACCTTGTATCGCAGCTGGTCAAGAAAGGACATGACGTGCACTGTGTGATGACACAGACAGCCACGGAGTTCCTTACCCCCCTTACTCTGCAGGTTCTTTCCAGAAATCCGGTTCTTGTCTCACTGGAGGACGAAAAGCAGTCGTGGAAGCCAGGGCATATCGATCTCGCTGACAGTGCTGACCTGCTTCTTGTCGCTCCCCTGAGCGCTGATACTCTCGGGAATTTTGCCCACGGCCTTGCCCCAGACCCCCTTTCGAGCATCTATCTCGCCACAAAGTCACCGGTGATCCTCGCCCCGGCCATGAATGGAAAGATGTGGCAGCACCCAGCGACCCAGCGCAATGTTGCGCAGGTCACCGAAGACGGTTGTCGAGTCGTTGGGCCATCCGCGTCGGGAATGCTTGCCTGCGGATATGAGGGAGCTGGACGACTCGTGCCTGTCGAGGACATCCTCGAAGTGATCGACTCACAGTCCGCCAATTAGAAGCCTCTCCGACTCGAGCGCAATCCTCTTTCAGACCCTCCAAGATTTGCCGTGAACCTCCTTGTTACTGCCGGCGCCACTCGTGAGCCTATAGATCCGGTTCGCTATCTCACCAATCGATCCTCAGGGAAGATGGGATACGCTATTGCCAGTGCAGGAGCACAGCTTGGACACCGCGTTACTCTCATCTCGGGACCTACCAGCCTCGATATTCCATCCCATGTTGATTTTATCCCCGTCGAAACTGCTCAGGAAATGCTGGAAGCCGTAAAGCTTAAGATCGGAGGGAAGGATGCTGCAATTTTTTCGGCAGCGGTGGCCGACTATCGCCCCGCTTCCGTCTCCGACAGCAAGATTAAGAAAACCGCAGATGCCCTCACTCTCGAGCTAGTCCAAAACCCTGACATTTTGGGATCCGCACGCCACCAGTTCAAATACGACGGGATCCTCGTAGGATTCGCGGCTGAGACCGAAAACCTCGAAACTAATGCACGGGAAAAATTACGTCAGAAGGAATGCGATCTAGTCGTGGCCAACGACATCTCCAAAAAGGGAATCGGTTTCGACTCTGATCATAACGAAGTTCTTCTTGTCTATCCCGAGCACACAAGACCCATCCCGATAGACAGCAAGGAACGTCTTGCTCACACCCTTCTCCAGGCGATCCATGAACTTAAGGTCGTAGGCAGCTAACCGTATAGACCATACGGTTATTGGCTTTCCCTGAAATAGCGGTGTCAATCTTATCTCTTATAGGTTTCCATCACCTATATGACACCCCTTCAAGCGGCCGAGCGAGCCGCCCGCCGCGCAGGTGATCTTCTCAAGTCCAATTTTCATCTCCCTAAGGAAATTGATGAAGCGCAGCATCATGATGTGAAGCTGGCTCTGGATCGTAAGTCTCAGGATTTGATTACAGAGGACCTTCTCAGCGCCTTTCCTGATTACTGCCTCTATGGCGAGGAGGGAATTGCAGGCAATCAGGATGCTTCTATGCAATGGATCGTCGACCCGATAGATGGCACCGTAAATTACCTCTATAGCATTCCTCATTTCTGCATCTCCATTGCGCTCCGTAACAAGGAGAGGAACGAAATTATAATGGGTCTCATTTATGACCCGATGCTTGATGAGCTCTGGACGGTGGAAAAAGGAAGAGCTCCAATGCTTAACGGGAGGACGATTACATGCTCACCACGAGAGGCTCTGGAGGAGGCCATCCTTTTCGTGGGCTGCGGAAAGGATAAAGAGGCCCTTACGACGGGCCTCGAAAGGTTTGAGCGCGCCTCTACCCGGGCACGTAAAATGCGAATGATGGGGTCCGCCGCCCTGGGAATGGCCTACATTGCGACTGGGCGCCTTGACGGCTACATTGAATCCCGGATTTCTCTCTGGGACGTGGCCGCAGGAATCCTCCTTGTCGAGTCAGGTGGAGGAAAGGTGGACCTGACTCCCCATCCCACTCTTCCGGATGTCTGGTCAGTGGTAGCTACGAATGGGAAGATCCCTGTCGACGATATCTTGTAGTAACGCCAGCAGGAGGAGCTGGGCCACCGCCGAACCCAGTGAAAGGCCCAGGAGAGACATTACCCTTACTTCTGCTCAGAGAACAAAAGAAGCCTTCGGGCCTGTTTCCCCCTTGCTCCCGGTTTCGGTCTGCGATGGACTGCACAGGGATTGGGCCCAAGACGGCGATGCTCCCTTCCTCACCTTGTCCGAATCCTCAAGATCATGAACCGTGTTGGCATTGGATATGACGTCCATCAGTTTGCTACGAATCGACCCTTGATTCTTGGAGGTATTACTATTCCCCATTCTCATGGCCTTCAGGGCCACTCCGATGCTGACGTCCTTTCTCACGCCATCGCAGATGCAGTGCTCGGAGCTCTTGGCCTTCCAGATATTGGCTATTATTTTCCTCCGACTGACCCCTCTATCGAGGGAATTTCGAGCCTCCAGATTTTACAAAAGTGCCGGGCTCTCGCAGAAGAGAATGATGCCGAAATTGTGAATATCGACAGCACCCTGATTGCTGAGGCACCCAAGATCCTCCCTTATCGTGAGAGCATGCAGAGTAAGATCGCGGACGCCCTCGGTCTTCAGCCTGCTCTCATCGGAATCAAAGCCACCACCAATGAACGGATGGGGTTTGTGGGGCGCGGGGAAGGCATGGCCGCGATGGCCGTTGCTTCGGTTACCTGCTAGAAGAGTTGCTTAGGCCCAGCCGGTAGCCTCCACCAAAGCTTCCCCTATCTCGGCAGGAGTTTCTGCCACCGCGATACCTGCAGCACGAAGAGCCTCCTTCTTTGCCTGAGCCGTTCCCTTGCCGCCAGAGACGATGGCTCCCGCATGGCCCATCCGACGCCCCGGAGGAGCTGTCGCACCTGCAATAAATGCCGCAACAGGCTTCTTGCAATTCCTGCTTACCCATTCCGCTGCCTCTTCTTCAGCAGAGCCTCCGATCTCACCGATCATGATGATCGCCTCGGTCTCTTCGTCATCATTGAACAGCTGAAGGGTATCGAGGTGGGAGGTTCCATTGATAGGATCACCTCCAATACCAACGCAGGTACTCTGCCCGTATCCCCGCTGGGTGGTCTGCCATACTGCCTCATAAGTGAGCGTTCCCGATCTTGATACGATTCCAACCCGACCCCTCTTGTGGATATAGCCGGGCGCAATTCCGATACGGCAGCCCCCGTGTGAATCTTCGCCCCGGCCCGGAGTCACGATTCCGGGGCAGTTGGGACCGACCAGTCGGACCCCTTCTGTCCCCGCCATCGTAGCCTTGACCTTCATCATATCCCTCACGGGAATTCCCTCTGTGATGGCAACGACCAGTGCAACCCCTGCATCGACACTCTCCAGAATCGCATCGCCCGCAAAGGCCGGCGGAACGAAGATCGCGGAGGCCGTGGCTCCGGTTTCTCTCACAGCCTGCTCTACGGTATCAAACACCGGGACCTTATGATCTCCATGCTCGAATACCTGTCCCCCCTTTCCGGGAGTCACACCCGCGACCAGTTGCGTTCCATAGTCCAGACTCAGCTGAGCATGACGCCCTCCAAATCCCCCCGTGATGCCCTGCACCACGACTTTCGTGCTTTCATCTACAAGAATTGCCATCCCTTTAAAATCTCAGGTTAGTGAATTTCACTCATTGATTGCAGATACTGCCTTGCCAGCTGCATCCGCCAGATCATCAGCAGGAATAATGTTGAGGCCACTAGCCGCCAGGGTCGCCTTGCCTGCCGCCACGTTATTTCCCTCCAACCGGACCACAAGCGGGATAGGAAGTCCAACCTCCTTGCATGCTGCCACTACCCCATGAGCAATGACGTCGCAGTCCATGATCCCTCCAAAGATATTAACGAGGATCGCCTTAACCGCCTCATCCGAGAGAATGATCTTGAAGGCCGTAGCAACCTGCTCCTGAGACGCACCCCCTCCTACGTCAAGAAAGTTGGCGGGTTCGCCCCCATGATGCTTGATAATATCCATCGTAGCCATTGCCAGTCCCGCACCATTGACCAGGCAGGCGATGTTGCCATCAAGGCCGATGTAGTTGAGGTCGTGTTTCGATGCTTCCACCTCCCGGGGATCTTCCTCACCGGTGTCCCGGAACTCCACAATCTCCGGATGACGATAGAGCGCATTGTCGTCAAAGTTGAACTTCGCATCGAGGGCGAGGACTTGCCCATCGGTAGTCTTCACAAGTGGATTGATCTCCACCATCGAGCAGTCCGATTCGAGGAAAAGCCGATAGAGGTTCCTCAGGAGCTTGCCAAACTTTTTGGCCTCCTCTCCCTCGAAGCCGAGTCCGGCAGTAAGTTTGCGGATCTCGTAAGGCTGTAACCCCATCAGCGGGTGAATATGCTCCCTTAGAATCCGATCTGGCTGACTTTCCGCGACTTCCTCGATGTCCATGCCCCCTTCGGTAGAGGCTACAATCACCGGACAGCACGTCGCACGATCCATGAGAATGGCGAGGTAATACTCATGTGCCACATCAACAGCTTCTCCCACCATGACCTTCCGCACCAGCCGGCCATCCTCACCAGTCTGCTTCGTCACAAGGACCTCCCCCAGCATCTTACCTGCAACTTCTGACACCTCTGCGGGAGGCACCAGATGGACTCCTCCCTGAAATCCGCTCTTAAATGTGCCCTTTCCCCGGCCCCCGGCATGAACCTGCGATTTCACTACGACCCGATCTCCACCCAGCTCATGAGCCGCAGCAGCAGCCTCCTCAGGTGTGCCCGCTACCTTCCCCCGGGGGTTTGGGACCGAAAACTGATCGAAGAGAATCTTAGCCTGATACTCGTGGATATTCATGACGCGGTCGGCGCGGAACGTATGAGCCACTCTCGATCCGGTCAAGGCTGCATGAGCGCAGAACGGCTCTAAGTTACTTCACCACCTCACTCTCGATCGTTCCTCCCGCAACACGGGTGACCAGCTGATCGCCATTCTCAACTTGCTCAGGATCCGTGACAAGAGTGCCACTTTTGCTCATTGTGATCGAAAACCCTCTTTCGAAAGCCGATTCAGGCCCCAGAGTTCTTACCAACTGGCGTAAACGCTCCATTCTCTGGAATGCACTCTGGAGGCAGTGGCGGGCCTGCTGGGAGTAGCGGAGGCGGAATTGCCGGATCCCCTCCACTCTTCTCTCAACAACCAGACGAGGGTGCCGGGCCTTCCAAACCGTTCTTCTGTCGGAGATCCGCTGCTCTCGGGCTGAGATCCGGTCGGCCACCAGCCTTCTCATCGTCGCGGCTACCTCATCTGCCCTGAGGATAGGTTCCCGCAGCACGCGCTGTGAATCGTGAGCGAGAACGCCCCGTCTCGCAAAGCGGATAAGTTCCTGGGAAGACCTGATTTTAGCGTGAACCGGCCTTTGAAGACCATCCCTCAGCCGCTGCAACTTATTCCGTAATTCACGTTCATCAGGGACAATCAGCTCCGCTGCAGCACTCGGGGTCGGCGCCCGTAGATCCGCGACAAAATCTGCAATTGTGAAATCAATCTCATGTCCGACCGCCGAAACGATCGGAATTGAGCAATTCGCAATCGCCCGCGCCACTTCTTCCTCATTGAAGTTCCACAGGTCCTCCAGCGACCCCCCTCCCCGACCCACGACCACCACGTCACACCTCGGAAGCCCATGATTTTCCGGTTCGCTCATCATCCTGATTGCGCGTGCGATGCCGGGAGCAGCTCCACCGCCCTGCACAGCTACGGGGAAAAGAACCGCCTTTACCCATGGTGCCCGCCGGGTCAGCACACTCACCATGTCCTGCAAGGCCGCGCCGCTGGCTGAGGTAATCAGGCCAATAACCCGTGGGAAACCAGGAAGAGGCTTCTTCAACTCTTCTGCAAACAGCCCCTCCGTATGAAGCTTCTTCTTCAACTCTTCAAAACGGGCCTGCAGCTCCCCAACTCCCGCTGGCTGAACCCGCTTCACGATCAGCTGGGCCTGACCTCGTGCTTCATAGATCGTGACCTCCCCTAGGACCCTTACCCGAGCTCCATCTTGTAATGCCTCGTGACCGGAACACCGCCTCTCCGCGTTGAATGCCGCACACGCCAATTGAGCCTTATCGTCCTTAACTGAAAAATAAAAATGCCCATTTCCCTGTTTCCGTAGGTTCGATACCTCACCCTCTACCCAGACATCCCCAATCTCAATCTCGAGGATGTTCTTCATACGCCGGACCAACCTGCTCACTGACATGACCCCGTCATCCCCGCGCTGATACTGGTGTCCCCTCTCCTGCAGACGCATATTCGCATGATATGACAGAGTTTTCCCAATATGGAGGGAAAATTCTCTGTCAGACAGGGACTTCCCGCCTCGGGAGCTTCTCAATTCCTTGCCAAACTGCCTGCCGGGCGCTTCCATCGCGGCCCACCGCACCCAGCGAAAATATGGCTGACAAAGAATATACCGATCCGGAACGCATGGAGAAGATCGTCTCCCTGTGCAAGCGACGAGGATTTATCTATCAATCTGCCGAGCTCTACGGGGGCCTCAATGGGTGCTGGGACTACGGCCCTCTGGGGGTAGAGGTCAAACGAAACCTCAAGGACTACTGGTGGCGCCGCAACGTTCAGGAGCGAGAGGATATTGTGGGCTTGGACGGGTCCATCCTGACCCATCAGGCCGTTCTCACGGCCTCGGGGCATGTCGGTGGGTTTTCGGACCCGATGTGTGACTGCCTCCTCAGCAAGGCCCGCCTGCGAGCGGACCAGATTGAACCCCAGAGCGGCACCGCCTATCACTACAGCGGAGCATCAGAGGGAGAATGGACCGTGGAGCGCAGGTTTGCGGTTCTTCTCCGCGAAGGTCAGAACGAGAACAAGGCACGGAAGACGGCCCGTCAGTACTATGCCCAGTTCCACCCCAACAAGTCGCTTTCTCCAAAGACTCTGGAACTTCAGGGGGAAACCACTTCTCAGGAGGAAAACACAACGAGTTTCAACCCTGAAAATGGATCTCTCCTGACGGAGGCCCGGGAATTCAACCTCATGTTCAAGACCCAGATGGGAGCATCCTCCAGCGAAGATGATCCCAATGCTGTCGCCTACCTGCGGCCGGAAACCGCACAATCCATCTTCACTCAGTTCAAGAATGTTCTGGATACCTCCCGGATGAAAGTGCCCTTCGGTATCGCCCAGATCGGCAAGGCGTTCCGAAATGAGATCAACCCTCGTAATTTCACGTTTCGGTCCCGGGAATTTGAACAGATGGAAATCGAATACTTCTGTCGACCCGGGGATGGGTTACGTCTGACGGACGAGTGGCTTGAGAACAGACTCTCCTTCTACGAAGACATCGGCCTCCCTCGAGAAAAACTGCATGTCCTCGATGTCCCTGACGGAGAACGCGCACACTACTCCGAGAAAACCTACGACATCGAATTCGATTTTCCGTTCGGTTGTCAGGAGCTTGAAGGTGTGGCCTACCGCACAAACTACGATCTCTCCAAGCATCAGGAACACTCCGGAAAACCGATTGAATATTTCGACGAAACCACCAAGGAAAAGTTCATTCCCCATGTAGTAGAGCCTTCTGCCGGATGTGACCGTACGGTCCTTGCTCTGCTCTGCGAGGCCTTTGATGAAGAGGACGTTGTCGACACCAAGGGGAAAACCGAGACCCGCACCGTCATGCGCCTTAATCCAAAAATCGCTCCAATCAAGGCGGCTATTTTTCCCCTTCTGAAAAAGAATGAGGATCAGGTGAGAATCAGCAGGGAAATTCAGGAGGAACTGGGAAGCTTCATGCACGTCTTCTATGACGAAACCGGAGCAGTTGGCCGGCGCTACCGACGCCAGGACGAAGTCGGCACCCCATTCTGTATCACCGTGGACTTTGAAACCCTCGGGGAGGAAGACCCGGAACTCAAAGGCACCGTAACCCTTCGCCACCGGGACTCCATGGAACAGGAAAGGGTAGCCATTGCAGACCTCCTGCCCCGTCTCCTGAGAGAAATCAGATAGGGCGCCCCTTCAGGCGCTCTGCTGCTCGTCCACTGTGAAACTACGAATCCTCGCTATCGGAAAGCCCAAGCTTGGCTACGCAGGAGAAGGCGTGCGGGAATACACCGGGAGACTGAAGCACTACGTGCCACTCGACCTTGAATTCCTGAAAGGGCACGACGAATCATCCTCACTTCTCTCCCGAAGCAAGGAGAGCTACCGGATCGCTCTCGATGAGAGAGGCTCGCAGCTGACTACTCTTGAGATCAGCGAAGGGCTGACCCGATTAGAAAACAGCCCCGGAATCAAGAAGGTGGCGTTTCTCATCGGAGGCGCCAACGGCCACTCTTCGGCGCTTCGCGACCAATGTGACGAAATATGGTCTCTCTCGACCATGACTATGCAGCATGAGCTGGCCCTGGTGGTCCTACTTGAACAGCTCTACCGAGCCTACACTGTCAAACGCGGGGAGCCTTATCACCGAGTCTGATGTTTGGACCCTCTTGTCCAACTCTGTGCCACTTCTGACGTTGCAACCGCAAAGCCGAGGATTCGTCAGCTGTCTGGCAGAGGTTTCGAATGAGAGTTTCCCTTCAAGCCTGGCGAACGAAATGGGGAGTTATTGTCCAGACTGGCCGGCCATTCTCAGCCGACTTAGCGGTATGATCTCCTCGTGCACAACCTCGCCGGACTCCTTGCGACCCTGCAGCGTGATGGTCGTGTCCTTCCCCGCCCCATCTATCTGGATAAGTCCGAAGTTCCGCCCCGGGTAGACCTTCCCTGGCAGGCGGTACGAATTCACCGATGTGTACCACGTTCTGCCAGGTGACTGGTTCAGCCCGCTCGAGGTCAGGTCGTAGAGGGGGTAAGGCCCCTCGTCCTTCGCCATGGACAGCTCCGTGAAGTGCACATCCCCACTGATAAAAAACGCCCCCTTCGCCTCAGTCGTCTCGATCAGCTTGAACAGCCGCTCACGCTCGTGCGGCATGTTGCCCCAGCACTCCATACCCTTTTCCCACGAAATCACCTGAATGCTCGACACGATCACCCGCACCTCCGCGGGCTTCTTCAGTTCCTCTTCAAGCCAACTCCACTGGTCTTCGCCCAGTAGCGTCCGGCGCTTGTCCTTGGTAGGCCTGTACCACCCAACGATATTCTTCGGCCTCGCCTCACCCCGCTTGTATTTGTCGAGGTGCGGTGTCTTCAGGACCGGGTTTCCATGGCAGCCCAAGTCCCCATAACCTTGGTCATCTGTCATTACCACGATAACGTTGGGGCGCGGCGAGGCGA
>TARA_B100001057_G_scaffold30248_1_pt1 | contig 16942 bp, 15 predicted proteins | sample TARA_B100001057 | Tara Oceans TARA_B100001057 (sample SAMEA2621839) | marine metagenome | biome: marine biome (ENVO:00000447); feature: surface water layer (ENVO:00002042); material: "saline water (ENVO:00002010), including plankton (ENVO:xxxxxxxx)" | depth 5 m
AAAAAATCTTGCAACTGGACTCAAAAAGAGACTCAGTCAAGACAAGTTATTCCTCACAAAAAAGCCGGGCTGAATGCCCGGCAGCTGAATCGAACGCAGAATGTCTACGTGGAGGTCTGCATCCCCTGAATCAGAAAGTCGAAATATGGAGAGGCCATCTTCGCCTGAGGTTCAGACAGCAGAGCCAGTGACGCGTCCTTCATGCACTTCATTGCTTCAACCATTCCAGGCATCGGCACGCCGAGGCTGTTGTACATCTCACGTGCGCCCACCAGCCCGATGTCCTCAATCATCTCGGTGCTGCCTGCCAGGATCCCGTAGGTGCTCAGGCGCAGGTACCAGCTGTAGTCACGAAGACATTGCGCCCGCTGGCGCTGGCCATACGCATTGCCACCGGGAGCGACGTACTCCGGTTTCCTTCCGAACAACTGCCGGGCTGACTCGTCAACAATCTTCTTTTCGTTGTCGGTCAGAATCTTCACCACCGAAACGCGCATGGCGCCCTGATCGAGAAAATCGACGATGGTGCGGAGTTCTCCGCTGGTGGGATACCGAAGATCGTCATCGGCCTGAAGGATGAGATCCCGGACAACACTCATGAAACTGGACAGGCTGCATGGAGTTTAGTGGTCATGAGACGGGCTCCAGAGCGAACGCTGCTCCGGTGTTACGCCTTTGCAATGGCAGAAGCCTGGGGACATGAAGTCGACGAACGTTGAAAAGCGCGATTCACCCAGTCCAGGCCGCACGATTGACGTCGAATGCATCGACCTGGATCGGGATGGCAAGGGGCTGGCGCGCTGGAACGGCTGGGTGATTGTCGTACCGGATCTTCTTCCCGGCGAAACGGCAAAAGTGCAGCTTCAGCAGCGACAGCGATCCCGTTGGCTCAGCCGCAGACTGGAACTGATCAGGGCATCGCCGGCCCGTCGGCGTCCGCCATGCATCCTTTCCTCCGACTGCGGTGGATGCACGCTTCAGTCCCTGGACGATCGCGATCAGAGCAGCTGGAAGTCAGACCAGCTTGTGGAGACGATGCAGCGCATCGGTGGGTTAAGCGTTCAACCTGAATCACTGTTGGATGAACCCCATCGTTCGGTCGGTTATCGCAATCGTGCACTGATCCCCCTGAAGCGGGGCAAGGACGGACGACTGAAGGCAGGTTATTTCCGCTCTCGCTCCCACCGGATTGTCAACCTGAACCATTGTCCCGTCCTTGATCCGCGCCTGGATGCCCTGATCAGCCCGATCAAGCAGGATCTCGATCGGGGGGGATGGCCTGCCGACCACGATCTGATTGATGCAACAGGCCTTCGTCATCTGGGCCTCAGGATTGCTCATCACAGCGGTGACATCCTCATCACACTGGTCAGCAGCCATGACCAGCTACCCGGAATCAGGGCGCAGGCTCAGCAATGGCTGCATCGATGGGATGCGGTCAAAGGGATCTGTCTGAACCTCCAACCACAGGCGAACAATCTCGTGCTCGGTCGCGAAACCCGTTGTCTTGCGGGTGATGAGACGATCCTCGAACGCTTCTGTGGACTTGATCTAGCTCTCAGCAGCACCACCTTTTTCCAGGTCAACACACCTCAGGCCGAGCGGGTCGTGCAGGTGTTGTGTCAATGGCTGACCGCCAACCTTTCCAGGGCAACTGTTGTGGACGCCTACTGCGGAATCGGAACAATCAGCCTCCCCCTTGCCCGCGAAGGATTCAGGGTTGTCGGACTTGAGCTCAATGCCGGTTCCGTTGAGCAGGCTCGACGCAATGCCTTGCACAACGGCCTCTCCAGCCAGTGCCGTTTCCGCTCTGGCGATGTTGCGGACCTGCTCAGAAATGACCTGCCCGGCTGTGAAGCCCTGGTGGTGGATCCACCGAGACGTGGACTGGAGGAACGCGTCGTCAGAACGATTCTCAATGATCCCCCGGACTTCCTTGCCTATCTCAGCTGTGATCCAGCGACGTTGGCCAGAGATCTGAAAGCGCTTCTGGCACCCTCTGGCCCCTATCGGCTGGATCGCGTTCAACCCGTTGATTTCTTCCCGCAGACCACGCATCTGGAAACGCTGGTCCTCCTCCACCGACTCAACTCCTGAGTTCTGCCTGGAATGACTTCTGCAAGGCAGCACGCACCTTGTCGTGGACTGGCTGAATCATCTCGTCTGTCAGCGTCTGGTCCTTATCTCGGTAGCGCAGTCGGAAGGCCTGACTCACCTTGTTGTCTCCAAGGTGATCAGCCTCGAAGCGATCCACGAGTTCCACATGCTCCAGTAGAGGTTTGCCGGCCTTACGGATGGCCTGGATCAGTTCGGCAGCCGAATTGTCCCGCTCGACAACAACGGCAAGATCTCTCTCGCTGGCTGGAACATTCGGGAAGGATCGGAACACTGGAGTCCAGCGATTGCTTCTGGTTGCAGCGTCAAGAAGCTGCGTGAGATCCAGCTCAAACAGGTAGGTCGCCACTGGCAGATCCATCTGCTCTGCAAGTGCGGGATGCAGCTGCCCGAAGCAGCCGAGCGAACGACCTTCCAGCACGAGCGTTGCCGCCCGACCGGGATGCAGACGACTGTCATCACTCAGCCGTCGGTCATTCAGATCGAGATGGAGAGTCTTCATCACCCGGGTTAAGACCCCACGGGCTTCGAAGTAATCCGGTGCCGAGGGTTTGCCGCTGGTCTTCCAGCGTTCAAGCCGTTGGTCTCCACAGATCACACCGGCAAGAACACCGCGCTGTTCAACGGCGTCCGCTTGACCTGAATAGGTGTTTCCGATTTCGAAGAGAGAACACCCGCTCTGGGAAGCCTTCAGATTTCGGACACAGATCTGCAGATGCTCTTCCCAGAGGTTGGTGCGCAGATGGCTTGTATCGGCAAGCAAAGGATTGCTGATCGCTATCCGTGTTTCAGCCTCGGAGGCCGGAACGAGGGACAGGGTTGTGACCTCCTGAAGACCTGCGGAACAGAACAGAGAACGCAGCTTTCGTTCCGCCTGCTGCCTCGGTGTCAGAGAACCTGGTTCCAAGGGAACAGGCAAACGGGCTTCGAACTGATCGAATCCGACAAGACGCGCCACCTCCTCGATCAGATCCACCTCACGATGAAGATCCTGGCGACGGGAGGGCGGGGTGATGACGGACCACCCTTCATCGGTCGATGTCAGGGAACATCCCAGGGCCTTGAGACAGCGCTCAACGGAACTGTCCTCGAGCTGTTTAACGCCCTCTTCACTGCTGAGAGGCCCAAGAAGCTGATGCAGCGCTCTGCGGCGCATCAACACCGGAGTGGGCTCCTCAGGACCCTGACCACCGACCCAACGACCGAGGGGCTGACAATTGAAAAGCCCCTCAAGCAGCGTGGCGGCCCGTTGAGAGGAAGCGAGCGTGATCTCCAGAGGAAGGCCTTTCTCAAAACGACTGCTGGCATCGGTGCGCAACCCCATCGCACGGGCCGACTGACGCACACGCACCGCAGAGAACATGGCTGATTCCAGCCAGATGCTGGTTGTGGTGCTTGTGACGCCACTCTCCTTGCTGCCCATCACCCCAGCGATCGCAACAGCTCTGTCGTTGCAGGTGACGACCTGGACACGGGCATCGAGAGTTCGCTGCTGCTCGTCAAGACCCAGGAACAGTTCACCATCACGAGCGGGGCGCACGCCGAAGCTTTCCGCCGTAACGGCCTGGCCGGTCAGCCGTTCGAGGGCATCGGCATCAAAGGCATGCAGAGGCTGTCCCTGCTCGAGCATGACGAGATTGGTGATGTCAACAACGCTGTTCACACTGTTGACTCCGGCATGTTCAAGGCGCTGCCGCAACCAGGCTGGGGAGGCCTGGGAACCCTTCACACCATCAAGCCTGGTGATTCCATAGAAACAACCATCCAGCTCTGCAGCGAGCGGCTGGTGGTCCGGTCTGAGATCCAGTTCCGGCAGCGACAGAGAACCTCCTGTCAGGGCTGCCACTTCACGGGCGATGCCCACCATCGATAGTCCGTCCGGCCGGTTGGCGGTGATCGCCAGTTCAATGACGGTGTCATCGAGCCCGAACAGTGCTGCCACGGGCGTACCAAGACCCGGCAGGTTCTCAGCGAACTCCTCCAGAACAGCAATACCCTCGGATTGATCGGCAAGTCCGAGCTCGGAAAGGGAGCAGATCATGCCGTTGCTGGCCACTCCCCGCAGCTCGCCGGCCTTGATCGTGAGACCAACCGCCGGCAAAACGGCACCGACCCTGGCAACCGGAACATGAATTCCTGCTCTGACATTGGATGCACCGCAAACGATCTGTAGCGGTGAATCAGCACCGATATCCACCAGACAGAGACTGAGCTTGTCGGCGTTTGGGTGTTTCTCCCTTTTGAGGACATGGCCGACAACAACACCCTGGGCGAGAGCGCTCAGGTCATCGGTTTCCTCGACTTCGAAACCGGCCATGGACAGCCTTTCCGAGAGATCCTCCACGGTCTCCTTCACCTGGACCAGTTCCTTCAGCCAGGAGAGAGAAACCCGCATCAAATCCATGCACAAGGCGGGTGATCTTAGGAAGCAGGTGCGATCTGAGACGTCAGGCGGATCGAGGAAAGCAAAAAGGTATCCTTAGCGTTGTAATTCGCACCTGCGGTGCACGTCCTTCATGGCCAAGAACAAGGGCGTCCGGATTGTGGTCACTCTCGAGTGCACCGAATGCCGGTCCGCCACCGATAAGCGTTCCCCCGGCGTGTCCCGGTACACGACCGAGAAGAACCGCCGGAACACAACGGAGCGGCTGGAGCTGATGAAGTTCTGTCCTCAGCTCAATCGGATGACTCTCCACCGCGAGATCAAGTGACGCTGAAGGTCCTTCCGTTTCCCATCCGTTCCTGAATTTCATGTCAAGTTCCTTCTTCAAGAAGCGTCTTTCCCCGATCAAGCCCGGCGATCCCATCGATTACAAGGATGTGGATCTCCTCAAAAAATTCATCACTGAACGCGGCAAGATTCTTCCCCGACGCCTCACCGGTCTCACGGCGAAACAGCAGAGAGATCTGACGAACGCCGTGAAGCGTGCCCGCATCGTGGCTCTGCTTCCATTCGTCAACCCCGAGGGCTGATCCTCAAGCGTTGACCAACACCGCCAGTCCCGGAGATACCGTTGCGGTCATTCTCAAGGGCACACCACTGATTGGCCGTCTTCTCTCCACCAAAGGGAGCAGGGCGGTCATTTTCTTTTGCGGCCAGCGCCGAAATCAGGAGTTGCCCCTGCGCGAACTGACATTTTTTGACCCTGAGGGTCGTTTCAGCTCCGAGGACCTGCCGCAACCCGAGCAGATTCAGGAGCGTTGTCCCTCAGCCCGCACCACAGGGGAAGCCTGGTTACTGCTGGAATCGGATCAGCCTGGAGGACAGGCGCGACTCGACCTTCTCGACTTCTGCGATCTTCTGCTGCCCTCCATTGATCTGGCCGGGGTCGCCGCCGTCTGGACCTGGCTTCTGGGATCGCAGGGCTGGTTTCGCTGGCGTCGGGATCGACTGATTCAGCCGCTGTCAGCTCAGGACATCCGGCGTCAGCATCGACAGGACCGTGCAGAACAACTTGCGATCCAGCTTGAGCAACGGCAGCAGGATCTGCTGCTGCAGAGCCATCCCCTCACGGCAACCCAGAAAAACGAACTGGACTCCAAACGCTGGGATCTGATCAGCGATCTGATTCAGTCCCTGGACGCTGAATCGGCCGACGTCTGTGATGATCCGGATCTGCAGAAACGTGTCAAGGGACTGGACATCGCTGGCGATGCGGCCGGAGTGAGGGAGTGGCTGGTGGTGCGCGGACTGCTTGATCCTGATCAGCCGATTGGCCTCAGGGGCAGCGTCTGGTCGCGAACCTTCCCCGAGCACCTTGATCAGCAGGCGGAGCAACTGGTCAGTTCCGCGGATGCAGAGCATTCCGGAGACAGCGAACGTCTTGACCTGACAGGCCTTGCGACCTACAGCCTTGATGATCAGGGCACCCAGGAGGTTGATGATGCTCTGTCTCTCGAACAGGGAGATGGCGCGCCATGGATCTGGATCCATATCGCCGATCCAGCACGGCTGATTGAACACGACAGTCCGCTGGACCTTGAAGCGCGTCGTCGGGCCACCAGCCTTTACCTCGCCGATGGTGTGATGCCGATGTTGCCTCTGGCGCTGGCGGCTGGACCCCTAAGTCTCAGGGCAGGTCATCGCTGCGCAGCGATCAGCGTGGCTGTTCAGCTTGCGGAGGATGGTGAGGTCATCGATGAACGCATCGTCCGCAGCTGGGTGAAACCCCGTTATGGACTCACCTATGCGGAAGGAGACGAGTTGATCGAACTGGCTCCGCCCGGGGATGAATCCCTGTCCGAACTTTCTTCGCTGATGGAGAGACGGATGCGTTGGCGGCGAAAGCAGGGAGCCTTGACGTTCGAACGCTCGGAAGGTCGCTTTCGCAGGAGCGACAGTGGTCCAGCCCTGCAGGTAATCGATCCTTCGCCGGCGCGTCTCATGGTCAGTGAGGCCATGTTGTTGATGGGAGCCGTGGTGGCGTCCTTCGGTCAGCGACACGAACTGGCTCTCCCTTATCGCAGCCAGCCCACTGCCGAACTGCCCTCCAATGACGAACTGGAACGCATACCGGAGGGGCCTGCCCGCGATGCGGCGATCCGACGCTGTCTGTCCCGTGGTGTTCAGGGCACGCAACCGATGCGCCACTTCAGCCTGGGATTGCCGGCTTATGTCCAGGCCACATCCCCGATCAGGCGTTACGCAGACCTCCTCGTCCACCGGCAGATCATTTCCCAGCTCTCATCCGCACCAACGCTCACGCAAGAGCGGATCGGTGAGCTGATCGAAGACCTGGACAATCCTCTGCGGCAATCGATCCAGATCAGTCGGGAGGATCAGCGGCACTGGCAGCAGGTGTGGTTCTCCGAGCGACCCGACGCCTCCTGGGATGCAGTGTTCCTGCGCTGGTTGCGACCTCAGGACCAACTGGCCCTGGTTCATGTGGCGGACCTGGCGATGGACCTGGTTGGTCATGTGGTTTCAGCAGATCCGGCCCCCGGAGATCCGCTGCAGCTGAGAGTGAACCGCGTGAACCCAAACAGAGGAGAACTTCAGCTTCAGCTTTCCTGAACATGATCAATACAATGACCTCGCGAATGTATGCATGATCAGAAATATTATCTGCGTTCTAATTATTATTTGTCGCAAACATTCAAATTAAATGCGCCAACATGCAAAAGTAAAAATAGTATTTTATGTGAAATATGAACACCAAAATAATGCTGTCCCGAATAATATAATTTCAAATTTCTATATTGGTTGATCAGCTCGAATCATCAGAATGCTTATGCAAAAGCAAGAGCACTCGTGGCTTCAGCTCGATGATTCGTCGTGGGGGACACCTGTCACCCGGAGCCATGGCCCCCACGGATTCAAAAGTCCCCGAAGGCGAACGTTCTTTCGGCGATCCTGGGTCTGCATCCAGCGATGCACCGCTGGTTCAAGGGTGATCAGAGGAAATTCCTTGCCATCAGCTTGGATTCGGAAGCTGCCGTCTGCCGACGGGACCAGGTCACCGCTCAGCAGGATCTCGTTCTTGGTTGACGGTGCCTGATCCCTGCTGGGGTAGGAAGCTTTCCCCAACAGAGAGGCAAGGTCGTCCAGTCCACCGTGATCCAGCAACTCCGGAGCTGAAAGCACCTGCTCCTGAATCGTTCGCCAGTCTGGATGCCAGAAGGGCCAGTCCCAGATCGGCATCACGGCAGCGGGAGCGATCGGATCGTTGAGAAGCTTCTGCTGCAGACGTTGCACCGGAAGATCCACCGGCAGGCAGGAGTCGCAAACGGCCATCGCCGCCGCCAGTCCTGCAGCCTGGCCGATGTTGAGGATCAGTGGCTGCAGCCGGGTGGCGCCATTGGCCATGTGGCTGACGCTGAAACCCTTGTCCGCCATCAACAGGTTCGGAACCGCATCGCTGAACAGCGACTCAAAAGGGATGCAGAAGGGTGTTCCGGTCCAGCGTCCGCCCCAGCGAATGCTTTTCGGAGCAAGGGGCCAGTCCTTGCCTGGGTAGTGATGATCATTGGCGTAGGTGCCAATGGCGATGCTGCTGCAGCGGCCATCCTGATCAACTGGAATGGGGCCATGGCTGACCCCTGTCGTAAGGGGCAGCAGATCCCGTTCCGAGACGGTGCGACGACCGATCAGACGTCGACTTTCACGCCAGTAAGGCATCAGAGCCAGGCTGGGATCATCCCCCGGGAAAGCTTTGCCTGACGCCAGCCAGCCCTCGCTGCAGTCGATCAGCGATGCCAGGAAGGAGCGACTGTGGTTCCGCATCGAATGCCCCAATTCCTCTCGATTCCGAGGGTCATCACTGATGGCGCGACCCAGACCCTCGTGCCAGTCGTTGCCATCCAAAGGCCAGTTGATCATCACGAGACCGCCGGGGAGACGCCCGTAGGTGACGGTCTTTTCAAAACCGAAGGTCTCGGTGCAGGTCTCGAATGGTGCGGCTGGAGTTCGAGGCTGGAAGGGAGGTGCCTGGCCCTCATTCAGCTGCCCCATCACGACCCAGGTGGGCGACTGCACTGGTTGAAGCTGGAAGAAGGGATCCGAATCGAGATCTTTCTGAAGGGGTGCACTGGGTTCATCCCATCGCTCTCGCGGTTCCCAGCCCCATCGGAACGAGCTTTGGCTCAACGCCAGCAGATCACCGAGATCACTTCCGTCAATGAAGATGGATGCGTCCACCCTGAACGTGGTCGAGGCATCCGTGACGTCAACCTGATGGATGCGATCGCCGTTGCGAACGGCTGCCCGCAACGTGCAGTTTGCGTTCCACTCCAGACGTGATTCACGCCGTACCCAGTCCTGAAGAATCTGCTCGGCCTGTTCAGGCCGGAATCCAAAGCAGCTCACCCAGTTGTGGTCAAGCCCGGATGGTTCACGACTCTCCAGCTCGTGCAGCAGTGCACCCCACAGACCTGTCTGCCAGCTACTGAGTTCATGCCCATCTGGAGCGCTCACCCCAGCCGCACTGACCATTCCCCCCAGCCAAGGCCCCGGAGTGAACAGAAGGGTGGCGGCTCCGCTGCGGGACGCCTGGATTGCTGCGGCGACTCCACCGCTGCCTCCTCCCCAGACCATCACATCAGGCCGTTTGATCAACATGGCGCTGAGACAAGTCCGGCTTCGGGATGAGACGGCTGATCGTGGTCGTTAAGATCTGGCGTTGCGCAGTACAGCGGAGTTTTCTGCGAGACGATGCCTTACACCCTTACGACTCCGCTCTATTACGTCAACGATCGTCCCCATCTCGGCAGCACCTACACAACACTTGCCTGTGATGCGCTCGCACGTTTTCAACGACTTCATCAACGTGAAGTCGTTTTCATCACGGGTGTCGATGAACACGGTCAGAAAATTCAGCAGACAGCAGAGCGGAATCAGCTGAGCCCAAAGCAGCACTGCGACAGCATCAGCGATCGTTATCTGGAACTCTGGGCTCGCTGGGAGATCAGTCAGGACCGTTTTGTCCGCACAACGGACCCCCGTCATCTTGAACTCGTCAACCAGTTCTTCGCTCGGGTTCAAGCCTCTGGTGACATCGTCACTGGCCGCCAGACCGGCTGGTACTGCGTGGGCTGCGAGGAATACAAGGATGATTCTGCTGACGCAGTCGAACCGTGCTGTCCGATTCATCGCAAGCCGCTGGAATGGCGGGATGAGGAAAACCTTTTCTTCAGACTGTCCCGTTACCAGGAGGCCATTGAAGCGCTGGTTGAACGCGAAGACTTCATCGCACCTTCCAGTCGAAGACAGGAGGTCCGCAATTTTGTGGCAAGGGGACTGAGAGATTTCTCCATCTCCCGAGTCAATGTCTCCTGGGGCCTGCCCATACCCGGACATGAGGGGCATACCTTTTATGTCTGGTTCGATGCCTTGCTCGGCTATCTCACGGCACTGCTCGACGACGGCGGATCAGTCGATCTGAATCGTCTGACTGAGGTTGGCTGGCCTGCGTCTGTGCATGTGATTGGAAAAGACATCCTTCGCTTTCATGCTGTGTACTGGCCGGCGATGCTGATGTCAGCCGGCTTGCCCGTACCCGATCGTGTATTCGGCCATGGTTTTCTGACCCGGGAAGGCCTGAAGATGGGCAAGTCGCTCGGCAATGTGCTCGATCCGGAGATTCTGCTTGAACGCTGCGGCACCGATGCCGTTCGTTGGTATCTGCTGCGAGACATTCAATTCGGGGATGACGGCGATTTTCAGCAACAGCGTTTCGTTGATCTGGTCAACAATGACCTCGCCAACACCATTGGAAATCTGCTGAATCGAACCTCATCGATGGCACGCAAATGGTTCTCAGATTCCATCCCACCCGGAGGAGCTGCCTTGAAGGAGAATCACCCTCTGGCTGTAAAGGCATCAGACACGGTGCAATGCGTGATCGCGAACATGCCAAGACTGGCCTTCAAACCAGCAGCGGAAGCGATCCTGCAGCTGGCAATCACGGCAAACGGCCATCTGAATGACACGGCTCCCTGGAGCAGGATGAAACAGCCTGGACAGGAGGCTGCGGTTGGAGAGGATCTTTATGCCGTGCTTGAAGCGACACGGTTGGTGGGCCTGCTGCTGGCACCGCTCCTCCCTGATCTGAGCAGCCGCATCCTCGAACAGCTGGGAGTCGAACTTGATGAGCAGGCCTGGGAGAAGCAACTGTCATGGGGAGGTCTGAACAGCGGCTCTCTGCTGCCGAAGCCCACTCCGGTGATGCAGAGGCTTGAACTGGCGGAGCCTCTTTGATCCATGGTTGGTGATTCCGCCATTCTCGGTTTTGCCCTGACGCTCCTGGCAACTGGGCTTGTCTCGGGATGCCGTGAAAGCTCTGAAGCGTCAAGATCCGAAGCGCCACCATTCGTCTTCCGGTCACTGGACCTGAACCAGCGTCGAGCTGATGGTCAGCGCGACTGGGATCTCACAAGTCCTGAGGCCCGATATGAACTCAACAGCCGGACGATCCGTGCCCGGCGGCCGAAAGGAATTCTGTACCGCAACAACAAACCGAACTTCAGCATCAGCGCAGACCTCGCCACCGTTCTCAACGACGGAGAGCTTGTGGTGCTCGAGGGATCTGTGCAACTGAAACAGCTCCAGAACAGACCGATCCTGATTCAGGGAGACCGTCTGGTCTGGCGCCCGGAACTCTCCACCATGGTCATGAATCAGCGCCCCGAGGCTCTCAACTCCGACTCGAGACTTGCGACGCAATCACTGACATTTGTTCAGAGCAGCAACCGCCTGGAATTCACCGGACCAACAAGGCTTTATCGGTGGGAGAACAAACGCAGCGACGATCAGACAGCGGAAACCGTGATCGAGGCAACCGATGGTGTCTGGAATCTTGAAACCGGACGATTCCAGGCTGAGGGGCCGATCAGGGCAAAACGGAGTAGCGGTCGCCGGTTGAGTGCGTCCGGACTCTCAGGAAACACCAGGCAGAAGCTGCTCGATCTGAAATCACCTGTCGAGGTGGTTCTGGAGGATGAGCGGGGAACCGTTTCAGCAGGTCAGACCCGATGGCTTTACGGAACAAAACAACTGAAGTCGTCTGCACCATTTCTTGCTGATCTCAGTGACGGCAAAATCCGTGGAGATGGTTTTGCAATTGACGAACGCACGACCACAGCGATCATCCCGACGGCATGCCGTCTTGAGCAACCTGGTGAATCACTCAAAGCCAACCGCTGCAGCTGGAACTGGAAGGAAGAGAGGGTTGTCGCAGAAGGCGATGTTGAGCTGCGAAGAGATCAACTCAACCAGATCACAAGGGCCTCACGTCTCGAGGGCACAGTCGGAAAAGATGGGGCCTTGCGCTTCGGCTCTCCAGGCGAGCGAGTCCGCTCAAGGATCAGGGTTGAGTCGGAATCGACGCAACAGCCTCGCCGTCCTCCAGTGTCGTTCTGAGCCGCTGACACCAGCCTTCCAGCCAGCGTTCATCGGAACGGCTGAAACAACGCGGTGACCAACCTCCAATGACCACAACACCGTCACTGCCGATGGGAGATACCAGCAGAGCAGGAAGATCCTCCAGGACTGGATCAAATTCGGCGCGCCCCGGAAACAGCAAGGTGTTGACCAACGCAACGGTCTTCTGCAGATCGATCGCCCGCTGACAGATCGGTCCTGGCACAAAGACCTCTCGACGGACGAGACCTCGTCTCAGCAGCACCTCGCCTTTCCAGAAGACCATCACCGTTGCTGCCGGTGTTGCAGTGAGAAACATGTGGCTTCCCCAGCCGAGTTCCTCACGCTGATTGTGTGGGAGATCCAACCTGAGGACCAGTCCTTGCTCCCCCGAAAGCTCTCTCGCCTCTGCCGTCCGAGGATTTGCCCGTGTCCACAAAACGGACACGAGCATCAGCCCAACGGAGGCCAGACCAGCCAGAACCTCAGCCCGTTGCAGCTCCGGCGTGATCGTTGAAGCAACACCGGCATTAACAACCGTAAGCAGAAGAACAAGCAGAGCGGAGATCAGGACAACGCGAGCCTGTGCGGGCATGAAGGGAAGCACTGCCGGAACAGCAACATCCTGCTCAAATATGAGCAGCCGAGTCGATTCGATGACTGCTACCGATGCCTTTGCTGCAATCGCCCTGGCCGCGGTGGCCTGCGATGGAACACTGGGCCGTGAAGAAGCCCACGCTTTGCGTCGACAGCTGGAATACCGCTCCCTTTATGCAGGCTCGACCGATGCTGCGATGGGTGAACTGTTCGATCGGCTCCTCCGTCTTTTGCGTGAGAACGGAGTGCAGGGACTGATTGAGTCCTCCCTTCCGAATCTGAGCATCCATCAGCAACGCTGTGCACTGGCTGTGGCCGCACATCTTGTCCATGCGGATCGAAAGGTGACGGAAGAGGAGACCGCCTTTCTTGATCAACTGACGCTGCAGGTGTCACTTCCGGAGGATGAGGCCAGGATGGTGGTCAAGGCCATCGAAGCCCTCAACAACGACATGCTCGATCGTTGAAGGGGCAAACTGCATTCACTGAAGACAGAGGTGATGTTTCTTCCCAACCGACGTTTGATCGCCGGAATTCTGACCTGGGGACTGTGCATGCTTCTGGTGATTCCCGCTGCTGCAGCGATTTCTCCCAGTCAGCTGGGGGAGAAAGCTCCTGATGCCTTGGTGATTGATGCAGCGGATGTGCTCAGCCGTTCCAGTAAGGCGGAACTTGAGGCACGACTGCAGAGTTTTGGCGAAGAGCGCGTGGATGCACGCCTGATCACACTCCGACGGCTTGACTACGGCCTGAGCCTTGAAGCTTTCGGGAATGAACTGATCTCCAGCTGGAGCAATCGGGGGCAGGCTCCTCTTCTGTTGCTGATGATCGAAACCAAAAGCAAGAGTGCTGCACTGGTTGGAGATCCTGCATTGAAGGAAAGGCTTCCCCAGTCCCTGCTGACAAGCACCGCACGATCGACCATGGCAGCCCCGCTGCGGGAGGGTGATCGCTACAGGAAATCCTGCATCGATGGCCTGAACCGATTGTTCACTGTGCTTCAGGGTGGTGAAGATCCAGGACCGCCGAAGGATTCCGAACGGATCACGATCCCGACGAATATCCCAACTCAGGAACAAACAGAAAGCAGCAACGCCACCACCTGGGTTGTTGTGCTTCTGGTAGCGGGAACCATCATTCCCATGGCCACCTGGTGGGTCTTCTCCCGCTGAACTGAATTTCCCATGAGCCGACGGAACTGGGTCAATCTTTTCTCAAGCAATGAGCCCCTTGAACTCAGTAACGATCTTGAGCGCGGTTATGAAGCCGCATTGCTGATCCAGAGTCTTGAGCTCGAGTATTACGGCGATCGTCAGGTCAGGCCGGAACTCGAACTTGCTGTTCCCCGTTCCGTTCAGGCCACGATCCTGCGGCGCTTCAGAACTGCCCTGTCCATTTGTCGAGACTCCCTCGCGAAAGTTGAACCCAATCGAGGCCAGTTCGACACCCAGGAACTACGGCAGCTGCAGCTGATCGAATCGGTCGTCAGTCGCTATGTGGCAAAACGTTCCGGATCGAGGACGAGCATCAGCCGGGCGCCGGACCCTCTGCCGCGATCTCTGCTCGGACTGTTCGACTCGGTTCGGCGGCAACTTGATCCTTCATCCGAGCAGAACGTTGTCGCTGGATTCCGTCGCCGCCGGAACAGCACTCTGGTTTCACTCAGAGTGCTGCTTCTGCTCGTGCTGGTTCCTTTACTCGTTCAACAAGTGGCAGGAACCTATTTGATCTCGCCAGCCGTTGACCGTTGGTCACCGGAACTTCCTTTTCTCACATATCCCAAACCCCAGCTTGAGGAAAAGGCCGCAGAACAACTCCGCGTCTATCGCCAGGAACTTGAATTCGCAGCCCTTCTGGAGGGAGATGAACCTCTTCAACAGGATGAACTGCGAAAAAAATTGACCACAAAAGCCCAGGAGTTGAAAGACGAAGCAGATGTTGAAAGTGTGAAAGCAATCAAAAATGTTTTTGCTGACCTGGCAGGACTGATTTCCTTTCTTGTGGTCTGTCTTTTAAGTCGAGATGAATTACGGGTATTACGCGGCTTTTTTGATGAAGCGGTTTATGGCCTCAGTGATTCTGCCAAAGCATTCGCCATCATTTTATTCACGGATGTCTTTGTGGGTTATCACAGTCCTGAAGGTTGGACCGTGCTGCTGGACGGAATAGCTGATCACTTTGGTCTACCTTCAAGTGAAAATTTTGTCATGTTGTTTATTGCTACATTCCCAGTTATTCTCGCAACAATTTTCAAATACTGGATCTTCCGCTATCTGAACCGTGTCTCTCCGTCTTCTGTGGCAACCCTGAAAGGAATGAATGGAGGTGGTTGATAAGCAGGTGGTTGATGACCAGCTTCATGACGGTTCTCTGATTCTCGTCAGCGGACCATCGCGCGGCGGCAAAAGCCGCTGGGCTGAATCCCTGCTCATCGAAGAACCCCGTGTTGTCTATATCGCCACAGCTGCTGAACGACCCGATGATCTCGATTGGCAAAACAGATTGCGCCTGCATCGTGAACGGCGTCCGAAGCACTGGAATCTGGTGGAGTCCGGAGCGGAACTTCCAGCGGTTATCACTCAGCTCCAACCCAGCGAGGCAGCGCTGATTGATGCACTCGGAGGTTTTGTTGCACAGCACCTCGAACGGGGACAATCCGCCTGGGAGCAACAAGTCACTCAATTGGTCGATGCCCTGAAGCATTGTCGATCCACCTGTGTTGTGGTGATCGAGGAAACCGGATGGGGAGTTGTTCCCCCAACCCGGATCGGCGGCCTGTTCCGGGACAGGCTTGGGACGCTTGCCCAATGCCTGGATCGCCAGGCGGACGGGAGCTGGCTTGTCCTTCAGGGACGAGCTCTTGATTTACATCGCCTGAGCCAGCCCGTGCCGTGAGCTTGCCAATCCCTGATGCAACCTTGCGGGTGGCTTTGTTTGAGCCGAGAATTCCGCCGAATACAGGCAACATCGCTCGTACCTGCGCCGCCTTTCAACTGCCACTGGCGCTGATCGAACCCCTCGGTTTTCAGATCGATGACAAAAGTGTGCGTCGTGCTGGTCTTGATTACTGGCCTCACGTACAGCTCTCCACTCACGGGACGCTGGATCAACTCCTGGATCAGCTGCCGCAGCGCCATCGTCTGATCGGTCTCAGCCGTCGCGAAGGGACAGGACTGGGGGATTTCCGCTTCGAGTCCGGTGATGTGCTCCTGTTCGGGCGTGAAGACACTGGACTTCCCGAGGAGGTTCGAAGCAAATGCGACGCCATCGTGACGATTCCGATGCCAGGTGCGGCCGACAGTTCCGGCCAGGGGGGTGTACGCAGCCTGAATCTTTCGGTCGCTTGCGCCATCGTTTGCTTCTCCGCTGGACGTCAGCTTCGGATGTGGTGATTGGAGCACTGCGCCATTCCCCCTTGCGCCGACTGCATCCAGTCGTTAACTTCAACGCGTCTTGGCAGTCTTTATGCGGTCATTGCTGCTACTTGCTTATGCCGCAGTCCCTCTGGTGACGTTGTCAATCTGGAGCAGCTTGCCTGGTCAGGCAGACAGCAACACATTCCAGATCGCTGAATTACCACCCCTTCCCCAAGACACTCAGCAACGTTCGGAACCAGTAACGAACCAGCCGGATACTTCACCCTCACAGACGTTGTGGTTTAAGACCAGTAACCGCATCTCTCTTGTTGAACTTGCTGAATCACTTGAGCTTGATCCTGAGAGTTTTGCTCAGCTCAACAAGTTATCCGTTGGCTATGTGTTCAAAAAGGGAACGCGTTTTGCCGTACCTGATACCCGTAAAGATGTTGCTGCTGAACTGACAAAAGCTATCGCAAGCGATAGGCCTGATATTCCGAGCGTCACACCTCCTCCTCCAGTCTCCGAATTAGCCAAGGTTCAGCGTGGTGATTCGCTCAAAGCTTTTCTGACACGTCATGGTGTCACTTCTGAACAGCTCAAAGATTTCAATCCAGGGCTGAAACTTTCAGCACTGACCGTCGGGCGTGAAGTGAGAGTTTCGAAAGCAGTCACTGGTCAGTCGCTTCTTGCGATCCGTCCATCCATCAGTGGTGGTGCCAGTTGGCCTGATCGTCCCGGATTGCCTTCCACCAATCATCCTGGCTTTGGTGGGAAAATTTACTCATGGCCCACTAAAGGTGTATTCACCTCTGGCTACGGATGGCGTTGGGGACGGATGCATAAAGGAATTGACATCGCTAACAACACCGGCACTCCCATTCTCGCTTCCAGAGATGGAATCGTTGCGTTCGCAGGATGGAGTGGTGCCTATGGCTATCTCGTAGAGATTTCTCATGGCGATGGAGAATCAACTCGCTATGCCCACAACAGCCGTCTGCTCGTCAAAAAAGGGCAG
>TARA_B100001057_G_scaffold421338_1_pt1 | contig 16942 bp, 10 predicted proteins | sample TARA_B100001057 | Tara Oceans TARA_B100001057 (sample SAMEA2621839) | marine metagenome | biome: marine biome (ENVO:00000447); feature: surface water layer (ENVO:00002042); material: "saline water (ENVO:00002010), including plankton (ENVO:xxxxxxxx)" | depth 5 m
ACCATCTGCTATAACTGGAGTGCCTCTTCCCTTTAAATCATATGACCAAGATGGATTTTTATCAAATTTCCAATTTATATACTTCTCGTAACTTACGCCGTTACCATCTGGACCTCTCCATGAAAACCATTGAAACTTGTTGTGAGAATCTGAAAAACCAAGATTCGAAAAAATCAATGAAACCGAGGCAATTGAAAGTAGGGAATGAAGAAATTTAAACATTTTTTCTAGTTAATAATTAATATCAATCATTGCGCAATGTTAAAAATTGTTATGCGCAATTATGAAAATGCCTCATCTAAAGACAATCTCAACAAACCTTGTCGCTAATTTAATGATAAAATTCAATTCTTTTTTAGATTATAGCACATTAATCTTCCAGAATTATTACGAATATAGAGCCTAGATCCACAAATTGTCGGAGCTGCCCAACATCTGCCACCAACAGCCTGGAATCGTCCCCTCTCATTATATGATTTATCTGTTGCTGAGCAAACTATAACTTCACCTCTCTCTGTAAGAACAATTAGCGAGTCATCAACAGCTACAACATTTCCTCTATTACCACTCAGAGGTTCATTCCACATTATTTTGCCATTAATAGGATTCATACAAACAAGACTCGCCTTCTTATCATTGTCACCAGTAACGGCATATATGAATCCATTCTTTAATATCGGTGATTGAAATTGGCAAACTAACTGTTTTGATTCATATACAAGTTCTAATTTTTCATCATGAACCTTGAAGAGTCCTGCTCCTTTGCCATAACCGGAAGTAATTAAAATATGACCATTAAAATAAATAGGTGCAGCTGCATTTATTCTGTACTTAGTTTCCCAAGAAGTTTTGCAGATCAAACTATTTGTATTAATATTAAAAATAGACAAATCGCTCGCGTTTAATTGCGCCATGTAATCAGATCCAAGAAGCGAAAAGATTATAGGTGAAGAATATCCCACTTTACTACCTCCAGAAGACCATAACATTGCGCCATCTTTTAGATCTAATGCAGCGACACTTGAATCCTTTCCTCCAGGAGAAACAATTAGCATATCATTATAGATAGTCGGGGAACTAGCATAACCATAATCAGGCCTTCTTCCAGCTAAAGGAGCACTGGTATATGAGACCTTCCATTGCATTACACCTGAATTTAAAGATAAACACCTAAGCTCGCCCTGATGACTCAAGGCATATAAATTTTTATTTTTCTTATCGATTAATGGAGTAGTCGGAGGGCCACCTTCAAACATCCTCTTATCAATTATGCAATTATATGATTCCTCCCATTTAATTTTTCCTGTAACAGCATTAATACAATAAATAACATCCTTACCTTTAACATTCCCCATCGAATAAACATATTCATCGAGTCCAGATACACCAGCAACACCAACTCCAAGCTCTTTCTTCCAAAGGAGCGGAGGTTCTGAATCAAGCCAATCAAGGTTAAGATCTTTTCCTGAAGCTAACCCATTTCTGTATGTTCCTAGGTGACCTAACCATTCATTATGATCAGACAGCTTTTCTTCAATTTTTTGAGATTCAGGGAGCTCAGCCGTACCTTTTTTGATTTTTTCACCACAAGATGACAAAATATAAAAAGGAATGACAAAAAAAAAGTGTTTAAATCTATAAGATACTATTTTTTCAGTAATACCGAAGGTAAACATAATTTAATTATAACAGAATCGATTATAGTAACCATTTTTCAACAAATTTGAATTTCCTCCATGTAATCCACAGATCTTGACAAAGATTCATAAACAGTCTAAAGAATCACCCCCTAAATTAGCCTAAATTCATAACTACAACTAAATATCAGCCATGTCGCAAATAGAGGTAATATTAAAGCAAAAAGTAGAAAACCTCGGTGCCGAGGCAGACGTTATTAAAGTTAAACGTGGATACGCTTTAAATTTTCTAATTCCAAACGGTAAAGCTTACGAAGCTACAACTGGCAATTTAAAACACATCGAAAGTTTAAAGAAAGCAAGAGCATTGAGGGAAGCTAACGAAATTGAAGCTGCAACAAAACTTGCAAATAGGCTAAACAAACAAAGGCTGAAGTTTGAATTAGCAACAGGCCAGGGTGGCAAAGCTTTCGGATCAATAACAGCAAAAGACATTCAGGATTCGTTAGCAGAAACCGATAGACAGTTCAGAGATATAGATCGGAAACAAATTCAACTAAATAAGCCGATCAAAAGAACCGGAGATTTCGAAGTCGAAGTCAAAATTCATCAAGATATTAATGCTACACTGAAATTAAAGGTTTCAGCTGCTACAAACGATGAACAAAGCGACAATTAATTTTGTTCTTTTTTTGTAGGTCTGTTTATATAATTTATACTTCCCGCTTTATAATAGTACATTAATTTCATATACTATTTTTATTTTCTTTATTACTTGAAAGTAATTTTCTAGATTTCAAGAAGATGGAAAATGTAGAAGTTGATTCTAAAGGAAATGATAGCCCTGATCTTAAAAGTTCAGGCAGATCAAATACAGTAGATCAGTTTAATAAAAGTGCCGGTTCATTATTAAATTCAAAAACGACTCCTTCATCTACAGACATCACTAGGGCGTTACCAAATAACACAGACGCTGAAAAGGGAGTTTTAAGCGCAATGCTACAATCTCCAGATGATGTTGCGGGAGAAGCCGTGCAGCTTCTCCAACCCAATGCTTTTTATGTTCCATCACACAAGATTCTTTATGAATTAATTCTGAAACTTTCTGACGAAGGAAAGCCCATTGATGCCATAACCTTACAAGAAGCCTTGATAAGGGAAGACAAGATGGACAAAGTTGGAGGCCCTAGTGCAGTTCTTGAATTAATCGATTTTGTCCCAGACGCGAGCCATTTTCAATTTTATGTGGAAATCGTTAAAGAAAAACATCTATTGAGAGAAATTATCTCGACCTGTACTTCTTGTATTAACTCAGCCTATGTACATGAAGGCGATGCAGGACAAATCCTGGATCTTGTTGAGCAGAACATACTTGATATTGGTGACCAAGAGAAACCGGGTACTGATAATTTGAGCATGAAGGATCATGTATTGAATGCAATTGAAAACATTGAATCAATGTATGAGAACAAAGGTCAGATCCAAGGGCTTCCTACTGGTTTCAGAGACATTGATAAACTTTTAAATGGTCTTCAACCAGGACAAATGATTGTCGTAGCAGCAAGGCCAAGTATGGGTAAAACATCTCTTGCTATGAATATTGCTGAGCATGTCTGCGTTGACCAAGAAAAAGCAGTAGCCGTATTTAGTTTAGAAATGACAACTCAAGACCTTGTCCAACGACTATTATGTAGCAGAGCAAGAGTTAATAGTCAGAAAATTCGCTCAGGCATACCAGATAGTAGTGATTTTCCTAAACTAATGAAGGCTGCAGGAGAATTATCAAAAAGCAAAATGCTTATAGATGAAACACCTAGCATCAGCATTATTGAGATGAGAGCAAAAGCGCGTAGAATGAAGCAACGCGATGATATACAATTACTAGTGGTTGACTATTTGCAACTAATGCAATCAACAACCAAGCGAGCCAAGGATAACAGGCAAATTGAGATATCTGAAATATCCTCAGGCCTTAAAGCTCTAGCCAAAGAATTACACATTCCAGTAATCGTTCTTGCTCAGGTTAACAGAAACCCTGAGGAAAGAAAGGGCGGCAGACCTAGAATCAGCGATCTCAGAGAATCTGGATCAATTGAGCAGGACGCTGATGTAGTTGGCCTGTTAATGAGACCTGAAAGATATGCTGATGATGATGATGAAAAAGATGATCTTGAAGGTGAAGCGACTTTTATAATTGCAAAGCAACGAAATGGTCCGATCGGGGACGTCCCCCTTACATTCATAGACAGTCAAATACGTTTTGCTGATAGAGCAAGAGAGCATGAAGACTAAAGTTTTCAAAAAAAATAAAACTTATTAACAATTTGTTTGCACCTGTTAGGAGATCTCAATTTGGAAGATATACATAATACTTATTCCTATTATTTTACCAAAATAAACAGGTATAACTAATCGGTTTATGTAACTAATACATCTATTAAATAGAGATTAAAACGCTATTTTGATTATCACCTAAGGTTATGACCTATTGATTCTCAAAGGCTTTCCACTAACTTGTATATAAGGCAATCAGAATTACAAAATTTTTAAGTTTTTAACAACTTATTAACAAAAAAATCTTATTGATTAACTTTTTCTACCAACACTCTCGAACCTTCGTGTTTTGTTACAATAATACCTTCGCCATTTGAAATAAATTCACCATCAGAAATTACATCTACTCTAATATCATCAATAATTGCAACACCAGAAGGCTTAAGATCGGTAACTAATTCCCCAACCTTGCCTACAAGATCATTAGAGCTTTCTCCAGATTCTATAATGTTGATTCCTGTGCCGGATTCGAGTGTGTCATTTAGTACCATCCAGCGAGTCATAGGCAAACTATTCATATAACGCATCAATACAAAACTAACTAAAAGTGAGCCAGTAATTGCAATAGAGATATTCATCATAGGATCAGCCAAGACAGTAGAAAAATTTGATAGATTCAATTCTTCACTCCATCCTAAGTCAACGGGATCAATCATTGTATAAATCAATGAACCAATTATACAAAATGCACCAGTAAGTCCAAATATCAAAAGACCAGGAAAAACAAAAAACTCTAATATTAAGAGAATAAAGCCAATAATAAAAACACCAATAATCTCATACCCGGTCAGATAACCAGCAACATTATGGCCAAAGAAGAATAAGCCGAAGGATATCAATGAAACAAAACCTGGCAAACCAAACCCTGGAGCCTTAAGTTCCATATAAGCGCCAGCTATTCCGAAAAGCAGCAACCATGGTGCAATCTTAACAATAAGGTCACTTACAAATTCAAAACCAAGAGGTTCAGCCATCACTACTTCTCCTTTTAATCCAGCTTTCGATATTAAATCATCAACCGATGATGCTAAACCTTCCGCAAACAATGGACGACCATCAATAATTTGAGTTGCTTGCCAAGCATTAAGAACAAGTAAATCATTTTCGGTATCTGGGTCGAATGCACTAATAAATTCTAAATTTCCTTCAGCCGTGATAATCGGCATTTCAAATAATAATTCCACTTTAGTGTCCACAAATGCCTTTGCTATCTTTGGATCATGTCCTTTTAATCTCGCGACATCATCAGCAGTGGCAAGAATATCGCTGAGAACCTTTTTAAGCATTGCTTCTGGAATATCCTGGCCATTACCCATAACTGGAGCAGCAGCTCCAATAGTAGATGGCTCATGCATATAAATATAATCTGTAGCAATGGCAATTAATGCTCCAGCAGACATGGCTTTAGGATTCACAAATGAATAAGTAGGTATTTCTAAATTTTGTAAGTCCGACAACATAATCTCTTCCGTATACCATGCGACCCCGCCCGGTGTATTAAGATCGAAAACAATCGCAGATGCTTTATCATCATTAGCTTTTTTAATGATTCTTTTCATGAAATCGAATTTCGTCTCACGTATTAAAGATTCCATTCCAACTTCAATCACAACTACTTTACCCTCGTAACTGTCGAGTTTAGTTTCACCAAAATTAGTTTCCTCAGATATATTTGTATTATCAGATTTTATAGTTTTATTTTGCTCTAATTTTTGTGATGATGTGGTATTCTTTTTTGGGCGATTTATAATAATTTTAGGAGCTTTAACTTCAATCATTTCACCTTTAAACCCCATTTGCTTAACGACACTTGATAAATCGTTTGCAACGCCACCATCTAATGAAAATTTTTCAAAGTGCGATTCATCAAAAAGCAGAACGTCTCCAGCTCTCGATACTACTTCCCCTCCAATCGTTATTTCCTTTTCAATATCACAAACACCGACGACTAATAAATCACGAACTGGATCAGTGCTATTGAGAGTAGAAAAATCATCAATTAAATCATAATAACGTAAATCCGTTAATCGCTTTGGCAATGCCTCAGAAGGCCCCCTCCACTCGAGAGAGGAGGATTCACCGCCAATAGCAGAATCCTGAGAATTAAAATAGATGAAATCAGAAAACAAGGTAACTATAGCTCCTGGCCCAGAAGACTTTCCAACAACATAAGAAACGGAAGGGATTTTTATTTTGTTAAGGTCTTCAATGAAATCTCTTAACTCAGAAGCCAACCCGCTCGCGCAATCAATTTTTAAAATAACTGCTTCTGCTTTTGAGGAGTTAATTTTTGATAAAGAATCTTTTAAATATTGACCTTGGGCGATATCAACAAATGAGTAATCATTGATTTCTAGAACAATAACCTTCGAATCAATGTCATCCGGCAATACTTCAGCATTCGAAAATTGAAGATTCGATAAGATAAAAAGACTCAAAATAAAAAGCCTTATATTTTGGAATTGAAATTTTATATTCATTCTTAAGAATATTATTATTTCTTAATCCAAAAACCTAATACAGAAAACTATTAAACATAATACTTTTATCATTGATGAGTAAAACAAATCACAATAACTAATTAACGCGTAGATGGCAATTCCTGAAGAAACAATCCAACAAGTTTTAGGTGCAACTGATATTGTTGAACTAGTTGAAAGTTATTTTCCTCTTCAAAAAAAAGGGCAAGACCATTGGGCTTGCTGTCCCTTCCATTCGGAAAAATCACCTTCATTCAAAGTCAGTTCTGTACGCCAAGGTTATTATTGTTTTGGCTGTGGAGCTAAGGGTAATGCGATTGGCTTCATAATGGAGTATGAAAATCTAGATTTTCCTTCAACCGTGAGAAGGTTGGCCGATAGAGTGGGCATTACGATTCAGGAAGATAAATATGACCCTAATTTCAATAAAGAGGTAGCATTAAGAAAAAAAATTACACAGATTAACCATGAATCTGCAAAGTGGTATCATGATTATCTTTTAAAAAGCAATTCAATTGAAGCTTCAAAAGCTAGAAATTACCTTAAACAAAGAAATGTAGGTATTGAGACGGCAAAAAATTGGAAAATAGGCCTCGCCCCAGCCAATCCAAAACCTTTCGAAGAGTGGAGTCGTGAAAATGGCTTCTCTCAAGACCAAATGGTTGCAAGCGGACTAAGATCATTAAAAGATCAAGACGACAGTTCTAGAGGTTCATATTCGAGGTTTAAGAATCGCATCATGTTTCCAATATATAATGATTACGGAGACGCTATTGCCTTCAGCGGTAGAATATTTACAGAAAATAATAAACTTGCGAAATACGTTAATTCTCCCGAGACCTTAGCCTTCAAAAAGAGCCAAATATTTTTTGGTTTACACAAAAGCAAGCGCGCTATAGCTAAATCAGAATCTGTTATCATTTGTGAAGGGCAGCTTGACTTAATTAGATGCTTCGAAAATGGAATTGAAAATATTGTTGCCCCCCTAGGAACGGCGCTAACTGAATCTCACATTAAACTGATCAGACGCTTCACAGGAGAAAAGGGAGAAGCAATATTATGCTTTGACTCAGATTCTGCCGGATATAAAGCCGCATTAAGAGCTTATAGCGAGCTCTCACAGGCTGGTCTTTTTACAAAATCAATTAAACTTCCTCCTGATTATGATCCAGATAAATTGATCTTAGAAAAAGGTGCCGAAGAATTCAAATCTTTAATAATTGAAGCTGTGACTTTTCACGACTTTCAAATTGAAACTTTATCAAAAAAACTAAATCTTAATGACTCCAGGGATCGAGTTCAATTTGCCAATGATTTGTCGCAAACCATTTCATTAATTAAAGACCCCATAGCAAGAGACTCCAGTATAAATGATGTCGCTATAAGAATAGGAATTTCTGCTGATGATTTTCGAAAAAGAGTTTCGAACGTTTCAAAAAATAAATTTAATCAAAATGAAGTTAAATCAGATATCATCAAACCATATAACCAAATTGAAGTAGATCCTGATGTTAAAATATTAATAAAACTAGTATTAACAGATCTCGAGACAATTGAATGGGTTAAGAACTCCCTGAATCTTGATCATGAACTCAAAGATATAAATAACTCTGATATATTAATTGAACTTTTCCGCACAATTCCTAAATCAATAAAACCAGAGGACGTTAATGCTTTCATCTCTACAAAAGAGCCAGAATTACAATCTCTTTTTAATGAAATAATATTGAAGGGAACAATGCCGTTAACATTAGTTGATGCCAAAAAAGCTTTAATACGACTAAAGATAAAGTCTTTACAAAATAAAATAGATCTAAATAAAACATTTTCTTTGAAAGAAGGGCTCTCAAACGAGGAAATTTTGACAATTACGAGCAAAGTTGAGACTCAAAGAAAAGAATTGCTTGATTTCAAAAAGGCCCTAACGAATATTGACCATAGACGGCATTAAAATAACTAGAGTTTTAAGAAAAACCATAGTAAAGAATAACTTTTATGGCGGGAAAAACCTCCACTACCACCAAAAGAAAATCAAACAGGTCAGCTACCTCAAAGACAAGGTCAAAACAGGTATCATTATCGCCTAAAAAAAGTAAGACTTCAGTAGGGCGACCTCGATCTAAAAAATCAAAAACCAAAGCTAAAGAAGCTACTGAATCGGTAAGTTCAAATTCTGAATTGGAAATACCAATGGAAAAAGTTAATACTGTAAAAGGTATTATTGAACTACCAAAACGTCGAAGAGGTAGACCAACTAGAGAAGAAGAGGAACTTAGAGAGAAGATTCTGAAACAACACGGAATTACTGGTGACCCAAGAGTCAAAAGACCAAGAGGCCGTCCTAGAAAAGATCAAAATCAGAACTATTCATCAGACAACTCATCTATTTTAAATACGAACATTAGTGACGGACCACTTGATATTGACTCTCCTCAGATTCAAGAAAAACTGCGGCACTTGATTAAACTGGCCAAGGAACAAGATTACCTCACATACGATGACATAAATGAAGCGCTTGAAAATGATGGGCAAAATGCAATTGCTTTAACTGAAGCAATCATAATGCGCCTCAATAATATGGAGTTTGATATTATTGATGCTTCTCAAGTTGATAAGGTAGGTGAAATTAGAAAACAAAAAGAAGAGGGAGCCCCTCACAAGCCTGCAGCAAAACTTGATATACTTGATGACCCTGTTCGAATGTATTTGAAGCAGATGGGACAAGTCCCACTTCTTACTCGTGAAGAGGAAGTCGAAATATCTAAAAGAATAGAGACCGCTGAAAACAATGCCCAGGAAATCCTTCATCGTTTCGGCTTCGCTTCTAAACTATATTTGGACATAGCAAATAGACTTTACGAAAGCAAAGAACGCTTCGATAGAGTTATTTCTGATAAAGAAATAAATTGCAGAGATAAGTACATGAGGTCTTTAAAAAGACTTATTAACAATGTCACTGACACCTCACTACAGGCCAGCTCAATATTTGAGAAGCTTCAAAAACAAAGAGTTGCCGGTAGAAAGAAACTCGAATCTGATTATTCAACACTCCTTAAAAAACTAAGTAAATCTTTCAAAAAGTTTCATTTTAAGGAAACTGTTATTGAGGAATTCCTTGATAAAGCTCAGGTGTACAACAAAGAGTTCTTAAGGCTTGAGAAAAAGAGCGATTCTAAAAATGAATTAAGTCAATATTGCCTAGAGGCTTGGCACAATCCTGTAGATTTTAAAACTAACTATAAAGAACTCCGCAAATGGGTTAAAGCATCAATAGGTGCAAAATCTGAAATGGTTGAAGCTAATTTGAGATTAGTTATTTCAATTGCTAAGAAGTACACTAACCGAGGCCTATCATTTTTGGACTTAATCCAAGAAGGTAATATGGGATTAATGAAGGCCGTTGAAAAATTTGAATACCAGCGTGGATATAAGTTTTCTACTTATGCTACATGGTGGATCAGACAAGCCATAACTAGATCAATAGCTGACCAAGCTCGTACTATTCGTATCCCTGTTCACATGATTGAGACCATCAATAAATTGATGCGTGTTCAAAAACAACTCGTCCAGGAATACGGAAGAGAACCTACTGCTGACGAAATTGCAGATGAAATACATCTACCCGTGCAAAGAGTTCGCGCAGTACTAAAAATGGCTCAACAGCCAATATCTCTACAAGCACCTGTAGGAGACAGTGATGACACTAGCTTCGGAGATTTTATCGAAGATATCACTGCAGAAAACCCAATGGAATCAACCGGGTTTGCAATGCTAAAGGACAAAATTAAAGATGTCCTTGATACCCTAAGCGAAAGAGAGCGCGCCGTGCTTGAACAAAGATTTGGCTTGTGTGATGGATACAGCAGAACTCTTGAAGAAGTTGGCAAACAGTTTGATGTTACTCGAGAGCGAATAAGACAAATCGAGGCAAAAGCTCTTAGGAAAATGAGACATCCCACTAGAATTAGAAAACTAGATGGATTTATAGAAATGTCTTACATGTAATTTTTCACTTACTGAAAAATAAATTCTCAAAAATATTTCTACTTTCTTTAAATATTCTATCTGGAATTATTGAGGAGTTAATAGATATACTCTCTATTATCTTACCCATTCTTTCTGATACTCCTAATTCATCTGCGAGTTCCATTAAAGAGTCTTCACTAAAAACACCATCTTCGAAGTTAATCAGAGAATTTAAATCAAGATTTTTGTTTAAAGCTGATTCGGCAAGAAGATCAAATGCTTCCAATCCAACTTCTGTTACCCCAACTAATTCTGCCCATAAAGCAAGGCCTCCAAGTTTTACAAACTGTTGTCTTATATCACTGCTAAAGGGATCAATAGAGTTAGGATTATATCGGCAAACAGCCCACCTAAACCCTTGTGGTGGAATTCTTATACTTTTCTTATCAACGACATCATAATTAAATACATCTTTCAGAGCATCATCTCTATTTATAGAGAAAACCTTATCTAATACCTCTTTCTTAGCAGTAGATAACCATTTTAATGTTTCAGGAGTTACTCCAATCATATAAACGCCTTCAACAACATCATTATTTTTTATCAAAAAATTACCTGTTACACAAACAGCTCCATAGGAGTGAGTATAAAATTGATCAATTTTAATTTCATTTAGTTGCGATGATGTAAAATTTATATTGAATTCATTTAGAATGAGTTTTCTAAATTTACTTGTACCAAGAATATCATCAACGCTCTCAAGGATTGGCACTGCTTCAAGTTGACCGTTTATTAATGAAGCCTTCCCGGTAATCTTGTAACTATTTATTCGACCAGTTAAATTTAAATCAAGGTCGACTTGCCCCTTAAGCTTTTTTATCCAATCATCAGCTAGAAAATTCTCTACATGTATATTGGATAGTTTCGAATCAACATTCAAATTAATAATATCATCATCCTTGCGAACATTTCCAAAAACTCTAGCTTTTGATTTTTTATAAAAATGAAAATCAATACCATCAATTATTAATTGATTAGGGAGTAACCTTAATGAGCCCCCTTTTAGATGTAGCTTTGGTAATTCATTCAACCAAACTACACCATTAAATATATCAAGTTTATATTGTTGTTGATTAGAACCCTTTATAGCATTAAGTGAAATATCTCGTCCTGATATGTCATACGAGGGCGCTATGAAGTCAAAATTCAGCTCTCCGATTCCAATAGAATTTATTAATACGCGATTAGGTAATAAAACTCTCTTAACCCAACTTGTTTCACCATTAAGTATATTATTGTTTGTTTTTGGACCCTCATATTCAAAGCCTTCAACTTCACTATCTATCAAAACATTTAATTGATTTACATCAACATTTGATAACTCCCATGCTCTTCTTTTGATTGCACCAATATTGAAGTCTGCCCTTACCCCATTAGCTCTAAGTTTAGAGAAGAAGCTTTTATTACTTCCGGATGTAAAATAATTATCAGCAAATACAGATGTTCCTGACCAATTAAGTTCTGCAAAACTACCCCTAGCTTTTAATTTCTGGTCTATTTTTTTCTGTGTGACAACCTTAAACTTATCACTTTTCAAGAATGATTTAGTGAAAACAAATAAGAAAAATAAAAGAAAAACACTAAATACAAAGGTGCTAAGAATAGTGAAAATAAAAACTCTAGTTAGTTTTATTTTATTTTTTTTATTTTTGCTGATTTTCAAAATTAGGACATTCTTAATATGCTACATAAAACATACAGTTAACACAACTAGCCTAATTGATTAAATTTTACAATTGCCGTGCTTAATCTTCATAAAGTTAATTTTTCTATAAATAAAGATAATGATGAAGTTAACCTCATCACAGATGCTAATTTAAATATACCACAGAGTAGTTTTGTTGCTGTCGTTGGCCCTTCTGGTTGTGGAAAGACGACACTTCTTAGAATTATTGCGGGAATAAATTCTCAATCAAATGGAACCATCACTTGGAATGGGCGAAATTTATCAATTGATGACTTCACTCCCTCAGAACTTGGTTATGTGCCACAATTTAGTATTGCTTTCGAACAATTAACGATATCAGAAAGTATTGTAACAGCTATAAAACTCAGGTCCAAGGTCACATCAAAAGAGCAAATTAATAATATTCATGATAAAATAATCTTACAAACCGGACTTAAGGACATATCAAACAGAAGAGTAAAGGTCCTTTCAGGCGGACAAAAAAGAAGACTTAGTCTTGCTCTAGAATTAGTTACTGATCCTGAACTGTTACTATGTGACGAAGTTACCAGCGGCCTGGACCCAAAATCAGAACAAGAAATTGTTTCATTGATGCATTCTTTATCTAGGGGCTCAGATAGAATTGTCTTTAATGTTACCCATAGCCTAAATCATCTAGATCTTTATGATATTATTGTTGTTCTCTATGAAGGTTATGTTGTTTACCAAGGTCCTCCATCCAAGCTCACCCATTACTTCAGCGTAAATTCGGCTGAAGACATATATCCGACTTTAACCAAAAGAGACAATCTTGACTGGCATAACTCATGGCTTAAGCACAGAGAAAATTACATAGTCCACTCAAAAGTTACGGGACAATTGCCAAAAGTAATTAAGCCAAGATTACCTGCATCTAGATTGAATCAATTTTTCGCCTTAACTAATCGTCGATGGAAAGTATTTTTTCGTGATAAAATACAAATCCTATTACACCTAGGAATGTTGCTATTATTCCCAATATTAGTTGCCATATTTGGTTTAGATGGAATAAACCAACCCAAAACAATGCCAAATCAAACAAATGCGAATCTGATTGATCAATTAAATTATAAAGTATCAGTTTCGAAAAACCACATGGAGATTGGCTCTCTAATATCTGGACTTATTATGTTTCAGGTCATTCTTCTGACATTAATGGCGTCAAATAATTCTGCTAGAGAAATTGCTGGAGAGCGGGAAATCTATGAAAAGGAAAAGTTTTCTGGTCTCAGTGTATCAAGTTACATTTTAAGCAAAATTAGTTTTCTCTCTGTATTAGTTTTGCTTCAATCCTTATGGATGGGCGTCTTTGTCCAAATCTGCGTACCTTCCCTTCCCGGTGACATCTCAACCAGACTTATTATTCTAATTCTTATTAATGGTGCGATGACTTCAATTTGTCTTGGTATATCTGCTTCAATGAAAAGCCCAGAACAAAGTTCACTCTTGGCAATTTATTTAGTTGGATTCCAGCTTCCTTTATCAGGAGCTATTCTAGCATTGCCAGAGTGGATTAGCCCTATTACTCAGCCTCTAATTTCTGCATATTGGGCATGGTCAGGTTCATTGGATTCGATGAAAGGTGAATATTTTGGTCAATCTATAGATGCAGTGACTCAACAGACAAACATCCAGCCACTGAATATTTGTATACTTTGGCTATGTTTACACTTAATTTTTGGTTTGTTTCTGACTTATACCGGCTCAAAGAAACCTCAAATATAGGAACCCCTTTATGCTTGGTATGTTAACTGACTTAAGAAATTTGTAATCATATAACAAAGACCTATTGTAAATATAGAATTTATGCCACGTAGAGCACAGAAGGGTATAAACCCAATGTTAGTTGCATTCACAGCAATCATTATAGCTGTAGTGTTCATGACCATTCTGTTTTTCTTAAAATCTCAAAAAGGTTCATTGAGATCAATAACAAATCTTGATGTTAATGAATATATAAAAGAGGGATCTACATTACTAGGCACACAAGGAATTGTTTCAGGAACTATTAATGAAAAATTGAGATGGACTGGTGACAGGGGTGAAGTAATTTCATTAAGAGTAGAGGGAATAAATCAACTAATACCAATATTAATTCCGCCAGACCTAAGCAGTACTAATATTGCAATCGGGGACCGCTTTACCATTAACGTTGAGGTAAGCTCGAACGAAGTTCTTATCGCTAAAGAAATCATTAGACGTTAACTTATAAAAATGAAATTTAATATTTTCATATACGCTTTATTTCTTGTTGAGCCTATATATTCACAGGTTTTGACCACACCCAAGAATCGCTCTACCACAAATGCGGATCCTAAATCAACCACCATCATCAATCAAGAGCCCGAAAGGTCAGATCAACCATTCTTAGGAACTGACGTGCCAATTTTCAACCCGGGAACAGAGGTTTTTTCATGGGACGGCCAAAATTGGAACATTAATAATAATCGATTAATGAGAGCACGTTTTGAAAAATATTTAAATACTCCTCCCGATAATGATAAAGACGACAATGAATACAGAGAGGTCGTAAAAATGATACTCGATTCATTATCTCCACATAAAAAAGGAAATAAACATTTGCAGAATGCGGTGTCGTTATTACCCAGGGCTTCGAATTATAGAATTGATGCCAATCTATGTGACTCATTATCACAAGCTATTTTGGGCGTATACTATGGCCAAAAAAATGCAAATGCTCTTGCCGGACAAAATGCTGCACTTAACAAAGAACGAAACCTTCTTAATTGGAATGTCGAGGTAGCAACATCTGAAAACCTAATTGATGAGGCGAGAAGAAAAAGTAGTAATAATGATGAAAATAATGACACCCGGCAAAACCAGGGAAAAAACATCTCGAATACAGGAAGAGTAGCTGGATACATTCAACGTCTAGCTGAAATTGAAGCGCTAAGAATTGCAAATAAGACAAAAATTGGAATTTCTGAGATACAAGCAAAAATTGAATATCAGGCACTTATACTTCAGTTTGCAGTTCAACGAAGGTGGGAACACGTTCTCATTGCAACAAGGATCTACAGAAGACTTTTTAGAGATGGGGATGGCGTCATCGAGATAAAAGAAAATTCTGATGCTGATAAAATGCTTGCCAAGGGCCTTGGACTGACCCCAACCGTTACCTCTTTAGATATGTTTGCCAGTGAAGTAATAAGGGAAGTCGACGAAGCAATCATTGCCTTCGAATTCTTGGCTGAAAAGAATGAACTAGAGACAGCGTCTAAAAGATTAGCTGAAGCCTTCTATATTGGTGAATATCTTCCTAGAATCAGAACACTAGACCTAGAAAAAAAACAACATGTTCAAAAATTTGTTAGAGAATCTGATTCGCTTTTAAGCGCCATGGATATTCGAGATTATAGCACTGCTAGTCAAATTATTGAAAATATGAGAGAAACAGCCTTAGACTTTAATTTTTCTAAAGCAAAGGCAGGTATCGAATTTTACACAAATATAAGCAACACAAGTATTGCTCAGGCAAAAATCGCTGCACAAAAGGGCAACACAGAGGAGTACAAAAAACAGATGAAAGAGGCCATTGAAGCATGGCCATTAAATCCTTTGATTAAAGAACAGAATGACCTTTTCTCTTCAATAGCAGACGTCCAAGTAACTACCCTAAATGAATTAGATACACTTTTAGCCCAAGGTAACAGGAGGGAAATAATGAAAAACAGGGGAAGGTTTATTGCTGCAGTTCAGAACGACACAAAGCGAACCAACGATCTTGAAGCAGTCCTAAATGAAGTTTTGTCATTAGAGCAAGAGATAGCCAAAATCCAAGGGCTAAATGAAAACAACAACCCTTGGGGAGCTTGGGAGATTTCAAGAAAGGCTCAAGATAAATTCAGTAATGACAATGAATTGCTAAGATTATCCGTAGAATTAGGAGAAGAAGTTTCCTCATTCATCAGAGTACTCAAAAATGCTGAAAAACTAGAACGAGACAAACATGATGGGATGAGCCTTACTTGGTACCTAAAAGCAAAAAGCATATACCCTAAAAGCTCTTATGCTAAGAGTGGAATCAATCGAATTCTTAATAACATTCTTCCTCCCGATATCGATAGAAGCCAAATCGAAAACAATATCGATTCAACGAGCCCGAAAAAATTAGAGTTTTAAAAGATCGTTGAAACTATATTACATATTATACTGAGCCACTACCTTCTTAAATTCTTTTACTGAATTTTCAATGCCTGAAATGATTGAATTTGATATCAAATGATGTCCAACATTAAGCTCATTAAGATGAGGGACATCAAATAGTAAATTCACATTTGCTGTGTTGATTCCATGTCCTGCATTAACTATTAAATCAAGCGCATGTGCTTTATTTGAAGATTCAATCAATCTCTGTAATTGACCCTCAACTTCTGAGGGTTCTATAGCATTAGCAAATCTACCAGTGTGTAATTCAATCATATCAGCTTTACAATCAGCAGCTAATTTAATTTGCTCAAAATCTGGATCTATAAAATAACTAACAAGTATACCTTTATCCTGAATTATTTTTGTTGTTTCTTTTAATGCATTATAATTGGCTACTACATCAAGCCCTCCCTCAGTTGTTAACTCCTCTCGTTTCTCCGGAACCAAACAAATATAATCAGGAAGGATTTTCAGAGCCTCCTGCAAAACACTAGAAACATTTGCCATTTCTAAATTCAGCGGCTTATCAATTAGCTCTCGAACATCATATACATCTTTGTCCTGAATATGACGGCGATCCTCTCTTAAAT
>TARA_B100001057_G_scaffold70140_1_pt1 | contig 16942 bp, 12 predicted proteins | sample TARA_B100001057 | Tara Oceans TARA_B100001057 (sample SAMEA2621839) | marine metagenome | biome: marine biome (ENVO:00000447); feature: surface water layer (ENVO:00002042); material: "saline water (ENVO:00002010), including plankton (ENVO:xxxxxxxx)" | depth 5 m
AAGAAAATTTTATCATTACTTCAAGTAAGCTTAACAATAATTTTCATTTACTATACAGTTTCAAAAATTGATTTTAATGTTTTTATTAATGTAATTAAAAACACAAGATCCAAATTTTTGATATTAGCATCAATAATGTATTTTTTATCACAGATTGTTTCCTCAGAGAGATTGAGATATATACTGCAAAAAAATAATTTTACATTGGGATTTGATAAAAATCTGTATTTATATTTTATAGGTCTATTTTATAATTTTTTTATTCCAGGGGGTGTTAGTGGAGATGCATATAAAGGCTACCTAATGAATAGTATATTCAATTGGAACTTAAAAAAGACATTAAAGCTAATTGTTTTAGACAGGCTGATTGGATTTGGCGTTCTTTGCTCAATTTTAATACTGTTATTGGAACTTATTTTTTTTGAACTGAATATTATACTTATAATTTTAACATTTACAATAGTCTATTGTTTTGGATTTATTTTAGTCAAATTCATTTTTAAAAATCAAAGAATATATTTTAAAACATATTTACTTTCAATTATTAGCCATGTACTTCAATTTATTTCATTGATTACAATTTTGCTAGCATTAAATATTAGCAGTAATTATTTTGAAATAATTATTGTATTTATAATCTCATCAATATTTTCAGTTTTATCAGTCGGTGGAATTGGAGTCAGAGAATATATTTTTTTATCAACTGCTTCAATACTAAGTTATAGCCCTGAGGTTTCGGCTAGTATTGGTTTACTTTTTACTTTTTCTGCATGCATTTCATCTATACCAGGGTTAATATTTTTAATTTTTAAAAAGAGTATTATAAAATAAAAACCCAAGCTACATACTTGGGTTTTTATTTAAAAATTATTGCTATATCTAATTATTTACATCAGGTATACCAGATCCTCCTCCGTAAGGTGCCCAATTTGTATGAACAGTTTTCCATCCACTACCGGTTGCAATCCAAACCGATGAGGCCCTAGTATTATACTGAACTTCATCTGAAGAATTACCATGTGTGTAAGATCCATCGGCATAGAAGGTTAGAATTGCCATAGACATGTCTGGTGAAAAATCTACATTAATATCTCTTAATTCAAAACTATTCCATTTTATATTAGTCTGTCTAGCAAAACTTTCATCATTGAAGGTATAAAATTCACCTAAATTAGAATCTCCAGATATTAATTGCATATCATCAGAAACATATTTCTTGAATTCCTCTAGGTTTCGATCTAAAATTGCTTTTTGGATATCTTTTTGAGACTGCTGTAAATATTTAGAAATTCCTTCTTTTCTCAAAGTTCTACTATATGTTACAGCTTTTTCCCAATATGGTGACGAGAAGAAAGCATAGTCAACAGCCTTCAATTGATTTTGTAGAGCCTTTTGATAGTCACCCTCAATTGCAGCAATTTCAGCCATTGAATCAATAGAGTTTGGTCCCTTGTGGAGTTTTTGTGATTTATTTATAGAATTATAAGCAGCTTCAAAATCTGGTCCATCTCCAAACTGACCACGAGCATATCCATAAGCAATCATGTTATATGCAGATGATGCATTTTTTGGGAATTTTTTTGAATATTCCATGTATGCATCCCAATTAAAACCTCTTATACCAACCCAATTAATTAGAGGGCTATTTGGAAATTTTTTAACAGCACTTTCATGTATGGTATCCCAATTATTTTCCTCACCCTTGGTAGTCTCAACCAATAAATTATACCATTCTTTCTCCTCTGGGGAGAGCAGTTGCACATTGACATCATCAAGTTTATTTTTTCTAGAACCCCAATTTGGATCTGTTTCAGCTGTAGCTGCAATGACAAGTTTAGCACATTCACAACCAGGGTCACTCATTTTAGCGGCTTTAGCCATGCCAACAGCAGTCAACTGCTCTAAATTAGCCAAATGGGTTATTGCTTCATTAAGAATTTCATAGGATTGTGCGTCACAATTTGAATCTTTAATCCATTTTTGTGAAATTGAATTGAAAGAAATTAATAACAGGGTAATAAATAATATTTTTTTCATTGTATTTTTTTTTAGTTTATCAAAAGTAATAATTAATATTTTGGGCATTGAAAAAATTAAAAACTAAACATTACTTTTTTATCAATATAAAAAAAATGAGATTAAAAAAATTAGAATTTGTTAAAAAATAAGATTAATTTTTTTTATTTCACAAATTCCTATTAGTACAAAAACTTTTGGTCCAATTCCTCCGAATCTTTATACTTTAATCTTAAATCAGCTAATCTTATTTTTAAGTCTTCAACTACATCAGCATACTCTGGATTATCGTAAACATTATTAACTTCATTAGGGTCGTTAAGTCGGTCGTATAGCTCCCACTCATCAACATCATAATAGAATCTAACTAATTTATATTCTTTGTTAACTATTCCATAGTGTCTTTTTACCATGTGAACTGAGGGATATTCATAATAGTGATAATAGACCTCTTCTCTGGTCCATTTTTCGCTATTTTCTGTTAATAATGGAATTAAACTTTCTCCTTGCATGTCTTCAGGTGCATCTATCATGGCAGCCTCTAGGAAAGTTTGAGCAAAATCAAGGTTTTGTACCATTTCATCATTTGTAATTCCAGCTTGAATTTTATTTGGCCATCTGATTAACAATGGAGTTTTAAAAGATTCATTGTAGATGAACCTTTTATCAAACCAACCATGCTCTCCCAAGTAAAAACCTTGGTCAGATGTATATACAACTATTGTATTTTTATCGAGACCTGACTCGTCTAAATAATCAAGCACTCTACCTATATTGTCATCAACAGAAGATATAGTTGCCAAATAATCTTGCATATATCTTTGAAATTTCCATTTCATTTTTTCTTTATCATTCATTTTTGGCCAGTTTTCTTTAAAATCATCACTTATTTTGTCAAGTGTGACATTATATTTCTTTTTCTGATCTTTATTAGCTCTTCCGAAAGGTCCATAAAAACCTCTTGCAGTTGGTCTCATTAGTGTTCCATCCCCTCTTACATAAACAATTTCAGGATTAACTTGACCCATTTCTTTTATGACTGAGGGTCTAACCTTACTATCATGCATATATTGCATGTGTGTCAACAAATTCATTTCAGCTGTTTTGGCAGCTGTTCCTCTATTTGAGTAATCATCAAATAAAGTTTCAGGCTCAGGAAATCTTTTTTCATAAAATTCAGCAAATTTTTCAGGACTCGGCCACCAAGCTCTGTGCGGAGCTTTGTGTAAATACATCATCATAAAAGGTTTTTCTTCATCCCTCTTATTCTTGAACCAGTCTAATGTCAAATCAGTTATAATATCAGTAACATATCCAGTTATTATAGTATCACTTTTTTTTCCTAAAAACTTGGGGTTGATATAATGACCTTGACCGGGTAAGATTAAAAAGTCATCCACACCTTTTGGATTATTTCCAAAATGTAGTTTGCCAAACATAGCAGTTTGATACCCAGCTTTTTTAAACAACTGAGGAAAAGTAACTTGTGTTGTATCAAATTTTGCATGATTATCAATTTTTCCATTTAGATGACTAAATTTTCCGGTCAATATTGTAGCTCTTGATGGAGCACAAATTGAATTTGTAACACAAGCATTTGTAAATAAAATACCCTCATCAGCAATTCTATCAATATTTGGTGTATTGATTAACTTATCACTGTATGCACTAACAGCTTGGTAAGCATGATCATCTGACATTATAAAAAGTATATTTGGACGTTTATCTTGATTTGTACAAGAATTTAATAATATAATAAGAGTGATTATTAATATTTTTTTCATTTTGAAAATTTTGTTTAATATAAATCTATTTATTTATATTTATTACTTAATAAAAGTACAAATTCGTGAGACATTTAATGTTAATTCTTTTTTGTTTTGCATTATCGTGCAATAAAACTGATGATGTAAATTATCCTGAAGTTGATTTAACTTTTAGCCCCTCTGGGTCCTATTCATCTGAGAAAAAGGGAGTTGTTTTCGGAGCTCGCTATCAAAGCACTTGGGTCAAGAAATTTGAACTACTTAATCCAAATTGGCATTACTCATGGGGATCAACTAGACCCGAAAATTATCCATCTGGAGTAGATTATGTCCCGATGATATGGGGAAAAAATTCAGCCTCAGATGAAGTTATAGATGAATTAAAAGAATTGTATGAAAGTAACACAATAAAATATGTATTGGGCTTCAATGAACCTGATTTAGAAGATCAAGCAAACATGACTGTGAGTGAAGCAATTGAGCTTTGGCCAAAATTGGAAAGCATTGGTGCCCCCCTTGGAAGTCCAGTAACTGCTTCACCTTCAAGCTCTTGGTTTTCAAATTTTATGAACGCTGCAAAAAATCAAAACTTGAGAGTTGACTTTATTACTTTACACATTTATGATATTGCAAACCCTGAAACGTTTTTAAATAAAATTGACGAAATTCACAACACTTACAACCTTCCCATATGGGTGACAGAATTTGCCTTGAGAGACTTTCAAGCTAACGATAATAAACCAAACAAATACAGTGTTGAGGATGTGTTAAGCTTTATGAAAGAAGTTTTACCTGGACTTGAATCTAGATCCTATGTAATGAGATATTCATGGTTTGATACTAGTACTGATAATAAAAATTATGAAAAATTAAGAACGGCAGATTTAATAAACGAAAATGACGAATTAACAGCCATAGGTTCTTATTACTCAACCTATATTCCATGAAACTTTTTAAAATATTTCTATTTATTTTTATTTCATTTTTTTCATTTGGACAAAAAACCGTCAGTGGTGTAGTCACTGATGATTTAGGTTCACCAATTCCAGGTGTAAATATATTGGTAGTTGGTACTGACAAAGGGACAACAACTGATTTTGATGGCTTATATACCATAATAAATTTAAATGACAATGACATTTTACAGTTCTCATATGTAGGTTTTATAACTAGAGAAATAAAAATTGAAAATAATTTAGAATTAAATGTAATCTTAGTTAGTGATGTTAGTAAGCTAGATGAGGTAGTAGTTGTTGGATATGGAACTCAAAAGAAAAGTGATATAGTAGGTTCAGTAACAGTAGTAAATATTGAGGATGCAGTAAACCAACCAACAACTGATGTTGCCGAACTATTGCGAGGAAAAGCTGCAGGGGTACAAATTACTCAACTTTCAAATCGACCTGGTGGTACTTCATCAATATTAATTCGAGGATCAAATTCAATTTTAGGAGGCAATAATCCTTTATTTGTTTTAGATGGTATTCCCACCAACAATATTGATGATATTAGTCCAAATGAGATTGAATCAATTGAAGTTTTGAAGGATGCATCAGCTCAAGCTATATATGGGGCTAGAGCTTCAAATGGTGTAATTCTAGTTAACACGAAAAAGGGTGAAGATGGACCATTAAAAGTTTCTTACTCAGGATATCTTTCAATGGAGGAATTATATAAAAATTTCGAGCTATATAATCCTATAGAATTTATTAATTTAAAAAGGGAAGCTTATCGGACAACTAATAATGGAGAATATATGTATGATGATGAAATATTCACACCGCGTCAAATTGAGGTTATTCAATCTAATCAGTATGTCAATTGGGCTGATTTAGTGCTAAAAAATGGATACATTTCAAACCATAATTTTAGTCTTAGGGGTGGAAATGATAAAACAAAGGTCTTTAGCAACATAGGTTTACACGACCAAGAAGGTTTGATACCTGGGTCAAATTTTAACAGGTTAACAACGAGAATAAATATTCAACAAAAAATTAATGAAAAAACATCAATAAGATTAAATACATTAATAACAAATAAAGAACAAAACAACGAGTCTGGTAGTATTGATTGGATTGTTTTACCTCCAGTCGCTAAAGCATTTGATGATAATGGAAATATCATTAAGTTTCCAATGGGAGCTCAAGACGCAGCTCTATATAATCCTCTATGGAATATAAGAGAAAGTACGAATTTTTCTGATGCGAATAATTTCAAATTAGATTTAACCTTAGATCATAATTTTTCAAAAAAAATTAATTACAAATTTGTTGGATCTTTAAGTAGAAGAAATGCATCAAATTCCCAATATTTATCAAGCCTTCATCAATCAGGTGTTGCTAACAGAGGTGAAGTTAAACTTAATGACTACTTAACAAAAGAATCTTTAATTGAAAACATATTGACTTATAAAAATAAATTAAATGAAAATAATTCATTTGATATAACATTTGTACATTCTTTGAATGAAATTAAATACAATCACAACGGAATTACAGGTACTGGTTTTGATAATGATTTTCTTGGTTTCAATGGAATTGAAGCTGCAGAGAATATAAGTGATATAAGAAGGAATGCAAATAAAAGAACAAGACAAGGATTTATGGGAAGAATTAGATACAACTTAATGAATAAGTATTTATTTACTGTTACATCTAGATATGATGGATCTAGTGTTTTTAGCAAATTTAATAAGTATGGTTTATTCCCATCATTCGCTTTTGGATGGAAAATTAATCAGGAGGATTTTCTCAAAGATGCAAATCAAGTGAATCAGCTAAAATTAAGATTAAGTTTTGGCTCAATTGGAAATGAAGCAATATCACCTTACCAATCACTGGGTCTAGCATCAGCAACTAATTATGCTTTTGATGGTCAAACTTACGTTGGATATTTACCTAGTGGGAAGCTGTATAATCCAAATTTATCTTGGGAAACATCTACAACACTTAATATTGGATTGGATTTTGGTTTTTTAAATAATAAATTAACTGGAACTCTAGAATATTATAATACAAACACCACTGACCTTTTAGTCAATAGAAAAGTTAACAGCCCAGGATACGTCAACACAACCTATAATGCTGGTGAAACTATGAATAGAGGTTTTGAAGCTTTGGTTTCATATGATTTGATTAGAAATGAAAATTTGAGTTGGAATATAACCTCAAATTTTGCAAAAAATAATGAAGAAATTATTTCTCTATATGGTGATTTAGATGAAAATGGAAATCCCATTGATGATGTAGCATCACAACTTTTTATAGGTCAGCCGATTAATATTATATATCAGTATGTCTTCGATGGTATATGGCAAGCTAACGATGATATAGTAAACTCGCATATGCCTGATGCCCAAGCTGGTGAAATTAAACTAAGGGATATCAGTGGACCTGACGGAATTCCAGATGGTCAAATTACTGATGATGATAGAACATATTTTAAAAGAAATCCAGACTGGTTTGGATCACTATCGTCAAGGATTAATTACAGAAATTTTAGTTTTTACATTGACGTATATTTTGTAGAGGGATTATTTAAATCAAATCCATATTTAGCTGATTTTAATAGCGGTGGTACACTTTCTGGAAAAAGAAATGGTATTAAGGTTGATTATTACACACCTGAAAATCCATCTAATAATTATCCAAGACCTAATTCTGATAATATTTCTTATCTATATTCATTAGCTGTTCAAGATGCATCATATATAAAGTTAAGAACTCTGCAATTAAGTTATAATATAAAAAACTCGATTCCAGTTTTCAAAAAAATCAAAAACTTGTCAATTAATGTAACAGGTACTAATTTATTTACTTTCACAAATTATAAGTCCTATAATCCTGAGGTTAATCCCGGACAATACCCTGACGGAAGAGAATACACCTTGGGTTTAAAATTTGAAATATTTTAATATGAAAAAGTTTATTAATGTAAAGTTATTGCTATTCACAATCATAATTCAGTTAAGCTGTAGTAAGGAATTTTTAGATGAAACTGCATACACAGATGTTACACTGGATTACATTTATACCACACCTGAAGGATTAGATGCTGCACTGGTTGGTTTATATCAAGTTCACAGAAGTTTATACAATTCAAACTTTGGAGAGTCACAAAGAGCAATTATTATGTCTGCAAAAACTGACCTTGCTGTAGTCAGAGCCGGTCAAATTGCTTTATGGGCTCAACTAAGGTGGGGCCATTCCCCCGATGGTTATCAAGGAACTCTTCTTCACGCATTTTGGAAACACCATTATAAGGTTATAGATCGAGCAAATGCCATAATCAAAAATGCTGAACTATCGGATAATATTTCTGATGAAATGAAAATTCTTTTATCTGAGGCAAAAGTATTAAGAGCTGAAGCCTATTTTACTTTATACAGAATGTTCAACAATATCTACGTGACAACTGAGCCGACATCCCCAGATAATGCTTTTGAAAAAATTTCAAAAAAATCTGAGCCCATTGAAATATTCAATCAAATTAAATCTGATCTTGAGTATGCAGAGACATACCTACAATGGATTAATACACCTGGTAGAGTAAATCTCGCAATGGCTAAACATATTTTCGCAAAGGTTAGTATGTGGGAAGGAAATTGGCAAGTTGCTGTTGAAAAATCCGAGGACATTATTAATTCTGGTGCTTACTCATTATTAGTTCATCCAAAATATGTCTTTGATGGAATCAATAATTATGGTCCCAGATCAGCCTCTCCAAATAATAATGAAACAATTTTTAACTTACAGTTTAGTAATCCAACAATAGGAGGAGGAATTAAGACACTAATTAATTGGAATTATACAACAAATTATGGTACAATTAGAGGTGCTAAATATGACAGATCATTTGGAGGAAAAGGAGCTGGATGGGTTTATCCAAATCAATATTTATTAAACCTATATGAGTCCAATGATAGAAGAATTGATAATACTTATTTTAGGATAAAATACTACTACAATGATAAAGAAAGCCTTCCGCCCGGAAAAAATTTGGGTGATGAAATAACAACTCCAGCTAAATTTACTGCAAATTGGTACCAAAGAATTCATCCATCATGTTTAAAATACAATCCAAATAAAAATGATTTGAATTGGGATCCTGAGGTGGGTGTTTCTCAAGCAAATTTCATAATTTATAGATTGGCTGAAACATATTTGATTGCATCCGAGGCCCATATGAGACTTAACGGAAATACAGATTCAAATGCTCTATCTTATATAAATGCCATAAGATCAAGGGCAGGTGTTGGTGATGTAAGTGAGGTTAATCAAAACATTATTTTGGATGAAAGAGCAAGAGAACTATCTTTTGAAGGACAAAGATGGTACACACTAAAAAGAATAGGGGTTTTATATGAAAGAATAATTCAATATGCTGGAAATGATAATTATAAAAATGCAGCCAGAGAAAACATGAAACCTCACTATGTGAATTTTCCTATCCCAAGGACTCAATTAGACTTAATGAGTCCGGGTTATCCTCAAAATGAGGGATATTAGTAATCAACTAATTGATAAAACCTACATACAGATTAGTTGCATAAACTCCGTTTATACAAGTTTAAGGCTAACTGAATATTCGAAGATCCCAATTGGGCACAATCTAGCACACAGACTTACCTTTTTTAAAAAAATAGTGTTGAGTTTACCAAATTTAATCTGATGTAGGTTAATCATTTAATAATAATTTAGGATTTTGTATCAATCAATTTTTCAATTTTTTTTAGAACTTCAGCTATCTCATCATTATCCTCATTTCCAATATTATTATCGATTTTAATTTTAGTAAGGATATGTAGTGCACACATAGCTAAACTATCTTGTTTGTCTTTGACAGCATATTTTGCCTCAAAGTCTTTAACCATTTCATTAATTGTCTTTGATGCTTTTCGCATTATCTCCTCCTGTCCTGGATCTATATTTAAAGGATATATTCTGTTTGCGATATTTAATTTAATTTTTAACATTAACTTAATAAAGTTAAAATACATTCATCTAAATCATTGATAATTTTTTTCATTTTTTTCTTTGCAAGTTTTTTATCAGACTGATCAAAAAGGATTTTAGAAAATTTTAATGAATCATATTTTTGCTTTAATTCTTTTAATTCATTCTTTGAATTGATTAAATCTATTTTTAAAACTTTTATTTCTTCTTTTGCTAATTTGTTCTTTTCCTTTAATAAGGTATACTTTTCTAAGATATCACTAATTTTATTATATAAAACATTAACATTCTTTATCGTTTCTTTCACAATAGTGTAGTATTATTTATTTTTAAAGTTATATAATTTTTTAAAGTTTTTTTAATAAAGTTTTTTGAAAAAAAAATTCATAATCATATTGTTTTTTCTTGGTATAAATTTACATGCTCAAATTAGTTCTAAAGTTGAATTATCAGACCCAATAGATTCTCCTCTAATATTGAGTGGGAATTTTGGAGAACTACGTTCAAGTGGTTTTCACACTGGAATTGACATAAAAACAAACGGAGTTGAGGGAATTAATGTAAGAGCTATTGATTCTGGATACATTTCTAGAATTGGTATCTCAACGAATGGATATGGTAAGGTTATATATGTGAACCATAAGAATAATTTAACTAGTGTCTATGCACATTTAAGTGGTTTCGGAAAAAAAATCAAAAATATAGTTAGAAAGTTACAGTATAAGAACAAAAAATTTGAGTTAATTAAGTTTTTTGAAAAGGATAAAATTAAAGTGAGTAAGGCTGAAATCATTGGTTATTCAGGAAATACTGGTAGTTCATCTGGCCCACACTTACACTTTGAAATTAGAAAGTCAGATGAAGAACTGCCATTGAATCCTCTAAACTTTAATTACAAAATAAAAGATACAATAAGACCTTACATAAAGAATTTATTTTTATACGGATATACAAATGGAATCTTAAAAAAAACAAAACTATATTTAAAGAAACTTAACGATAGTACCTTCAAATCAAATAATGTTAAAACATACGACACTATTGGCTTTGGAATAACCTCTTATGATAAAAAAAATCTCACTAATAATATTTTTGGAAATTATAAATACTCTCTTTACATAAATGACACTCTAGATTTTGAATTAATTTTTGACTCTTTTTCATTTCCAGAAAAATCAGCTCAAAAAAAGTTTATTGACAATGAATATTTTACGCTGAATAAATCTAGAATTATTAAACTTTTTCAAAACAGTGCTGATAATTTAAGTTTTATATCATCAAAGGGTAATGGTCTTACAGTAAATAAATCAAAAGATTTTGTGGTAAAAATAAAACTCAGTGACTTTAAAAAAAATAACACTTACATAATGATTAATGTTTCAGGTGATGAAAAAAATTACAAGTACGATGAGGACATTATTTTTCCTTTTAATAAAATTTTAAATCCTGAAAAAAACTATCAATTAGAGTTCAACAAGAATAAGCTAACAATTGATAAAAATACGTTCGAAAAAAAATCAAAAATTTTATTTGATTATGAAAATGATACTCTTTCAGTTTATAACCCATACGCAAATGTTCTGAAAAATATTAAAATTAAATTTTTTACTCAAAAAAATAGAAATGGTCAATTTTTGTCAAGGAAAAATTTTGATGGAACATCAAGTTTTGTGTCCAACAAAATTATAGATAGGTATTATAACTTAAAAACTAAACAATTAGGAAAATTTTATGTTGATTACGATACAATACCGCCAATTATAAAAAGAAATAAGAAATTTGATTACAAGAAACAAATACAATATTTTATTAGTGATGAAAAAACTGGCATTAAAAATTATACAGTCAAAATTAATGATCGTTGGGCTCTATTTGAACATGAACCAAAGTTTAAAAAAATATTTTTCAAAAATGACACATTAATAAATAATAATCAGATTAATAAAGTATATGTTGAAATTGAAGATCTAGTAGGAAATAGAACGACTCTGACCGATTATTTGAAATTTTAATTATTATTAATAAAGTTTTTTAAAAATTCAACTACATAATCAACATCCCTAATTGAATTATATTTTGAAAATGAAAACCTTAATGAAACTTTTTTTAAGTCATCCTTAGATAATATTTCGGATAAAACATGTGATAGCTGATTGCTCCCAGATTGACAAGCACTACCTGCTGAGCAAGCTATTCCTGCTAAATCTAATTTAAAATTTAAAACTGATTTTTTTTCAACAGAAATTGGAAGACAAATGTTTAGAATCGTATTGGAAGAATTATTTTCTTTGAAACAACCGTTTATTTTAACCTCCGGAATTGATTTTTGAATATTATTAATAAAATATTGTTTAATCTTTAATATCTTTTTTGAATCATTTTTCAAATGCTTATTGGATTCCTCTAACGCTGCCTTGAGTCCTATAATATTATGAATACTTTCGGTACCACCTCTAAATCCTCTTTCTTGAGATCCACCCTCAATCAATGCAGCTAAACCTAAACCATTTTTAGCATAAACAAAACCAACACCCTTCGGTCCATGAAATTTGTGGGCTGAGCAAGTAATAAAATCAATCTTAGTTTTGCTTAAGTCTAATTTGTAATGACCAATTGTTTGAACAGTATCACTGTGAAAAAGAGCTTTGTTTTTTTCACAAATTTCTCCATAGGTGTTTAAATCAATCATGGTACCTATTTCATTATTTATATGCATTAAACTTACCAATGTTTTTTTTTGAGATTGTTCTAGTAATTTATTTAGCTGTGAAATACTCGGTATTCCTTTACTATCAACGTTTAAAAAAATAAGAGGGATTTTTTCAGTTTTTGATATAGACTCTATCGAACATAAAACAGCCTTGTGTTCTATTTTTGTCGAAATAATTCTCTCAATTTTTAATGATTTAATTACAGATTTAATAATCATGTTATTTGACTCTGTACCTCCACTCGTGAAAAAAATTTCATTTGGACTAACTTTCAATACGTTAGAAATGGATTTCCTTGAAAGTTCAACATGTGATTTTGATTTTCTACCAAAAGAATGTGTTGATGAAGGATTGCCATAATCATTTCTCATTACATCGGACATCGCTTGAACTACACAATCGCTCATTTGTGTTGTAGCCGCATTATCAAAATAAACTTTTTTCATCTGAAAAATTGCTTTTCAAAGATATGGGATTTTGATTAGTTTTATATAAAATTATGTCTAATAAAATATCTAGCAAGGATAATCCATCTTTTAAGTATTTGAAAAAACTTTCTGATAAATCATCTTTCAGAAAAAGAGAAAAAAAATTTTTAGTAGAAGGTTTTAATGAAATTAGTTTATGTATAAAATCAAATTACAATATTGAGGTAATTTATATTAGTAAAAAAAAAGACAGAAATATATTTCCCTCTGACATAAAAATTAATGTTATCAATGAAGATTTATTAGAGAAAATCACATACAGAAAAACAGAGGGAATAATTGCAATTGTCAAGATTAAAAAACAATATTTGAAGGACATAGTTTTAGACAATAATGAATTTATTTTAGTACTTGAGAATCCTGAAAAACCTGGAAACATAGGCGCGATTATGCGGACATATGAAGCATGTGGTTTCAAAAATATTTTCATATTGAATTCTAAAATAGAGGTTTACAACCCCAATACTATAAGATCAAGCCTTGGTTCAATATTTCATTTAAATATTTTTAAATTGGACTACAAACAAATGTTTAATTTCCTAAAAAAAAATCAATTCAAAGTTTACAGCTCTTTTATTAAATCTAAAATAAGGTTTGATAAAATAAATTACACAAAAAAGTGTGCTGTAATAATGGGACCTGAAAAAGATAGTGTAAGCCAAAGATGTACAGATAAATCTGATGAACTAATAAAAATCCCTATGTATGGAAAAATTGATTCCTTAAATTTATCTGTTGCGTCTGGAATTATTTTATATGAGGCTGTAAAACAGAGAAAATTCCCTTAAATTTAAGTAATGGAATTTGCCACAAAAAATAAATTTAATAATCTAAATATTGCTAAAGAATATAAAAGCTTATTAAAAATTAGTTACCAAACACTAACTGATGATGACAAAGTTTTAATAAGAAAAGCTATGGATGTGGCAATTGATGCTCATAACGCACAAACGAGAAAATCTGGAAAACCTTATATTTTTCATCCCATTTCTGTAGCAAAGATTGTCGCATCAAAGATTGGGCTGGATGGACAAAGTATTGCCGCTGCACTACTTCATGACGTAGTTGAGGACACTAAATATTCAATTGAAAAAATTGAACAAATTTTTGGAGCAGAAATTGCCAAAATTGTTGATGGTCTTACCAAAATATCTAAACTTAAGAAGGAAAAAATATTATCTATTCAAGCTGAAAATTTTAGAAAAATGCTACTAACCCTTAATGACGATATCAGGGTAATTCTAATAAAAATTGCCGATAGACTTCATAATATGAAAACTCTTGAATTTTTATCAGAGGAAAAGCAATTAAAAATATCATCTGAAACGCTTTACATTTACGCTCCAATTGCCCACAGAATTGGTTTATATGAAATAAAAAATGAGCTTGAGGATTTGAGCTTAAAATATACTGAACCTGAAGTGTTCAATCAAATTAAAAATAGCCTAGAAAAAACAAAAGATAATCAAAATCTATACATCAGAAACTTTGCAAGGAAAATTTCTGACAAATTAAAATCAGAAACATTAAAGTTTAAGATTAATGGAAGAACAAAATCAGTATACTCTATAAGAAACAAAATGCTGAAAAAAGATATTAATTTGGATGAGGTTTATGACAGATTTGCAGTAAGAATAATTTATGAATCAGAGCCTGTTTTAGAAAAATTAGTAGCTTGGAAAATTTATTCAATTGTAACAGATGTATATAGACCAAATCCAACTAGACTAAGAGATTGGATTTCAACACCAAAATCTAATGGCTATGAAGCTTTACATATTACAGTTGTTGGACCAAATAAAAGATGGATTGAAGTTCAAATAAGGTCAAATAGAATGCATGAAATTGCAGAACGAGGATATGCTGCACATTACAAATATAAAGTTGGTGATAACAAAGAAAGTGGATTAGAAAAATGGTTAAATAGATTACAAGAAGTTCTCAAAAATCCTGATACAAGTGCAGTTAATTTTGTTGAAGATTTTAAACTTAATTTATATTCTGATGAAATTTTTGTTTTTACACCTGATGGGGATTTAAAATCGCTTCCAAAAGGCTCTACAGCACTTGATTTTGCTTTCCACATACACTCAGGCTTGGGCTTAAAAACAAGAGGAATTAAGGTAAATGGAAAAATTGTTCCACTAAGTTTTAAGCTTAGCAGTGGAGAGCAAGTACAAATCATAAAAAGTAATAATTCAAAACCAAGTGCTAGCTGGTTGGATTTTGTTGTCACCTCAAAAGCTAAGTCAGCAATAAGATCTTCTATTAAAGAAAATAAAAAACAAATTGCCAATGATGGAAAAGAAATTTTAAGGAGGAAGTTAAAACGGTTAAAAATTAATTTCAATGAAAATAGCATTAATAAAATTCAAAGTTTTTTTAATCTTCAAACCTCATTAGATCTTTTTTATAGAATAGGAATTGGTACAATTGACAATACAGATCTTAAAAAATTTGCCAATTCACAAAATGGCATAATAAAATTCTTCAGAAGAAAAATAGTTGAAAAACCAGTTGTAAAATCTAATGATATAATCAATACTACTTACGATCAGCTTGTTTTTGGAAATAATGATGAAAGACTCGATTACACACTATCAAGTTGTTGTAATCCAATCGCAGGTGATAAAGTTTTTGGTTTCGTGACTGTCAATGATGGAATTAAAGTTCATAGAAATGATTGTAAAAACTCCATTAGTTTACAGTCAAAATTTGCATACAGAATTTTAAAATGTAAATGGATTGATTCAACGCAACATGATTATACTTCAAAAATTCAAATAATTGGTATTGACAATATTGGAGTTGTAAATCAAATAACCACAATTTTTTCAGAAAATCTGAATATAAACATGAGAAAAATGTCTTTTGACACTGAGGGTGATACTTTTAAAGGCTCTATAACTTTCAGAGTAAAAAATAAAAATATAATTGATAAACTTATTCAAAGAATTAAAAAAATTAATGGGGTTTTTAAAGTTGAAAGGTATTAATCTTTAATTTAGTATTAGTTTTAATATGAATCAAAAATTAAAAAATAATCAACAGGTTGTAAAAGAGGTTTTTACAAAATACTTAGACTCTAAGTCTCACAGAAAAACACCAGAAAGATACGCTATCCTAAGAGAAATATATGATTTAGAGGAACATTTTGATATTGAATCTTTGTATGATTTAATGAAAATAAAAAAATATAGAGTAAGTCGGGCAACTATTTATAACACAATTGAATTACTGTTGGAGTGCCATCTAGTTAGGAAACATCAATTTGGATCAAATCAAGCTCATTACGAAAAATCATACTTTGACAGACAACATGACCATATTATATTAACTGACACGGGAGAGGTAATTGAATTTTGCGATCCAAGGATTCAAAATATTAAAGAAAGTATCGAAGATATTTTTAATATAAACGTTGACAAGCACTCTCTATATTTTTATGCTTCAAAAAATAAAAAATGAAAATTGACCTAATTTTAGGATTACAATGGGGTGATGAAGGGAAAGGCAAAATAGTTGACGTCCTAACTAATAATTATAATATTATTGCAAGATTCCAAGGTGGACCAAATGCGGGCCATACATTGGAGTTTGATAAAATTAAACATGTTTTACACACAATTCCATCAGGGATTTTTCATGAAAACAAACTTAATATTATTGGTAATGGAGTAGTTATAGATCCTGTAATTTTAAAAAATGAAATAACCAAACTTCATGAATTAGACATTGATTTAAGAAATAAGCTTTTAATATCAAGAAAAGCTCATTTGATTTTACCTACTCACAGATTAATTGACAAAGCATCTGAACTCTCCAAAGGCAAAAAAAAAATTGGCTCAACTCTCAAGGGCATTGGCCCAACTTACATGGATAAGACGGGTAGAAATGGGCTTAGAGTTGGGGATTTAGAATTAGATGGTTGGGACGATAAGCTAAAAACTTTAATAAAAAAACATCTAAATCTTATAAAAAACTTCAATGTTAAATTTGATTATAAT
>TARA_B100001057_G_scaffold310154_1_pt1 | contig 16916 bp, 22 predicted proteins | sample TARA_B100001057 | Tara Oceans TARA_B100001057 (sample SAMEA2621839) | marine metagenome | biome: marine biome (ENVO:00000447); feature: surface water layer (ENVO:00002042); material: "saline water (ENVO:00002010), including plankton (ENVO:xxxxxxxx)" | depth 5 m
GATCCAACTTTCATAGCTTCGGTCTTCACAGGAGTCGTAGCTACCTTTGGCGTCTCCGCAGGAGGTAAGAAGAAGAATGGAGAGAACGGTGGTGCTAACATAAGCAAGAAGGACATGGAGTTCCTTATTGCTAAGGCATCCGAGACTGCTCCTGCTCAAACTATCAGGATTGAATCAGGTCCTGTCAAAATTGTCCCAGATACAAAGTAAAATCATGCAAAAGATTATTAATGCGATCGCTATCGCTAGTGGTGTAGTGGCACTTTCAGTCGTAGGACTGGGTGGATATGTATTCATCCGTAAGGATGCTATCATTGAAGATGTTAAGTCTAAAATCACAGAAGCAGCACTCGGTTCAGTAACTGAATCACTTCCAGACCTAAGCAAAGACATCATGCCTGACTTAACTGGACCAGCACTACCATTCTAGTACCATGAAAGGTAAGAATATATTAATAGCGACTGTGGGTGGCATAATAGGTCTCTCACATATCGGTATGATAGGACTACTCGTTTCACGAGTGGGAGTTAAAGACCAGATACCTGTACTTACACCACCAGTAGGACCATATACCTCCTACGTTATATCTGCAAGTAAGCAAGGGTATAAAATGCAGTATCAAGCGAATGACCCTAAAACTATGGTCAAGAGCACATCAACCAAGGTCAAAGGTTTAACAAAAACAACAGAAAAGACTGTTGTAGATGAGTATACAATGGATGGTAAGACCCATTTAGGCATACTAGGTATGAAAGAAGCGGGTCCACTCAACGTAGCATGCATCAAGGCAGAAGGTGGTGGTGAACAGACAGGTAAGGTGGTTGGTGCCAGTGTTGGTGCTGCTGCTGGTGCACAGGTAATCAGTGTACCATTCGTAGGTCCTGTTCTTGGTGGTCTAGTAGCGATAGGTGCTGCTGACAAAGGCGGTGACATAGGTGGTCAATTAGCAATGGAATGGAGTGAAGCATGTGACCCTGATACAACCGATTAATATAAGAGATGTCAATGTATTTGACGTAACAGTGCCCCCGATCACGCAAAGATATAGCGTGACCCCAGGGGCATTGCCATTTTATAACCCAGTAACACTACCAGTTGGTGTACCTCTGATTTTAATGCCTGGATGTGTAGAAGCACACCCAGAAAGTAAACCACAGAACCCAAATGATAAGTTAGTTAAGGATGATAGTGATGGTGCGAAAGTATATTGTGATGCTGGTATGCCATCCTTTGATGCGATAGACTATACACCTGAGAATTTGGTAATACAGAGAAATGTGGAGGCACCTGTGGTAGATGTACCACCCCCACCAGATACACCAGAAGTAGAAGCACCAGATATACCACCCACAGAAGAAGAACTTCCCTGCCCTGGACCAAATGCACCTAGGATAGGAGACGTGGCACAGAACAAGGAAGAGAAAGTATCAGGTTTTGAATTGCAGACTGACCCTGCAACTAATAAGGAGGTCTGTGTGACATTGTATGAGGATATACCAGCGATAGAAGCACTACTACCAGACGTTCAAACAGTGAGTACCACAGCAGTCATAGCAACAGTCGCTACGGGATCGGCACTCCTAGCGAAACCTCTCGCAGACCTACTGATGAGGGTTTTTCGTCCTGCGATAAAGAAGGCAGTGACCACTTTCCAAACCAAGGTCTTGAAGAAGAAGAGTCGGAAGTTGACGAGGCAAGAGATAGCGACGAATCTGTTGAGACAGAAGAAAGGTTTACCTCCTGCTTATCAGAGTTTTGAGAAGAAGACGAAGGAATAGAATGAACATGTGGTTTCACTACATGTACACCATCCACAATGACATCAGCACACACCTTATGATATGGAGACTTTTTATGGAATCGAATTCCTGCCTTGTAAAGTTCACCGCAGTTTTTTAATCTCGCAATCTCAAAATCTAATCGCTTGTTGGCGATGGTTTGTGTTTGTAATGCTATCTGTGTGTCTACTGCTTTCTTACATTGCTCTTGTGCCTTTTGGTCTAGTGGTACTGACCATGTTGCAGACACACCAAGAGACAGGGCAAGTTGATCCTTCTGACCTGTACGAGTAGGCATGTAGTAAAGTATATTTCCTGGGTTGTCTATCTGTCCGTCATCATTGGCGTCATGTATGTCGTACACTGGATCATTCCAATACGATTCGTATGGTTTCTGTCCAGAAATTGATCCAGTAGCATAGGGAGTTATGTTGAGAGTACTACCCTGACACTGTATGCCACCACCATATGTGTTTGTTATATACGGTCCTTGTAAAACTTGTATAGCTTGGTTGGTCACTGACCCGCTGCTATTCGCGATGGGACTTGCTGTCGCACTAACACCTCCAACTGTCTCAGCACGAACACTAGGCATAAACCCAGTGATAGCAAGGGATATCCCTACTGCTGAAAGATACTGGTTGTATCTGTGACGCTTTGGATGGTGGTTGATCTCTGGATCACGGTGTGATTCGCGAGTCCAGGTCCAGAATATGTTTCTGTGAATTGGAAGTTTGCACCTGGCGTTGTCTGTGTAAACGTCGGTTTTGTATCCACTCCTGTCCATGTTGATCCAACTCCCTCAATGGTTACATTATTTGTTGTTGTTGTTGGTGATAGATTACCAGATGCAGTGACACCAGTGCCTGTTGCGGTCCACTGATACCCTGTATTATAATCCATCGAATTTATAGTCTCAGTGACTGTCGTAGTCGTCTCAGTGTGAGACGTCATACTTCCTTGTGTAAAATTAGGCACCACAGGCACTGCAAACACTGGGTTTACGCCCATGGCAAAGCATACAAGAAGTAGTTTTATGTTACTCCTCATATGTCACACCTATCTTATTGTAAGTTCACTTACCACCTGTCCAGTTGCTTGTGTACCCGCGCCACCAGCAACAACCGCAATGGTTCCGCTTGTGTCGATTGTACCCGCTAAGTTACCCACTGTTCCTGCTGCTGTTGAGACTTGACTGGAATAGTTTCCAACCTCACCCACAGTAGGTGCACCTGTTGCGAGAGCATCGCCTTGGGTGAATGACTGAGTAAAACTCCAACTTTCCCCTGCTGTCGCCTGGGTCGCTGATAACGTAGGTATAGAACCAACGCCCGATGCGATAGTCATACTACCGATGGATGCTGTTGCACTACCGCCTGATGGTGTGTACTGTGTGGTCACATTGTTACCACTTACCGAGTACGTAGAACCAATACGCTCAACCTGAGTTGCTGCTGCGTTTACGTTTAACTGAACTGATGAACTTAACCTATGAGTGATGTCTGCGTGAGCAGCACCTACACCTAGGAAAGGCATCATACCGAAGAAGATTAATAATCGTTTCATGATTCCTTATACTACCTTCACCCATATTTATACCTATTAATATTTGGGTTTTCCGTACTTGTAATAACAGTAAATCTGTACTAAATAATGGTGGTTGCCTTCGGGGACCACAACTAAACTCGCTTATTAAAGGAGAACTATGAGAACATTAAACTTCTCGTCCAGAGATATGGACAAGATCTTTGACGCTGCAATGACATACAGCGTTGGATTTGAAGATCTATTCAATAGGATGCACACATCAGGAGCACCTACATCGTACCCACCTTATAACATTGTCAAAGAAACAGAGACAGAGTGGCGCATAGAGATAGCACTGGCAGGATGGGCAAAGAAAGACTTAGAAATTAGTACAGAAACTAATGTACTCACCGTCAGAGGTGGGAAACGTGATGAGAATGGAGAGTTCATTCATCGTGGAGTCGCACAGAGGTCTTTCAACAAGGACTTTAACATCGCAGATGATGTAGAAATCGGTAACATCACATACACTGATGGATTACTTGCTATCAAACTTACAAAGATAGTACCAGAGAGTCAGAAGCGAAAAACCTATGACATAAAGTAGTCTATATAATAGACAACCGAAGAGACCCGAGGGTCTCTTTTCTATTGGAGAATTTCATGAACATGTACGTCAATCTGTGTCCTGCATATACACAGAAGAGTGACTCTGTAACAATGGATGTTCCGTCTGACATGACAGAGCATTTTATGCAAATGGTGTATACCTTATCTGATGAAAAGAACATATCCGCTAGACGTGCGATGAATGATATGTTAAGATATACATTTGATACCCTTATGGAGAAAGATTATGAGCGCAAGAGTCGTAAGAATGCTCAACGGAGAGGACGTAATCGCTGACGTCAAGGAAGTTCGGGAGAAAGATGACGGTCCTGCACTTGCTTATAAACTTACTCAACCATACACAGTTACAATACAGCAACCCCCTGAGGTTACGTTTGAAACTGATGAAGAAACCAACATCACAGACTTCACTGCTCTTGATGTAGAGTTCACGGTGTATGTACCATTCTCAGCGGAGGAACATATCTTCCTACCACTGCCATCTGTATTGTTTATTTACAAACCATCAGATCAACTAGTCGAAAAGTACGAACTATTATTAAATCATGGTAAAACTAATAATCCTTAAATCAGATCCGAATGTGTATCTGATCGGTAAGGTAACCGAACTTGATGAAGAACCATCACTATTAATTGAAAACGTATATCAGGTACGAGATGAGAAAGACATCACTCAGTACCCTCAGTTTACAGATCAACGTGATTTGTTCTTGACTTCTGATGTAGTCTTTACTATAATAGATCCATCCAGCACTTTATTAGCAACTTACATTACTAATACAGGTGACATTCAAGCAGCAAATAACCCTACTTAATGAATTTCTACACGGACGTGTTACTTCTTGGTGATGATATCCTTTACCGAGGGTATGAGGACGGTCGACCTGTCCAATATCGTGAGAAATCACGTCCCACTTTATATTTTGTACCCGAGGATCAATCCAAGAAATCAAAGTGGAAGACACTTGATGGAAGGTATGCTCATCCCAAACGCTTTGGTGGTGCTAGGGAAGCAAGAAACTTTATCCAACAGTATGAGAACGTAGATGGATTAGAAGTTCATGGTTATGATAGATTTTCATATCAATTCATTGCTGAGAAGTTTCCTAACACAGTTAACTTCGATATGGATGTGATGAAGATCTATGCTATTGACATCGAAGTCAAATGTGAAAACGGTTTCCCTAATGTAGAAGCAGCAGCGGAGGAAATGCTCTGTATTACTATCAAAGACATCATGTCTAAGAAAGTAATTACATGGGGAACTAGGGAGTTCGTTGCTAAGGACACAGAGTACAGAACATTCTGGTCTGAACAAGCAATGTTAGAAGACTTTATCACATGGTGGTGTGATAACACTCCTGACGTTATTACTGGATGGAACTGTCAACTATATGATATTCCATACCTCTGTCGTCGTATCACCAGAGTGCTTGGAGAGAAATGGAAGAAGTCACTTTCACCTTGGAACGGTGTTCTAGAACGTGAAGTCTTCATCAAAGGACGTAAACAGATTGCTTACGACATTCGTGGAGTAGCAGTTCTTGATTACTATGATCTCTACCAGAAGTTTACATACTCAGCGAAAGAATCCTATCGCTTAGATCACATAGCATTTGTTGAACTAGGTGAGAAGAAACTTGATCACTCTGAGTTTGAGAACTTCAAGGCATTCTATACAGAGAACTGGCAGAAGTTTGTCGAGTACAACATCAAAGACGTTGAACTTGTTGACCGCTTGGAAGACAAGATGAAACTGATTGAGTTGGCATTGACATTATCATATGACGCTAAGGTTAATCTTACTGATGTATATTCACAGGTTAGAATGTGGGATACTCTCATATATAATGACCTGTCTAAGAGAAACATTGTTGTTCCTCCTAAGGTAAGCACAGAGAAGAATGACCAGTATGCAGGAGCATATGTAAAAGAACCTGTCCCTGGAATGTATGATTGGGTGGTGTCCTTTGACCTTAACAGTCTATACCCACACCTCATCATGCAGTACAATATCTCTCCCGAGACATTGGTTGAGAGAAGACACCCGACAGTTAGTATCGAGGCTATACTTGAACAGAACATAAACCTTGATGGTGACTATGCTGTATGTGCCAACGGTGCACAGTATAGAAAGGACATTCATGGTTTTCTACCAGAGATGATGCAAAGGATCTACGATGAACGTAAGATCTATAAGTCAAAAATGCTCAGAGCAAAACAAGATTATGAATCACAACCAACCGTGGCACTCGAAAAAGATATCGCAAGATTCAATAACATTCAGATGGCACGAAAGATCCAACTCAACTCTGCCTATGGTGCAATCGGAAACCAATACTTCCGATACTACAACTTGGCAAATGCTGAGGCAATTACCCTCTCTGGTCAGGTGTCGATTCGTTGGGTAGCAGATAGAGTTAATGAGTATCTTGGTAAAGTATTAAAAACAAATGATGACTACGTTATTGCTAGTGATACTGATAGTATCTACCTCCACTTGGGTCCTCTGGTCGAAAAGATATTCGAGGGCAGAGAGAAAACTCATGAAAGCATTGTCACGTTCCTTAATAAGGTCTGTGAAGTGGAACTTGAACCTTTTATTTCGCGTACTTACGAAAAACTGGCAAGGGTCACCAATGCCTACGAGCAAAAGATGATCATGAAAAGGGAGACCATTGCCGATCGTGGTGTATGGACTGCCAAGAAGAGATACATACTTAATGCTTGGGATATTGAGGGTGTTAGGTTCGCTGAACCTAAGTTAAAGATCAACGGTATCGAAGCAGTCAAGTCATCGACCCCTGCACCATGTAGGGATGCTATTAAAGAAGCACTCAAACTTATAATGAGTGGTACTGAGGAACAAGTCCAGACTTACATCACTCAGTTCAGAAAAGAGTTCGAGAAGATGCCTCTCGAAGACGTTGCTTTCCCTAGAAGTTGTAACAACATAGGTAAATTCTCGTCTCCAAGAACCATCTATGGAAAAGGATGCCCCATGCACGTTCGTGGGTCTTTGATGTATAATTATTATGTCAAACGTATGAAGTTAGAGCACAAGTATCCTCTCATTCAAGAGGGTGAGAAGATCAAGTTCATCCACTTGCAGATGCCTAACAGAACAGGGGAGAATGTTATGTCATTCTTCCAAACTATGCCAAAGGAATTTGACATACACTCTGCTGTCGACTGGGACATGCAGTTTGAAAAAGGTTTCCTTAGTCCAGTCAAGTTTGTTCTTGATGCTATCGGTTGGGAACCAGTTAAACGTAACACATTGGAGTTTTTATTCGCATGAGTTTTCTTAAAGATGTCGTAAAGGACATTGGTAATGAGTATGCAGGCATCGTTAGTGACGGTGTATCAGCAGGAGACGTTCAGTCTTTTATTGACACAGGAAGTTATGTGTTTAATGCAGTAGTTTCTGGGTCTATCTTTGGTGGTCTACCATCTAATAAGATCACTGCTATTGCAGGAGAGTCTAGTACAGGTAAGACATTCTTTTGTCTGAGTGTAGTCAAGCATTTCTTAGAGATAAATCCTGATGCAGGAGTTGTATACTTCGAGTCAGAGTCTGCTATCTCAAAGGATATGATTGAGTCCAGAGGTATAGATTCTAACCGTATGATCATAGTTCCTGTTGTAACAGTACAGGAATTTAGACAACAAGCAATTAAGATTATTGATAAATACTTGGCACAGAAGGAAGAGGATCGTAAACCTCTAATGTTCTGTCTTGATTCTTTGGGTATGCTTTCTACTTCTAAGGAAGTTGATGATACTGAGCAAGGTAAAGACACCAGAGACATGACCCGAGCACAGGTTGTCAAGTCTATCTTCCGAGTTCTGACACTGAAACTAGGTAAAGCAAACGTACCTATGTTAGTTACTAACCACACCTATGACGTGGTTGGATCTTACGTTCCCATGAAAGAAATGGGTGGTGGAAGTGGTCTTAAATATGCAGCAAGTACAATCATCTATCTCTCTAAGAAGAAAGAGAAAGATGGTACAGAAGTGATTGGTAATATAATTAAATGCGAGACTAAGAAGTCTCGATTCACTAAGGAGAATGTTAAAATTGAAACTCGTTTATTCTATGATGAACGTGGATTGGACAGGTACTTTGGACTTCTGGAACTGGGTGAGAAACATGGAGTCTTTGAAAGAGTTGGTACTCGCTATCGTATTGGTGAAAGTAATGTCTTCGCTAAGTCTGTTCTTGCTGATCCGAGCAAATACTTTACAGAAGAAGTAATGGAGAAGTTGGATGAAGCAGCAGGAAAGGAATTTACTTATGGATCTTGACAAATACGTTAGAGTATATGATAATATACTTGACACAAATCTTTGTCGAAACATCCTCGCATCCTCTAAGGATATAAAGTGGGAGAGATGGGACCGTGGTGGACGTCCACAGTTTGATCAGTTTAACATGACTGCTCATGCTGAATCGACAGATCACCCCAATGATATCTGGAACATAATCCATGCACAGATTATAGAGTCAGTTAAATCAGTCTCTAACAAGTACATGGAAGATGTCCAGTGCCAACAACAATGGCCATATCAAAACGCACTGGAACAGGTGAGACTTAAACGCTATCAGGTTGAAAAGAATGATAGGTTTGATCACCATGCAGACGTAGGTGACTACGCTACTGCTCGTAGATTCCTTGCGATGTTCTTCTATATAAATGATGTGGAGAAAGGTGGAGAGACCACATTCCCTGGTCGTTCTATCCAACCAAAAGAAGGTAGGTGCTGTGTATTTCCTCCGATGTGGATGTTTCCACACACAGGGGTTGCACCTATTACAAATGACAAATACATTATAGGAACTTACTTACACTACGTCTAATGCAAAAGATCGAAGAGATCACAGTCAGTAAACTAATCACAAGTGAGGGGTATACTCGTAAGGTATTACCATTCATCAAAGAAGATTACTTTGAAACAATAGACATGAGGATATTGTTTGGAGAGATCAATGCTTACTTCACAAAGTATAATCAAGCACCTGAGATCAAGGCATTAAAGATTGAGATAGATAAGAGGAAGGATCTTAGTCAGGAAATTGTTACAGAGATTGAAAAGTTTCTTGACGAAAAGATTGATAAACAACAATATAATGATGACTGGTTAGTAGAGACCACTGAGAAGTGGTGTAAAGAACGTGCGATCTATCTCGCCCTCATGGATAGTATCAAGATTGCTGACGGTCAGGATAAAACTCGTGGTAGAGATGCAATACCACATATAATGTCAGAAGCATTAGGAACATGCTTCGACGAAGCAGTGGGGCACGATTACTTACAGGACGCTGATGAACGCTACGACTTTTACCACAAGAAAGAAGACAAAATTCCCTTTGATCTTGAATACTTCAACAAAATTACAAAAGGTGGTCTACCTAGCAAGACTCTCAATGTCGCACTTGCTGGTACAGGTGTCGGGAAATCTTTATTCATGTGCCATGTCGCTAGTTCCTGTCTCTTGCAGGGGAGGAACGTTCTCTACATTACACTTGAAATGGCAGAGGAGAAAATTGCTGAACGAATTGACAGCAACCTCCTCGACATCCCAATCAAACAACTAAGTGACCCTCTGTTTACTAAGACACAATTCAGAAGTAAGATAGATGTATTACATAATAAGACCCAAGGTCGTTTAGTTATCAAAGAATATCCCACAGCATCAGCACATGTAAATCATTTCAAGTCACTCATGAATGAGTTGTCTATGAAGAAAGGATTTGCACCTGACATTGTGTTCATTGACTATCTAAACATCTGTGCAAGTGCTAGATACAAAGGTACCATAGTAAACTCATATACATTTGTTAAAGCGATTGCAGAAGAACTTCGTGGTCTCGCGGTTGAAACTAATGTTCCAATCGTCACCGCTACTCAGACTACTCGTTCGGGTTATGGGAGTAGTGACGTTAGTCTTACTGACACAAGTGAGTCTTTCGGTCTCCCTGCAACTGCTGACCTTATGTTTGCTCTTATTTCTACCGAAGAACTAGAACAACTAGGTCAGATTATGGTCAAGCAGTTGAAAAATAGATACAATGACCCAACCATACACAAACGATTCATCGTCGGTATTGACAGAGCGAAGATGAAACTGTATGATTGTGATCAGAAGGCACAAGAAGACATCGTTGATGCGGGTGACACCCTCAAAGATAACTTCCTTGAAATTAAACAACAAAACAAATTTGATGGGTTCAAAGTATGACTAAAAGAGAAGATGTAAACGTTGATTACAACAACGCTGACAAAGCAGCAAAGGCAACTGAGAATGTCATGAACCACATGCAAGATGTGAAGGAAGGCATGTCTGATAATGCATCTAAGGTTGCAGAAGATACACCTACAACTCCCGAAGAGTTTATTAATAAGAAAGGTTTCACTGCATGGAGGGCAGCAGAGGAAGTTAAGACCAAACAAAAACAGAAAGAAACTGCTGAAAAGTTTGCAGTTGACCTAGATAAGTATCTTGATTTTGCTGACAATACATGTAGTGAATTTTCAAAAGATCACGCAGCATATATAAAGAGGTTGAATGATTTACAAGAACTTGGTTGTAACATCTCTCGTCTGGATACTGCTGCTAGTGGTCTCTCTGCTGAGTCAGGTGAGTTCATGGAAATAGTAAAGAAAATGAAGTTCCAAGGTAAACCATGGAACGATGAGAACAAAGAACACCTAACCAAAGAACTAGGAGACATCATGTGGTATGCTGCACAAGCAGCGATGGCACTTGGAGTCAGACTAGATGACGTAATCTACATCAACACACTTAAACTTGCGAAGCGTTACAGTGGTGGAGCGTTCAACGTAAGCGATTCAGAAAACAGAGCACAAGGTGACATCTAATGCACGGTAAACTAGAACCCGAAGAGAGAGTACTTAGGGAACAGAATCATGAGGAGCATGATCACGAGAAAGAAGTACAGGAAGAGATAGCAGAGGGTTGGTACCCATTAAAGTCTGACTGATAAATAGTGTCATGGCGACGACACTAACATCAGCAGCAGGATGGCAGAAGTATTCTTGGTATTACAAGGAGGGATTTGCCTGTCAAATAAAGAGAGATTTACCTGTATATAAACAAGAGAAAGGTAATGAAACTTTAACTCTTCTTAAAAAAGGACACGAGATAACTACAACACCTATACTAACTGGTCAACCATCCAGAGTACACATAACCTTCGCAGAGAACATGCAATCTCTCGAAGGTTTTGTATCGTTAGGACAACTTGGTGCAAAACCAGGTCAGATATTAAAACAGAATTTAAAACCACAAGACTTTGCTATGCCACTGGATAAGAAGGTGACATTTCACAACTATTATAATGGTGTGATGTCAGCACTAGGTGAGAGGGAGGATGTTCCTTTGGTTATACGAGCATATCTAAAAGCATTGGTGAAGTATTGTTATGAACATAAGGATCACAAGAACTTACAGAAGACATACAAGAATCTTATGGACACTAAGTATGCTGGTGTCATCAGTGAGATTGAATCGGACTTCTCTGAGATCATGGCACCTCTATGTGTACTAGAAAGAGGTCAAGGAGAGTTAACAAAGATGGGATTCAAAGGTTTGACAAAAGAAAAGACGATGATATATGTACCTAAGAAAGGTAACGAACCATTGATGGACTTTGCACTGTATGGTAAGGATGGTAGAGAGTATAAGTTCTCAGTTAAGAAAGCAACTGGTGTTACTAATACAGTCAAACCAAAAGATATAATAGAATTGATGAAAGACCTGACAAAGGTATACGAAGGTGAAGATAACTATGAGATACTAAAAGTATTAGCAGAGAATAGTATCAAACTAGGACCACTGTATGCATTCAAAGCAGCATATAAGAGGTTCCCACAAGTGCAGATGAAACTTAAACAGGCAGGGTTAGACTGGAACATAGACATGATGATACCAGAGGGTAGGATGCCAGATGTAGAACTGTACCAAGCACAGTGGACAAAGGTCATGTCTCTATATTATAATGAAGGTATAGACTATTGGAATGACGATACCTTTACCGATGGTAAACTAGGAGTCGTAAGTCTGACTTGTCAAACAGCATTGGAGAAGATGACCAAGGGAGAGAAGTTGTGGAACTATCGTGACATCATTGTTGATGTTGTAATGAAGCAAGTATCTTTCTACAAATTCAAACTTAACAAAGGAGATCCTCAGTTCTTTATGTCGAATGATCTATATAATAAAATACCAAACAACGCACAGTTCTATTTGCGTAACAAGTCATCCAAGAGCAGACCATACAGAGAGACAGTCGGAGTACAACCATGAGCAAGAATACACACCTCGAACATTTGGAAGATGATATATTCAATGACGGTTATGACGGAGCACAGAATAGTATTAGGTTCTTAGAATCACTTATAGATATGCTTACCACAGGACATGGTGGTGCTGATACAAAGGTTACAGTTAAATGGGATGGTGCTCCTGCTATTATATGTGGCACAGATCCTGAGTCGGATATGTTCTTTGTAGGAACTAAGTCTGTATTCAATAAGAATAACCCAAAGTTATGTTACTCACACGATGACATTGATTCTTTCTATGATGGTGAGTTGAATGATAAGTTGAAGAAAACATTTGATCAACTATCTCAGTTACCAATAAAGGGTGTGATACAGGGTGACTTACTTTATACTGAGACACCTCCTATTGTTACCATGGGTGGTAAGGTATGCTATAAGTTTAAACCTAACACTATCACATACTGTGTAGAGAAAGACACTGAGATGGGTGCTAAGGTTGGTGCATCTGATCTTGGTATAGTATTCCATACAAGATATACTGGTTCTACTATTGCTACCATGACTGCTGGGTTTGGTGTAGATGCTAAACCATTACAAGGTGTCAAATCAATAGCAGTATTCTCTTCTGCATTCTCTAATGTAAACGGAGTTGCAAATTTATCATCAAGTGAGAAGACACAGGTTAAGAATGACATTAGAATTGCTAAGACTAACGTGTTACGTTCTAAGAACTTCTTAAATGCCATAGCGGGTGGTACAAAACCATTCAGTTGGACTGCTATGTTCAAGAAGTATTTCAACATACTCATCAGACAAGGACATATACCTAGCACTGCTGATCAGATGCAAAAAGGATTTGTATACTATGTTGAGAAGGAATATAATAAAGAGATTGCTAAGAAGAAAACAGAGAAAGCACAGAAACAATGGACAGCACAGAGGGATGATAGTCTTAAATACCTAAATAGTAACAAGAGTATCATTTTCTCTGCCCTTACTGGATTCAAAATGCTGATGAAAGCAAAGGACAGGATTATAAATAAACTTAAAAAGATAGAGGGAGTCGGTACATTCTTAGAAGATGAGGATGGTTACCGCGTTACAAGTCCAGAAGGATTTGTTGCCATCAAGGATGGCACTGCTGTCAAATTAGTTGACAGACTTGAATTCTCTCGTGCAAACTTTACCGTGGCAAAGGACTGGTCTAAATGAGATTCCGTCAGTTTATAATCGAAGCAGAAACAAAACCTGCTAAACCTAAATCTACGTCAACTCCTAAGAAGAAGAATGACGTATTAGATAAGCACATTGCTATAACCTTTGGTAGGTTTAATCCTCCACATGCGGGTCATGGTAAGGTGATGGATGCTGTCAAGTCACATGCAGGAGACTCAGGTAATTATAGAATCTATCCTAGCAGAACACACAAAGGTCCAGGAGATAAGAAGAATCCTTTAAATCCAGAACAAAAGATTGGACACATGCGTTCAATGTTTAAGCATCATAAGGATGCTATACAGAATTCAGAGCAGCATAGAAATATATTTGACATACTTAGAGACATAAACGACGAAGGTCATGAGCATGTGACCATGGTGGTTGGTGATGATAGAGTTAAAGACTTCCAGAAACTTACTTCAAAGTATAACGGAAAGCATTATGACTTTAAGAGTATTAACATCAAGTCTGCTGGTAAGCGCGATCCTAATTCCGATGATCCTATGGAGAAACTTTCTGCATCCGATATGCGAAAGCATGCCATGGGTGACGACCATGACTCTTACCACGCTGGTATGCCCAAAGGGTTTAGTTCTAAACTTTCAAAGCAGATGATGTCAGATGTAAAGGCAGGCATGACACCTAAGCAGAAGGCAGAGAAAGCGAAGAAGGAAGCACAGAAGAAACTTACAGTCAAGGAATCTGTATGGACATACGCACCTAAGTTAGACTTAGTAGAGTATAGAAATCAGTACATACAGGGTTCTCTATTTGTTACAGGCACACTTGTAGAGCATGACAACACAGGTATCAGAGGTGAAGTTGTTCATAGAGGAACTAATCATGTAGTCTTCAAGGATGAATATGGAGATGAGCATAAGGTATGGTTGACTGACATCACAGAGATAGCAGCAAAGGTAGATAAGAAGATTCCACTTGGACGTAAGAGCAATCCATATGGTAAGCGTGCTATATTAAAGGCACTTATCAGGTCAGTATCAGAGAGAGAAAGATCCAGAGCAGGAGTAACAAAGGAAAGTACAGACCCTAACAGGAAAGATCAGAGTAATCATAGTGCAGATGATGGGTCAGGTAACGACTGGAAAATAGGGACAGATAAATACAGAGAGGCAGTCCAAGCGATGACCCCTGGACAAGGAGTCATTAAGTTTTCTGAGTTCAGAAAGTCTGTCAAGAATAAATAATACTATACTTAACCCATAACAATGTTAGATATTAAGATAGGTACTGCGTTATTGGGATACTCTTTGCAAGAGCAGAGACAGATCCTAGATTGCGTTTACGGTGGTGAAGAACCCCTCACCAAGCGAGTAGACGAAGCAGCACGAGCAGTCATTGACATCATCATGAACCATGAGGAGTTCGTCGAAGGGTACGCAGGGTTTCCTGTGGAGAAAACACTCATCGACAAGAACAAGATCAAGTTCGACAAGGACCGTAACATAGGTAGAGTCATCTCACAAGGTGGAGAATCCTTTGTTATCACTGGTATGAAGAATGACGGACGCTATCAGATCATGGGTAAGAAAGGTGAGAAAACTGCGAAGGAACCAAGAGACATAGGTTTAAACCTAAATAGATCTACCACCGCAGAAGGTATAGACATAGACGAACTCCATAATGATATGGTTGAGAGTCTAAAACAGGCACGTAAGAATGTCGGTGCGTCTACATGTTGGGATGGGTACAAAGCAAAGGGAACTAAAAAGAAAGACGGTAAGTCTGTTCCTAATTGTGTTAAGGAAGATGAACAATCCATAGACGAAAAGAAAGGTCTATGGGATAATATACATGCCAAGCGTAAGCGTGGCGAATCACCCGCTAAGAAGGGTGACAAAGACTATCCTAAAACACTAGACGTTGAGAGTTATTCTTGGCGAGATAATCTACGTATTAACCAATGAAACCTGATCAAGATAAAAGAGTCACTACAACCGTTAAGAAAAACGGTGTGACGATCAACCCTAAAAAAGAGGATCTCATGACCGAAAAGAATTTAGACGAGAAGAAATTAGATGCAGTAGGTAAAGAAGACAAGGACATCGACAATGACGGTGACCATGATAAGTCTGATAAGTACCTATTGAACAGACGTAAAGTCAGATCTAAAATTATTAAGATGAAAGAGTCTGCACTTGATGAACTACGCAAGGCAAGAAAACCCAAAGGTGAAGGTGCTGTGGATAACACACCAGAAGAAGGTCATGAGGTAGAAGAGGAAGTAGTTGCTGAGTACGCTAAGGTAGATGACTCTGCTAAAAAGAATGCCATCAAAGAAAAGATGAAGGCACGCATGCAACAAATGACTGCTGACCACGATAGAAAGAAAGCAGGGATGACTGCATAATGTTAAAGGAACGTGCCCTCTCATGGTATACTGATACCAAACAGAGAGCAAAGGACGAACAACAGAACAAAGACGCTAAGATCAAAAGTGCTATCATGAAGCACGGAAAGAAAAAGTATAAAGACTTTGTTAACTCTGATGGTAGTAAGAAGAAGAAAGAAGTCATCAAGGATAAGAGAGGAGTACGTGCACTTCACAAAGGTAAGTGGGGTTACATGAAGAACAAGAAGTTTAAGGCAGATTAAAGGTTTATATATAGAGTAGATCTAATATATGAATCATGTTTTCATTTCTATTACCTATTGCATCCAAGGTAATCTCTGATGCAGTGGACAAAATTCCAGATGATGCTGAACTCGGTGAGAAACTCATCGACATCTGCCTAGTAATACTAGGAAAGGCAGTAAAATTAACAAAGACGGATGCTGACGATAAGTTGCTGGCAACAGTAGCAGATGCGATCAAGAACCGCGAATAAACAAGACTGGGAGGGCAACCTCCCTTTTTTTATAAATATAAGATAGGAAACACATTGTACTTGGAGTAAAGAATGGCGATCTATGGTAAGATTGACGCTGCTGCATTTAGTAACACAATAGGAGTCACCAATGGAGACGCTACTGTAACGAAGAATGCTGGCGACAGCGTAGTCCCAGGTGACGTACTAGAAATTAGTAGCGTTGCATATATTGTAAAGCAAGTAACTAGCACAACTGCTATTGAATTGCATAAGACATACGCAGGATCAACAGCGACTGTTGCTGCTGCAAACGTAATAAAGAGAACACCACCAAAGGCGGTTGCAGAGTATGTAATCAAGGGTGGAGATAGTATCTCTAATTACCAGTTATTATTTGTAGATACAACAGAAGATGGTATCGCATCTAACAAGACAAGAGGTATTGACGGACCTGGATGGTGGTTATATAGAACATACCAGACACATAATGGTACAGCACGTCATAAGGCAGAGAAACTTGCATCACTTAGAGTGGCAGCAGGAACATCAGGTGACTCAGCAGACGAGACAGTAGTAGCAGACGTACTTGAAACTATCACAGTTGGTACACAACCCGCTAACT
>TARA_B100001057_G_scaffold411468_1_pt1 | contig 16862 bp, 16 predicted proteins | sample TARA_B100001057 | Tara Oceans TARA_B100001057 (sample SAMEA2621839) | marine metagenome | biome: marine biome (ENVO:00000447); feature: surface water layer (ENVO:00002042); material: "saline water (ENVO:00002010), including plankton (ENVO:xxxxxxxx)" | depth 5 m
TGTTTATTAGCAGTATTAAATAATCAATCTGATGTTTGCGGTATGAGCTCTAGAAATTTTGAGGCAAGATTAGAAGATGGAACTTTTAAAAAAGAAGATGTAAGAATTGTTCATAAGTCGGATAGAGTTCCTCCTCCACCGTTAGCTTATTCAAAAATGATACTAAAGGAAGACAGAGATAAAATAAAAAAAGCTGTCTTAGACGCTCATAACCATGGAGAGATTGGTGGATATGGTGGAAAGATGTCTCATTACATGGAAGTTGAAGATTCTGACTACAATGTTTTAAGAGAAGTTATTGAATTATTAAATAAAAACAAAAGTTAAATTTTATGCTTGAAATAAATAATCTTACTAAAACTTTTTCAAACGGTACTCCAGCATTAAAAGGTGTTAATTTAAAGATTAACAAAGGAGAATTTGTAAGTATCTTAGGGCGCAGTGGATCTGGCAAAACAACATTATTAAGAAGTATAAACGGTCTTGAAAGAGCAAGTGAAGGTGAAATTTATCTTAATAATAAGCAGGTAAATTTTGATACTATTAATGAAGTTCAAAACAAAACTGGAATGATTTTCCAAGAGTTTAATTTGGTTAATAATTTATCAGCTATTAATAATGTTTTAACAGGGCTGCTAAACACAAGTAATAAATTTTTATCTTTATTTTATTTATTCTCAAAAGATCAAAAAATTGATGCTCTAAAAGCTTTAGAAACCGTAGGCTTGTTAGAAAAATCTTATAATAGATCTGATGAATTATCTGGAGGCCAACGACAACGTGTTGGAATAGCAAGAGCTATTATTAAAAAACCTTTATTGTTATTAGCTGATGAACCAGTGGCAAGCTTGGATCCAAAAGCAGCTGATTTAATTCTATCACTGTTAAAAAAAATCAATAAGGAGTATGGAACTACAATTTTATGTAATCTTCACCAGGTAGATTTAGCTAAAAAATACTCGGATAGAGTAGTGGGACTTGCTGATGGAAAAGTAATATTTAATGAAAATTCAAGTGATATTGACAAAAATTATTTGGAAAAAATATACGCATAATTATGAATAAAAAAATTTTGGAATTAAAGATAAATAACAATAAAAAAGACTTCGAAAAATATATTCAACCTCAATGGTCTCTCAAAACTCTCGTTTCAATAGCGGTATTTATTTTTGTCTTAGTATTTGTTGTTAAAGACTTAGAGATTAATTTTATTAAATTAATATCAGATTCATCAAAATATTTTGGCGATATTCTTTCGAGAATGCTACCACCAGATTTTACTAATTTAAGTGAATTGATTTATGCAATGTTTGAAACTATCGAAATTGCATTTTTAGGAACTTTTATTGCAATTGTTTTATCAATTCCATTAGGGTTATTTTCTGCAAGAAATTTAGCACCAAATTATTTTGTTTATCTAGTTTGTAAAACAATAGTTATATTTTTTAGAGCAATACCAGAATTCATAATTGCGATGATTTTAGTTATAGCTATTGGTTTTGGAGCAATGCCAGGTGTACTTGCTTTAGGCTTACACACAATGGGTTTTTTAGCAAAATTTTATGCTGAGGATATTGAACATATCAATCAAGGCCCAATAGATGCTCTTAAATCATCTGGAGCCAACAAGAGCCAAATTATATCATTTGGTGTAATACCTCAGATCCTTCCAGCTTTTGTTGCTAACAATTTATACATATTAGATAGAAATGTAAGAATGGCTACTATGCTGGGGATCGTTGGAGCCGGTGGAATAGGATATGAATTACAATCATCCTTTAGGATGTTTGAGTATGAAAGAGTATCAGCAATAATTATACTCATCTTTGTAACAATCTTTTTAATAGATCATTTTTCTGCTTTTATCAGATCAAAAATTAAATAGTGTTTAATAGATTTAAACTAAAATTTTTTATTTAAACAAACTCGTTTTAGAATTTTTTAATAGAATTGTTTAATATTTTTGAAATTCTTTTCAATTTTTCTAAGGAACTTTTCTGTGTATTTAATCCAATATAAAATCCTCTTTCCTCAATTTCCTGGCAATTTTTTAAATAAGTTTTTTTTTTATTCAATTTAAATAACCTTATAGCTGGCTGATTAAGTATATTTCCGCATACAATTGGTCGTGTTTCAAGGCCAGATTTTTCAATTTCTCTAATTATTTTATTTTTAAACTTTTTTAAATTTTTATTTATTAAGATAGAAATACCGCACCAACTTGCTTTAACATTTTTTGCATTACTGATAATAAAAAATTTATTCGTATTTTTTTTATTTTTTAAAAATAAATGTTTGATTATTTGTATTCTGTTATAAGCCCTATTTTTTTCAAATTTTTTGACTTTACTCAACTGTTCATTTGCAATTGCTGCTTGAATTTCTAAAGGTCTTAAATTGTAACCATAATTGGAAAATATAAATCTAGGTTCAAGTTTTGGAAATAATTTTACCATCTTTTTATGGTGATCTTTCTCATTTCTAGACCAACCATGTGATCTTAAAGAAAGTAATAATTGATAATCGTTTTTACTATCACATACAATCATTCCTCCTTCCCCAGAAGTAATTTGTTTTGAATAAAAAAAAGAAAATGTTCCTAAATTTCCAAATGTTCCTAACTTTTTATTATTATATTTTGATCCAAGTGCTTCGCAAGCATCTTCAATAATCGAAATTTTATTTTTTTTTGCAATTTCTTTAATCTCTCTCATATTCGAGGAATTACCTAAAACATGCACACAAAAAATAAGCTTTGTTTTATTTGATATTTTCTTTTTTAAATCTTTTATGGAAATATTTAGCGTATCAAGATCAACGTCAACAAATACTGGTTTTAAACCATGCTGAACCAATGGCCATAAAGACGTTGACCAACATATGCCAGGTATGATTACCTCATCTCCACTTTTAAGATTTTCTGATCTTGCTGGGTTGCATAAGGTGCTAACGGCTAATAAATTCGCAGAAGACCCAGAATTAACCATTACTGCGTATTTTGAACCAATAAATTTAGCAAATCTTTTTTCAAACTTTTCAGTAATTTTTGAAATTGTGAGCTGTTTAGATTTAATAACTTTGATTGCTGCATTGATTTCTTCTTTTTCAAAACGATTGTCAATTAACGGATATAAAAATTTTTTCATATAAAAATAATTTTGTTTTTTTAATTAAATAATCATAATATAAATATATTTTTGTAACACAAATATTCAAAAACATCTAAATTTAAAATATTATTGAATAGTGATAAATTACCTTATAAAATATCTTTATTATAAAAATCACATCGAACGTCTCAGTAAATTTAAAAACTTAATTCCAAAAAAAAAATTTATAAAAAATAAAAAAAAGACATATCTAGTTATTAAAAGAGATAGATGGAGAGGGATGTTTTCAAATGTACATTATGCAATTCTTCAAAAGATTTATGCAAAAAAAATGGGGTATATAGCAGTTATTGACATGAAATATTTTCCTACAATTTATAATGAGAAAAAGAAAATAATGAATACATATAATTCATGGGAATATTATTTTAAAAATTTTAATAATTTGAATATTGATTATGTATATAAATTTTGTAATTACAAATTTTCTGATGAAAAATCTTTTGATACAAGTAAAATTAAAAAAATTTATTATAACGATTATAAAAAAATTTTATCGAAAATTTTTATAAAAAAGAATATTAAAAATAAGGTTGATCAATTTGTAAAAAAAAAATTTAATAAAAAAAAAATTTTAGGCATTCATATTAGAGGAAGTGATCAAAAAACAGCAGCTCTTCATCCATACCCTCCAACATTAAATCAAATGATAAAAGAAACAGAAAAACTTAATAATAAATATAATTTTGATTTTTTTTTTTTAGTAACAGAAGAGCAAAATTATTATAAAGGTTTTAAAAAACATTTTGGTTCAAAAGTAATAACCTATGATCATTTTAGATCTAAAGATGATATCTTTAAAATTTATGCAAGAAAAAATCATAGGTATAAACTTGGTTTTGAAACAATCATTAATATGATGCTTTTATCTAAAACAAATTACATGCTACATAGCGATTCAGGTTTTTCAGGAATGGCAAGACATTTTAAGAAAAATAAGATGAGAGAGACAATAATATTTAATGGAATAAATTCAAAAAATATTATTTTAAGTAATATTTTATGGTACATAAAGTTTTATTTACCTTACAAATTCGGTGGTTTTAAAAATATGATTATAAATAAATAATTTTAATGAAAGTTTTTTTTGATAATAAAATTTTTTATATTCAAAAATATGGAGGAATTTCTAGATATTATTTAAATTTATGTAAAGAACTTAAAAACTTAGGAGTAGATTGTTTTATTTCTTCACCAATAAATTTTAACGAGTATTTAAAAAGAGATCCATTAAAAAGTAAAATACATTTTAATTTAAATAAGAAGATTAAATTTCCAAGTAAAATTTTTAATTTATATAACAATTTTTTTAACAATTATTATTTAAATAAATTCGCTCCAGATTTAACTCATTTAACTTATTATCAAAAAAAATTAAAATTTAAAAAAAAAAACCCTATAATATTAACTGTGTATGATTTGATACATGAAAAATTTGCCAGAGATTATAATTTAAATGAGGAAAATAGATTTAAACAGAATTATATAGATGTTGCTGATAAAATAATATGTATTTCAGAATCAACAAAAATAGACCTCATAAAATATTATAATGTTGATGAAAAAAAATTATCAGTCATTTATCTAGGTATTGATAATTTTAATCTTCCACCGTTGAAAAAAAAAAATTTTATCTTATTTGTTGGAGATAGAAAAAGATATAAAAACTTTGATATTCTTATTAAAGCTTATTCTAAAACAAAATTAGTAAATCAAAAATTTAATATTTGTTGTGTAGGAGGAGGAGATTTTTCTGAAGAAGAAAACAAAATTTTTAATAGTTTAAATTTAAAAAAAAATATTAAATATTTAGAGGCCACCGACTATGAATTAATTGAAAAATATAGAACTGCGAGTTTATTTGTAACAACTTCTTTAGGTGAAGGATTTGGTCTTCCTGCATTAGAGGCTATGAGCTGTAAATGTAAAGTTTTAGCTAGTGATATACCAGTTTACAGAGAAACACTAAAAAATTTTAGTTATTTCTTTAATCCAAGTGATGAAGATGACTTAAAGAATAAATTAGAAAATATTTTGATTGAGAATAAAAAAAGTAGTGAATTAAATATTGATGAAGCATATAATCATAGCACAAAATTTACGTGGAATAATTGTGCAAAAGAAACACTTAAAATTTACAAAGAATTAATTTGAAAAAAATCTATTATATTATTTGAAAAATTATGAATAAAGTTACATTTTCAATTAGATTATTTTTAGACGCATTCAGAGACACAATTAAAGTAATAAATCATTTTGAACTTACAAAAATTAATAATAGATTAATTTATCTTAAATTATTTCTAATAAAATTATTTTTTTCTAATCAATGGTTTAGAAATTTAATCAAAACGAAAAAAGTTGAATTAGGTCATTTAAAGGAAAATGAAATATTTAATAATAATACAAGTAAGATTTTAGAGTCTCTTGATATGAAAGGTTATTCAGAGTTATTAAATTTAAACAATACAAAATTAGATGAATTAAAGACTTTAGTTTATGAGAGTGAAGATTATGACAAGAAAAAGATTGACTCAAAAAATTTTGATTTAAAAAAAAAATATAGTGAAAATGAAAAACAATATTTTGATAGATTAAGATCTGATGGAATTAGTAGACTTACAGGAACAATCAATTTGAATAATGATAATTCTTTGAGAAAAATGGTTTTATCAAAAAACGTTCTTGAAATTGCTGCTTCATATTTAAATTGCAGAGATATTTCAATTAATGCAACTTTTTTTATATCAAACCCTATGACTATTTCTGAAAAAGAAAAATATTTAAATGCACAATATTTTCATTGGGATAATGATTTTACAAAATTTTTAAAACTTTATATTTACCTTACAGATGTTGAAGATGGGTGCGGTCCGCACATATATATACCTTTTACCCATAAAAAAAAAAACCAGAGCATAAATTATGTAGATTATATTCAGATGAAAATATTTATAATTCGTATGATAAAAAAAAGGTTTTTTATGGAAAAGCTGGATCATGTTTTTTTGTGGATGGGTATGGTTTACACAAAGGGGAGACTCCATATTTAAAACCAAGGCTTATGATCAATATTCATTTTGAAGAGGAAAGATCCTATATTCTAAAAATGATAAATATGTAAAAATTTAAATATCTAATTTCGTAACTAGTTTATAATGTTGAATAAAAAAATTTGCCTGATTTTTGGTGCCGCTGGACAAGATGGCTCTTTAATGACGGAGTATTTATTAAAAAAAAATTATACTGTTTACGCCTTATATCAAACAAAAAGTTGGAACTTAAAAAAATTTAGAGGAAACAAAAAGTTAAAATTAATAAAAATAAACTATAATGATTATAATCAAATTATTAAAATCATAAAAATATCTAATTGTAGTGAAATATATTTTTTTGGTGGAAAGTCCTCACCGCAATATTCAATTTTAAATTTTACCGAGGCACTAGTTTCACATGTTTTACCTGTTTTTAATATTTTGGAAGCTATTTTAATCGTAAATAAAAAGATCAAATTTTTTAATACTAGCTCATCAGAAATTTTTGAAAAAAATCGAAAAAAATTAAATGAAAATTCAGTGAAAAATCCCCAAAATCCCTATGGCTTAGCTAAACTTGATTCTTATTTATTGGTTAAATTTTATAGAAAAAATTTTAAGTTAAATTGTTTTTCAGGAATATTATTCAATCATGAATCTAAGTTAAGGCCTAAAAATTTCATAATTCCTAAAGTAATGAAATATATTAAAGATCGTAAATTTAACAAAAAACTTCTTTTGGGAGACTTATCATCAATCAAAGATTTTGGATGGGCAAAAGAATACATTGAAATTATCCATAATTTAATGAAGAAAAATTTTAATGAAGACATTGTAATTGCCACAGGAAAATCTCAAAAATTGGGTAACATCGTAAAAGAAATTTTCAAAAAATTTAATTTAGATTGGAAAGAACATGTTAAATTCTCAAATAAACTAGCTAGACCAAATGAGAATAAATACGTTTATGCTGATATTTCAAAACTTAAAAAACTGAAAATGGTTCCAAAATTTGGCTTACTACAAATAATAGAATTTTTGACACAAAATGATTTTAATAAATAAAACGAAAAAAAAAGAACCTCTTGTTTCAATTATTACAGCAACATTTAATTCCGAAATGCATTTAGAAGAGACACTTAAAAGCATAAAAAATCAAAAAAATAAAGATTATGAAGTAATTATTATTGATGGTCATTCAGTAGATACTACAATTGAAATAATTAAAAGATATGAAGATCTAATTAATTTTTGTTTAATTGAAAAAGATAATGGTATTTATGATGCATTCAATAAAGGATTAAAATATGCTAATGGTAAGTATATAGTTTTTGTAAATTCTGATGATGTCCTTACTCCTGAGGCTTTAGAATTGTTATCTGCATATGATAAAAAATATAAAGATATAGATTTTTTATTTGGTTCAGTAAAAAAACACTGGGGTGTATTATATGGGTATAAACCATATAAAATAAAATTTACTTGGGGCTTTTATTCTAGTCATTCCACTGGGTTTTATATTAAAAGAGTTTCAGCAAAAAAAATAGGTGAATATAATCTAAAATATAAATTTCATGCTGATTTTGATTATTTTTATAGAATGATTGTTAAACATAAAATGAAAGGGATAGGAACTAAAAAAGAAGAATTATTTGGAATTTTCAGACGTGGAGGTTTTTCAAGTAAAATAGACTTCAAAAAATCTTATATAGAAGATTTAAGAATACGAATAGATAATGGCCAAAGTTATCTTACAGTTGGTATTTTAGCTTTATTCAAATTCATTAAAAATTTTCGAAGGTTCTTTAATATATGAAATATTTGATAACAGGTTCTGCTGGATTTATTGGTTTTCACTTAGCAAAAGAATTGTTAAAAAATAAAAAAAATAAAATTTATGGATTAGATAATTTAGATAATTATTACTCTACAAAACTAAAAAAAAAAAGAATAAGCATATTAAAGAAAGAAAATAACTTTAAATTTTTAAAACTCGATCTTTCTAATATTAAAGAAATAAAAAAATTGTATAAGATTGATGTAGATATATTATTTCATTTAGCTGCTCAAGCAGGTGTTAGATATACAGTAATAAATCCATCGAAATATATAAAATCTAATATTGTAGGATATTACAATCTCTTAAATTATATAAAAAAAAGTAAGGTCAAATATATATTTTACGCGTCTTCTAGTTCTATATATGGAGATAATAAAAAATATCCTGTAAATGAAAAAATGGAGGCGAAACCAAAAAATATTTATGCTTTTTCAAAAGTTTCAAATGAAAATTGCTCCAAATTATTTTCTAAAATATTTAGTAAAAAATTTATAGGTTTAAGGTTTTTTACAGTTTACGGGGAATGGGGAAGACCAGATATGTTAATTTACAAATATTTAAATTTTGCAAGAAAAAAAAAATTATTTTATATAAATAATTTTGGAAAAGATTATAGAGATTTTACGTACGTTGGTGATGTAATTTCAATGTTAAAACTTTTAATAAAAAAAAGAAAAAATTTAAAAGATCATGACATTTTTAACATTTGTTCAAATAAACCAATTAAAACAAAAAAAATAATTCAACTTTTACTTCAGTCTTTTCCAGGGAAAGTCAAATATGTTGGAGCTAATAAAATTGAAATGTTGAAAACACATGGGAACAATAAAAAAATATTGGCTTTTACGAGGTTTAGAAAAATTTCTGATTTTGAAGAAAAATTTTTTGCATGTATAAGTTGGTTTAAAAAAAATAAAAATTTATTTAATTAAATATATTTTTTTAAAACTTTTAAATAAGCTTCGCATTTATCATTATGGTCGTAGATTTTAATGGTTTTAGATCCATCAGAAATTTTTTTTTTAGCTGAACTATTAAACTTAAAATTAATTAAAATTTTCGCTAATTGTTTATAATTTTGCACCTTAAATAAACTACCATATTTTCCATTTCCCAAAATTTCTTTAGGTCCTGTTGGGCAATCTGATGAGATGACATATTTTTTAAGTGATAGAGCTTCAACTAAAACATTTGGATGTCCTTCAAAAATAGAAGATAAAACAAAAACATCACATAATCTCATAAATTTAAATGGATTTTCTTGATAATTTACCAATTTTACAAATTTACTTAAATTATTGTTTTCAATGAAATTTAATAATTTATTTTTAAATACTCCTTTACCAACTATAACTAATTGAATTCTTCTAGATCTTTTAGCTAAATTAATTGCTTTAAGAAGTGTTAAATGATCTTTTTGGTCTGTTAATCTTGCAACATTTAAAACTTTAAGTGAGTTTTTTTTATAAAAACTAAATTTAAATTTCTCTCTTGATTTTTTTTTTATTTCCTTAAAATTGAATGGATTTAAAATTAATATACTTTTTAAGTTGAATTTCTTATCTAATTCATTTTTAAAATCAATACTATTTACTATTATTTCATCTGCTCTTTTTAAGAAAAGATTAAATATAATATTTTTCAAAAAATTTTTAGACCAACCAGAAGGGGATGAATTTGATCGGGATACTATTTTAATATTAAAAATTTTACAAATTATAATTACATAGATGTTGGCTTGAAAAGATAATACTACAAATTTGTTATTTCTTAAAATACAGTAAATTGTTAAATATAAAATACACAAAAAATATTTTATTGGTCTACCAGAATTTTCGTTAATATTTAAAAAAGGTCTTATAATATTAACTTTTTTTGAAAATTTATTTCTCTTTTCATCACAAGTGATCAGTGAGACTTTCTTAAGTTTTTGCGAAAGATAATTTGTGATTAAATAAAGATTTTTTTCAACCCCAGCACCTTCATTAGATGGATGAAAAACAACTACCTCTTTACTTTTAATTTTTTTTTTAATATTCATTGGTAAGCTGAAAAGATAACAGTTATGCTGTTTATATTAATTTGAAAAAAAAAACAATATATTATTGGTCACCTTTCTTAACTGAGATTGCTACATCTAAAGCAGTAATTAACTCTGCCTATTCATTACAAAAATATTGTTCAAATTATGAAACTGTAATAGTTGATGCTGTAGGTGAATTTTCTAAAAAAAAAAATGAGATAGAAAAAAAAAAAATAAAGATAATTAAGCTACAAAAATATGATTTAGTAAAGTTTTTACCAAAACATGGAAAATTGAAAAGTAGGATTTCATTTTTAATAATTTTTATAACAAGTTTTTTTGGTCTAAAAAAAATTTTACAAAAAGATAAACCCGATTTTCTAATAATTCATCTAATTACAATACTTCCTCTAATATTATTTTTTATCTTTAATTTTAAAACGAAATGTGTATTGAGAATATCTGGATTTCCAATAATGAGTCCACTGAGAAAATTTTTATGGTCAATTTTACTCAAGAAGGTTGATATTATAACGTGTCCAACAAAAAATACATTGCAATATATGAAAAATTTGAAAATTACAGATGAAACAAAATTTAAACTTCTCTACGATCCAGTAATTTCAATGAAAGAAATAGCTGAAAAAAAAAGTCAAAATATCTCAAGCTATAACGACGACTTTATAGCAGTTGGTCGACTTACAAAACAAAAAAATTTTGGATTTTTAATTAAAAACTTTAGTGAAGTTGTTAAAATTAACAATAGTTTAAAATTATCAATTTTCGGTGAAGGAGAGGAAAAAAAGAAATTAACGAATCTGATAACGAAATATAATTTAGAACAAAATGTGACTTTAAGAACATTTAAACAAAATATATTTCCATATATGTTAAAAAGTAAAAGTTTAGTTCTCACATCTGATTGGGAAGACCCTGGATTTGTGCTTATTGAGGCAGCAATTTGTAGAACTTTTTTAATTAGTAGCAATTGTAAAAATGGACCTGTAGAGATTTTAGATAACAATAAAGCAGGATTATTATTTGAGAAGAGTGTCGGTGATGATTTTGTAAGAGCATTTAAAGATTTTTTTAATATGTCCAATGAAGAAATTTTGCATAAAAAAAAAAATGCAATGAAAAAAGCTAAGTTATTTACGATTTTTAATCATTCTAAGGATTTACATTGTATAATAGATAAAATTAAATCTGAATGACAAGCAAAATTTCTGTTATAATACCATTTTACAATAACTTTATTTTTTTTGAAAAATGCATTAGATCAGTCATTAATCAAACTTATAAAAATATAGAAATCATAATCATTTTTGATGATGGTGATAAAAAGGATTTAAAAAATTTAAAATCAATTCTAAAAAAAAAACAAAAAAAAATTAAATTAATTATCAATTCCAAAAATATGGGTGCTGGACTATCAAGGAATAAAGCAGCAAAACTCGCTAAAGGGAAATATATAGCATTTTTAGATGCTGATGATGTTTGGACGCGAAATAAATTGAAATATCAGTTAGCATTTATGAAAAAAAGAAAAATAACAATTTCACATACTTCATATTATATTATTGATGAGAATAATTCAAAAATTGGATCCCAAATAGCAAAATATAAACAAACTTATCATAATTTATTAAATTCATGCGATATAGGCTTATCTTCATTGATGATTGAAAAAAATCTTTTTTTAAAAAACAAATTTACCTCAAATAAAACTAAAGAAGATTATGCCTCATGGTTAAAAATTGCCAAAAAAATGGATATTTATGGTTTAAATAAACATCTTTTATTGTGGCGAAAAACAAAAAATTCTCTTTCATCAAATACTATCCAAAAAGTGATAGATGCTTTTGATATTTATTATAGAAAAGAAAGATTTAATTTTTTAAATTCCACTTACAGAGTAATAATTTTATCATTAAATTATTTCATGAAAAGATTAAAACAGAAACTATGATTTATGTATTTTTGATTACAATAATTATAATCAATGAGATTATAATTAAGAAAAAATTTTTATCTGATAACATAAAGTTTTCAAAACATAAGTCATTAGTAAGTTCAATTAATACCCCAACATCTGGAGGATTATTTTTAATCTTATTTATTTTAATTTTTAAAACCCAACTAGGTTTAATTAACATATTATATATATTTTTAATTTTTTTAGTCGGATTGAGCTCAGATAGAATTAGAAATGTTTCACCCTTTATTAGATTATTCTTTCAAATTTTCATTACCCTTTTGTTTGTAGTAAACACTCAAACTTTAATAATTGATGTTAGGATTGACAATATTAATCAGTTATTAAATCAAAATATTTATCTACCAATAATATTCACAGTCTTTTGTTTTATTGTATTAATGAATGGAACAAATTTTATTGACGGTGTTAATTTGAATACGATTGGTTTTTATATATTAGTTTACTCAGTAATTTTAATTGTTTCAAATAATAATGATCTTTTCATAGATAAGTCTTTTAACACAAAAATGATATTGTTTTTAATAATAATTTATCTGATGAACTTTTTTAATAGATTACAATTAGGTGATGGGGGGTCATACTTAATTGGTTTTTTTACAGCTTTTTATGTTATAAATTTTATTTCCCAAAATTCTTTAGTTTCTCCTTATTTTGCAGTTTTAATTTTGTGGTATCCTTGTTTCGAAAATTTATTTTCTATTTCACGAAAGATATATCAAAAAAAAAGAATATCTGATGCTGACAACCTTCATTTACACCATAATATCTTTTTATTTTTTAAGATTAAAAGTTTTAAAAATTTAAATAATTTAAGTGGATTAATTTTAAATTTAAGCAACTTTCTTTTAGTTTTTATAGGTATAAATTTTTTTAATTCAACAAAGCACTTAATTTTATTAATTCTTTTAAATGTGTTTATTTATATCTTGTCCTATAATGTTTTAATAAAAATAATTTTATCGAAAAAATTTAAAAAATAAATTTATAATCTATCTATGTATATATGTATAAATTAGACCTATGTTTATAAAAAAAATAGTAGCTCCAAAGCTAGTAAAAAAACTTCCAGTAGGTAGCAATGGAATCAATTGTAAAACAAAAAAAGTTCCAGAACTTAAAAGTATAAAGTTTTTAGATGAAAAAAAACTATTAATAATCCTATAAATTAAGTAAAAAAAAAACGAAATAAATAGAATAAATCCAATTAAGCCTAGAGCTGACAATATTTCAAAATAATATTGATGTGGGTGAGTACTGCATCCAACTTTAGATCTTTTGTCATCACTATCGTAATATTTTTCTAAAGAAACATTTTTACATGCTGTTCTAAAAGTTTTAATACCAGTCCCAAATAAAATATTTTTTTTAAATATTTCTATACTTGAAAGATAATGTGGTCCATAATTTGAAAAAATTACATAATTTTTAATTGAATTATTTACCTGCATTTCAGCTATTTCATTTATAAACCTAGCTTTAACTGGTTTCACGAGAAATAGTGTTGATGAAAAAACTAATATTAACAATGACGAAAAAATAAGTTTAAATTTAATCTTTAAAATGGGAAGAAACACAAAAAATATTAAAAGTGCAAAAGTTCCCCTAATGATATTTGCTCTCTCATTTGTTAAAATTAAAATTAAAAAATAAAGTATAAGAAAAAAAAATAAATAAAAATTTTTTACATTCTTTTGAAAAAAATAGGCAAAACTAGGCAAGAAAAAACCAATTAGTAAATGTGCTACTTTTAATTCTTGGTCAAAAAATCCCGATAATCTTGCATTCCATGGACTTTTAAATCCGAGTAAATTTTGCCCAAAGAAAAATTGTACATACAAATCTATAATAGTTATCAAAATAATGGTCATCCACAACTTAAAAACAATATCAATGTTTTTTGAATATCTATTTAAAAAATAAGCTATTGACAGAATTATAAAAATAAATCTGATAAAAAAAATTGATCTATTTAAACTAAGTTGAAAATCTATAGAATTAAAAAGATTAATTAATAAATATCCCCAAATTATTAATAAAAAATAAATCATGGGATCTTTAAAGAATAAAAATTTTTTATTTTTAATACATTCAGAGATGAATAATATAGCTAGAATTACTGTAATTATTTCAGATATTAAAGTACCAATAATTAGAGCTGCTGGATATAAACCTATCAAGTACAAGGGAAGTAAATTTTTATTTATCATTTTTAATATATTTTTTTCTTAATATCTTTTTTAGTGGAATTTCTAAAAATTTGTATGAAAAAAAAGATATTAAAAAAGTAAGAATCAAATAAGTGCAAAATATAGCCATTGAATTAAAATTAACTTTTAAATTTAAAATATTTAGGATCATAAGAGTAACTAATATTAAAGGAAAATGAATAAGATAAATAGAATAACTTATATCGCCAATTAATGATATTTTTTTTCCAAACTTTGGAGAATAATTATTAATTAAATAGAAAAGATTAATCAAACTTGGAAAAAAAATTGTTAAGATAATTATTTTATTTAATTTAGAATTATCAATAAAATAAAAGGATATTATTCCTGTAAAAAAAATCAATATACAAAGAATTAAAGTTTTATTTTTTTGATTGATCTTTAAATTTTCAAGTAAAATGTAGCTTAATCCACCTATAAAAAAACAATAACCTCCGTAACCTAAAAATTTAAATTTAAAAAATAAGATTGAACTAATTAATATTATTAAAAAAGAATAAAAAATAATATTAGTTTTTAAAGCTAAATAAAAAAAGATTATATACATCAAAAGTTCAACAGAAATAGACCAGGATGGTTCATTAAAAGAAGCATATGAATTTAAACCCCATTCATGAATCAGAAATAAATTATAAAAGAAATGCTCTAAATCTGCTCTTATTGGGTTCATAAAATTATTGCTTTTAAGTATAAAATAAATGATCAAAACAACAATTAAAGTAATAAAATGAAGTGGATACAATCTAGAGATTCTTAAGATTAAAAAATTATAAAAACTTAAATTTTTTGTTTTGATTTTTTCAAGATATAATTTGAAGAATATAAATCCTGATAAAAGAAAAAAAAATTGTACGGCTATCCATCCATATTCATATATTAATTTGATATAATCATAGAATGGTTGATTTTCAGGAACAAAATTTTCTGAACTCAAATTATATGCATAGAAAAGCTTATAATGAAAAATTGCAACTGCTACAGCCGCTACACCCCGTGCAATATCTAATAAGTAAAATCTCTCCATTAAAGATGTAAATTACTATTAAAAGTTAAATCTCTTTTTTATTTTTTTTACACATTTGCAAACATAATTTATATCTTTATCACTAGTACCCAGTCCTGATGGTAGATATAAACCATATTTGCTAATATATTCTGAATTTTTATAATTTTTCTTAAATCTTAAATTGTATTTTTTTAATGCATCTTGTTTATTCATGGGCCAAAAAAACTCTCTAGTTTCAATTTTATATTCCTTCAATTCATTTCTAAATTTTGTTGCGGTCATTTTTTCGTTTAGAATTACAATTCCTACAACCCAATAAACATTTTCAATATTATTTAGCTTGGGTTTTTGAATATAAATATTTTTGCAGTTTTTAAGATTATCATAATATTTTTTTCCAATTTCCTTTTTTTTTAAAATTATCTTATTTATTCTCCTAATTTGGCTAATTCCTAATGATGCTTGCAAATTAGTATATCTATAATTCCAACCAATATCATAATGATTAAATCTATTTTTTTTTCCAAAACATAGATTTTTATAATCAAAAATTTTATCTTTAAATTTTCGATTATTTGTTAAGACCATCCCACCTTCTCCAGTAGTAATATGTTTATTTGAATAAAGACTAAAAATACTTAAATCGCCAAAACTACCACATTGTTTGCCTTTGTACTTGTGTCCCAGCATTTCAGCTGCGTCTTCAATTAAAATTATTTTATGCTTATTACATATTTGTCTTATTTTATCTATTTGGATAGGATAACCATAAATATGTGTAGCTATTATTGCTCTTGTTTTTTTTGAAATATTTTTTTCTATTTCATTTATTTTCATGTTCCAATTGTAGAAATCACAATCTATTGGCACTGGAATTCCACCTAATTTGATAATAGAGATTGCGGGTGATATTATAGTAAAGTTAGGAATTATAATTTCATCCCCTATTTTAATATCAATCACTTTCAAAGCGATATCTAAAGCGGCTGATCCACTTGATACTGAGGAACAATATTTTTTTCCGATTAGTTTTTTAAAGTCATCTTCAAATTTTTTAACTTCTGGACCAGCAGAAGAAATCCAGTTTCGTTTTAAAGCATTTAATATTATTTTTCTATCAGACGCTAAAAGTTTAAATTTGTTTACTGGTATCATTTTATTTTAACAAATTTATCATCTATAGAATTAAAAACTTTTTTATCGGTTTTAATATTATAGGGACCTTGTTTAACTTCGATCATTTCAACAGTTTCTAATACTTTAAAACCATGTCCACCACTATTAAGAATTATAATATCATTTTTTTTAATTACTTTACTGAAAAGATATTTTTTTTTATTATCATAGAAATCAACTCTCAACTTTCCACTCAAAATTATTAAAACTTCAGAGGTATACTCAATCCTTCTTACATTTTTATAATGTTTATGAGGTTTTATTAGGTGTTTTGATTTATGTTTGATAAAACCAACCTGATGACTCAATTCTTTTGGTGTTAAGAAATTAACACCAAATTTTTTTCTATATTTGATAATATATCCAAATGTTTTTTTTTTATGAG
>TARA_B100001057_G_scaffold60204_1_pt1 | contig 16857 bp, 18 predicted proteins | sample TARA_B100001057 | Tara Oceans TARA_B100001057 (sample SAMEA2621839) | marine metagenome | biome: marine biome (ENVO:00000447); feature: surface water layer (ENVO:00002042); material: "saline water (ENVO:00002010), including plankton (ENVO:xxxxxxxx)" | depth 5 m
TAAGTAAATTGAGTTATCTCCATTCCATCACACCAAACTTCCCATCCTAATCCTGATGCTCCTAAGGTTGGGCTTTCCCAATCATCTTCAACAAACCGAATGTCGTGATTTTTTACATCAATACCAATAGTCGCTAAACTTTTTAAATAAAGTTGTTTGATATTTTTTGGAGAAGGTTTAATAATTACTTGATATTGATAATAGTGTTGTAATCGATTTGGATTTTCACCATACCTACCGTCTGTTGGTCTTCTTGATGGTTGCACGTAAGCGGCCTTCCAGGGTTTGGTGCCAAGCGATCTCAGTGTTGTTGCTGGGTGAAAAGTTCCTGCTCCAACTTCCATATCATATGGTTGTAAAATAACACATCCATGTTTTCCCCAAAATTTTTGAAGATTCATTATAATGTCTTGGAAAGATAAAAAATTTAATTTTATAGGTAATTTTTTTTTTTCTTTTTTTTTTGCTGGCATTTATAAACCAAATTTTTGCCACATCGATTTTTCTTCTAAAATGTTGGCTAGTCTATCAACAGGATCTTGAGTTGAAGAAGATAATTTCCTTGCGATAAATCCCTTTGGCTTTTCAAAGTTTTTAATAATTACTTTATCACCAAATTTTTCTTTCAAAACTTGATCAGCATTGCCTATTCCATCAATCAATCCAAGACCTAGAGACGTTTTCCCTGTCCAAAATTCACCTGTAAAAATATTATTTTTTTCAGGATCTTTAAGCTTAGAACCTCTGCTTATTTCAACAACTTTGATAAAATCAGCGTGGAGTTCCAATTGAATATTCTTTAATCTTTTTACGTCCTCTTCTTTCTCTTCTACAAATGGATCTAAAGTGCTTTTATTTTTTCCTGCAGTATAAACTCTTCGCTCAACGCCAATTTTTTTAATTAAATCTTTAAATCCGAATGAAGCTGAAATAACACCGATTGATCCAATTATAGAGCTAGAGTTTGCATAAATTTCATCACCAGCGCATGAAATTAAATATCCTCCTGATGCCGCTACATCCTCAGCAAAGATAATGACTTTAACTTTATTTTTTTCAGCTAATTGTCTTATATAGCTGTAAATTAAATGTGATTGAACTGGAGATCCCCCTGGTGAATTAATCGATATCGCAACATGGGTGATTTTTTTAAGAGAAAATGCTTTTTTTAAAATATCTCTTTGACCAGCAAGATCTATACCTTTGTTAAACCGGCCAGCAGCTCCGATAACTCCGGTTAATCTTACATGCGGTACGACTTTTTTCTTTTTAAAAATTGAAAACATAATTTAGATGATTGATATTATTGTTATAGCAGTAATATATTAAATTTTAATATTAAATTACGCTACTTATAGTTGAATTATAGGTGCGTCACCAAGTTTCCATTAATGAATTTATTCTTTTAAAAATCGATTGTAATTAACGTATATGGGATCTGTAATACCTTTAAAAAAATCAGCTAATTCAGCATACTTAGAACTTAAAAATCTACTTGGGGCAAAGCTTCAAAAGGTAGAAAATTTAATTGAACAAAAACTCAAAAGTGACGTTAATTTAATTGAAAAAATGAGTGATCATCATTTGAAATCAGGCGGTAAAAGATTAAGAGCTTTATTAACTTTAGAGTCTGCAAAGCTAACTGGCTATAAAGAGGATAATAGAGATATAAATTTAGCTGCATGTGTAGAGCTAATTCATTCAGCTACGTTATTACATGACGATGTGATTGATGAGAGTTCATTAAGAAGAGGTGTAAAAACTACTAATTCTATATGGGGAAATCAATCATCAATTTTAGTTGGAGATTACCTTTTAAGCAGATGTTTTGAAATTATGGTTCAAGATGGTGATCTAGAAATCTTGCAACTTTTATCTTCAACATCTGCAAAAATAGCTCAGGGTGAAGTTCTTCAACTTCAACACAAAGGTGAAGCGGATCTTCTTGAAGAAACATATATTGATATAATTAATTTAAAAACTGCAGCGCTTTTTTCTGCTGCTACAAAAACAGGAGCATGTATTTCTGTTAGCAGTGATAAAGAAAAAAAAGCATTAGAGTCATACGGAAGAAACTTGGGCTTGGCTTTTCAAATCGCTGATGATGCACTTGATTATTATGCAAAAGAAAAATTTTTTGGTAAAGAAATTGGTAAAGATTTTTATGAGGGAAAAGTTACTCTTCCTATAATAACAATATTTCAAAAAGGTAATAAAGAAGAGAAAGAATTTTTAACAGAAATAATGAAAAAAGAAAAAAGAACTGAAGAAGATTTTAGTGAAACACTTGCGCTAATTTTTAAGTACAAGGCAGTTGAAACAAGTTTAAAAAAAGCAGAATATTTTGTTAATGTTTCTTACGATGCATTAGCAATTTTTCCAGACAGTGAGGACAAAAGAATATTGCAAAATTTAACTAGTTTTAGTTTAAATAGATCATTTTAGGGATAAAGAAGTTCCTTTTCCCATTTTCCATTATTATTTTTATAATTCAATCTTTCGTGAATTCTTCCCTCTCCGTCAACCCAAAACTCTATTTCGTCTGGCAAGACTCTCCAGCCAGACCAATGAGGAGGTCTTGGAACATTATTTTCATCTGGATATTTTTTTTCAAATTCTTTTATTTTTTCTAAAAATGTCTCTCTTTTATCTAAAGTTTGAGATTGTGAAGATGCCCACGCACTAATTCGATTTTTATAGGGTCTTGAGTTGTAATAATCGTCAGCCTCTTTATCTGAAACTACTTCAACTTTTCCGACTACTCTTACTTGACGTCTTAAACTTTTCCAATGGAAACACATAGAAGCTTTTTGATTTTCTTTCAATTCACAGCCTTTTTTGCTGTTAAAATTTGTGTAAAAAACAAATCCTTTACTACTCAACCCCTTTAATAATACCATTCTCACATTTGGTTGATTATTTTTATTTGAGGTAGCTACAGCTACTGCATTTGGATCATTGATTTCTGTATCTTCTGCCTTGGAAAACCATTTTTTGAATAATTCTATAGGATTGTCTATGTCCTCAAAACAACTGTCAATACCAAGTGAATTTTTGCCATTTTTTTGATTCATATCTTTATTAAAATAAACTATACATTAATAATCTATGTCTTTTAATACATTTGGAAAAATATTTAGATTTACTACTTGGGGTGAGTCCCATGGACCCGCTATAGGTTGTGTGATAGATGGTTGTCCTCCAAATATTCCTTTAGCTGAGAAAGATATTCAAGCTGATTTGAACAGAAGAAGACCAGGGCAATCTAAATTCACTACTCAAAGAAAAGAACCAGATAAAGCGATTATCCTATCTGGTGTTTTTGAGGGAAAAACAACAGGAACACCGATTTCAATTATTATTTACAATGAAGATAAGAAATCGAGAGACTACGAGTCTATTAAAAATAAATTTAGACCTGGACATGCTGATTATACATATTTTAAAAAATATGGAATCAGAGATTTTAGAGGTGGTGGACGTCAGTCTGCAAGAGAGACGGCGAGCCGGGTTGCAGCAGGTGCGGTTGCAAAAGTTGTCTTGAAAAAGATTGTAGGTAAAAAATTTAACGTAATTGGTGCTGTTACTCAATTAGGTTTGATGTCTTGCGATAAATCTAATTGGAGTAATATTGAAATAAGAAAAAATCCCTTTTTCTGCCCTGATAAAAAATCTGTTAAACTTTGGGAAAAATATCTTTTAGCAGTTAGAAAAGCAGGATCATCTTGTGGTGCAATAATTGAATTAAGAGCTACTGGAATTCCAGTTGGTTTAGGGGCTCCTATTTACTCAAAACTTGATACAGATATTTCTGCTGCTTTAATGAGTATCAACGCGGTAAAAGGTGTAAATATCGGATCAGGTATGAATGCAGCATTCTTAAGCGGTGAAGAAAACTCGGATGAAATTAGAAAAAATTCTGGAAAGATAAAATTTAAAACTAATCATGCTGGTGGAATTCTTGGAGGAATTTCATCAGGTCAGGATATAATTGCATCTTTTGCAGTTAAACCAACTTCATCTATTTTAACTAGTAGAGAAACTATAGATAAAAAAGGTAAAAATACTAAAATCTCTGTCAAAGGACGTCATGATCCATGTGTAGGAATTAGGGCAGTGCCAATTGGTGAAGCAATGATAAATTGTGTTTTACTTGACCACTTATTAATGCACAGAGCACAGTGTGGTTAATTAGAAATCTTATTTTTATTTTTAGCTAATATTATATTAGAGTTTAGCGCCTCCTCGACTTTGTTAGCTATAGATGAACTATCCAAACCTGCCGTTTCATACATTTTCTCAGGAGTATCTTGATCGATAAAAATATCTGGTAGTATCATAGATCTGAATTTTAAACCTCTATCAAAAACTCCTCTTTCTGATAAAAATTGCATTACATGAGATCCAAAACCGCCTATTGAGCCTTCTTCAATTGTTATTAGTACCTCATGATTAGATGCGACTTCCATAATTAATTTTTCGTCCAATGGTTTTGCAAATCTTGCATCGATAATTGTACAATCAATTCCTTTATTTAAAAGAACGTCTGAAGCTTTTTTACATTCTTCCAAACGTGTTCCAAAATTTATTAAAGCTACTTTTTTTCCCTCTTTGATTACTCTTCCTTTTCCAATTTTAAGTATTTCATTTATCATTGGCAATTCAACTCCAACTCCATTTCCTCTAGGATATCTAAAAGCAGACGGGCGATCATTTATGTTAACTGAAGTATTTATCATTTTAACTAATTCAGACTCATCACTAGCAGCCATGACCACAAAATTAGGTAAAGTTGAAAGATATGTAATATCGAAAGAACCTGCATGTGTTGGTCCATCTGCACCAACTAGTCCTGCACGATCTATTGCAAATCTTACTGGTAGTGATTGTAAAGCTACATCATGAACGACTTGATCATAAGCTCTCTGAAGAAATGTAGAATAAATTGCTGCATAAGGTTTATAGCCCTCTGTAGCTAATCCAGCTGCAAAAGTGACTGCATGTTGCTCTGCTATACCTACATCAAAGGTTCTATCAGGAAATTTTTTTTCAAATAAATTTAATCCTGTACCTGAGGGCATCGCTCCAGTAATACCGATAATTTTTGTATCTTGTTCAGCATGTTTTATTAGGGTTTCTGCAAAAACTTTTGTATATGAGGGAATATTAGATTTTGACTTTGTTTGTTCGCCAGTCGAAATATTAAATTTAGATACCCCATGATATTTATCCCCAGAGTCCTCTGCTGGTTTATAACCTTTTCCCTTCTGTGTTCTAACATGAATTAATACAGGTCCTTGATGATTTGAATTTTTAACATTCTCAAAAATTTGAACAAGATTTTCTACGTCATGACCATCTATTGGTCCTACATAATAAAAACCCAGTTCACTAAATAACGTCCCACCAGTAACAATATTTCTAAGTAAATCTTCTGCTCTACCAGCTTTTTGACTGAATCTTTTAGAAAAAGAGGAAATAATCATTTTTAATGTTTCTCTAAAACTAAAATATAATTTTCCTGATAAAAGTTTTGCCAAATAGTTGCTCATAGCTCCTACGGGCCTTGCTATGGACATATCGTTATCATTTAAAACAACAATTAATCTTGATTTTAATGCACCAGCATTATTCATAGCCTCGTAAGCCATACCGGCACTCATTGCTCCATCACCGATAACAGCTATTACATTATTATTATTGTTAGATAATTTTTTTGCAACTGCCATTCCAAGTGTAGATGAAATAGAAGTTGAACTGTGCGCTGCTCCGAAAGGATCATATTCGCTCTCAGTCCTTTTGGTAAATCCTGACAAGCCTCCACCTTTTCTAAGTGTTTTTATTCTTTCTCTTCTTCCAGTAATGATCTTATGCGGATAGCATTGATGACTTACATCCCAAACTAATTTATCTTTTGGAGTATCAAATACATAGTGTAAAGCGACTGTTAATTCCACAACACCTAATCCGGCACCTAAATGCCCTCCAGTCTCAGATACTATATCTATTAGTTCATCTCTTAACTCATCTGAAATTTGTTTAAGATCATCTTTTTTAAATTTTCTTAAGTCAGCTGGAAAGTTAATTTGTTTTATTAGTCTGCTCATTAAAATTTTCTATCTAAAATAAATTCAATTGTTTTAATTAGTTCCTGGGCTTTTTTTCCATGTTTTTCCAAATTACGCAATATTTTTTTCTTTAATTTATTTGCATATGAATTGGCTTTTTTTTCTCCAATTAAACTTAATAATGTTGATTTACCTTTTTTATTATCTTTTTTAACAGGTTTGCCCAATAGTTTTTTTGAACCTTTTTTATCTAAAAAATCATCAGCTAATTGAAACAACAAACCTATTTCCTCTCCTAAAATACTTAACGATTTTTTTTCTTTGTTGTCTTTTTTGGCTATAACTCCGACAGCATATAAGCAAAAATTAAACAATTTACCTGTTTTTTTTTTCTGCATATCAATTATTTGATTAATTGATTTTTTTTTATTTTCAAATTTTAAGTCTAGTTCTTGTCCGCCAGCAATACCTGTGTGACCAGAACATTTTGCTAAAAATCTTATTACTTCATTCTTAATTTTGTAATTAAGTAAATATTTTTTATCTGCTATAATTTCAAAAGCCAAAGTTAGTAAAGAGCTTCCAGCTAATACTGCTGAAGCTTCTCCAAATTTAATGTGTGTTGATGGTTTTCCTCTTCTTATAGAATCATCATCCATACAAGGTAGATCATCATGAATTAAAGAATAAGAGTGAATACACTCTACAGCTGCACAAATATTTAAAAGTTTTTTTTCGTTAATTTTAAAAATTTTTCCAGCATCAAGAATTATAGTTGATCTGATTTTTTTTCCTCCCGAAATCACTCCGTATTTCATTGGCTTGACTAATAAAGATTTTTTTTGATTTTTTAGGAATGAAATTAAAAATTTATCTATCTTTTTAGCGTTTTTTGATAATTTTTTTTTAATCATCATTTATTTTGTTCTGAAATTTCTTTAAATCTCTTTTTAAATAAATTGTCGATATGTTTATTTAGATGTATTAATCTTTGGTAATCAATTAATGAACCTTCCAAATTTGTCTCTTGGTTTTCTAAATTGCTTAAAATTCTATCAATTTCATCTCTGGTCTCTTTTAATGATTTACTTTTTATATCAGCTGGAATATTTTCATTTTTCATTTAATAAATAATAATTACATTATGAAAAATAGCTATTCAAATATATTCACTTTTAACAAAAAAACCTTGAAGAAAGCTGTTAATTTTTTAATTAAAAAGAACGTTGTTGGGCTGCCAACTGAGACCGTTTATGGTCTGGGAGGTAATGCGTATTCAGGAATTTCAGTAAGAAAAATATTTCAGTTGAAAGGTAGGCCTAAAACTAATCCAATTATCATACATTATTATTGTCTTAATGATGCATTAAATGATGTTTATATTAATGAATATTTCATTAAACTCTATAAAAAATTTTGTCCTGGCCCAATTACATTTATTTTAAAAAAAAAAATAATTCTAAAATAAACCCTATTTCACTGGCTAAACTAGAAACTGTGGCTGTACGATTTCCTAAACATAAAATCATAAGAGCTATTCTTAAAAAAATAGACTTTCCTTTAGCTATGCCGAGTGCAAATAAATTTAAAAAAGTCAGCCCTGTGAATGCATCAGATGTGTTTGAGGAATTTCAAAAAAAAATTCCATTGATAATAGATGGGGGTATTTCAAAAGTAGGAATAGAATCTACAGTGCTTGATTTAACTTCTAACCCAAAAATTCTAAGGCCAGGTAGAATTCATAAAAATTTAATCGAAAAGACTTTAAAATTAAAAATTAAAAATAATAGGCAAAGTCGAATAGTTAGATCTCCAGGTATGCTAAAAAAACATTACTCTCCAGGAATACCTGTATTAATTAATCAAGAAAAACATGATGGAAAAAGTGCTTTTATTTATTTAGGTAAAAAATATAATAATAAAAGAAATTTTTTTAGTCTAAGTAAAGATCAAAATTTAGATGTTGCTGCATCAAATCTTTATAAAACCTTTCGATTAATAAAAAGAAAAGGATATAAAAAAATTCAAATTAGTAAAATTCCTAATACTGGATCTGGAATTGCGATTAATGATAGAATAAAACGGGCATCAAATTAAATGAAAGTAAAAGTTACAAATCTTGTAAAAAATTTTAATTCTACAGTAGCTGTAAATAATATTAGTTTTGATATTTTAAAGAATGAGACCTTAGGCTTGCTTGGTCCAAACGGATGTGGAAAAACAACTTCAATAGGCATGATGCTTGGGTTAATTACGCCGACTAGCGGTGAAATTGTCATAAATGGGATAAATTTAGAACCGAGTAATAGAGTAGAATTATTAAGTTTAATGAATTTCGCTTCTCCCTACGTTGAATTACCAAAAAAGTTAACGGTTTCACAAAATCTTGAAATATACGCCAGATTGTATGGCGTAAAAGATATAAAAAGAAGAGCAGAGGAAATGATTGAGGGTTTGAATTTGCAAAAATTCATAAATAAAAAAACTGGCGAACTTTCATCTGGTCAAAAAAATAGAGTAGCGCTTGCAAAATCGCTAATAAATAAACCTAGATTGCTTTTTTTAGATGAACCAACTGCTAGTCTTGATCCTGATGTTGGAGATTTTGTGCGAGAATATATTGAACAGTATAAAAAAAATAATGAAATCACTATTCTATTAGCATCTCATAATATGAAAGAAGTTGAAAGATTGTGCAACAAGGTAATCATGATGAAACAAGGACAAATTGTAGATAGTGGAACCTGCGCTGAATTGATAAGGAAACATGGTAGAGAAAATTTAGAAGAAACTTTTTTGAAAATAGCAAGGAGCAAGAATGAATTGGAGTAAAATTTTTGCTTTAAGTCTAAGACATATTTATTTAATAAAGGGTTCCTTCCCAAGAATTTTAGACTTGATATATTGGCCAACTATTCAAATATTTCTTTGGGGTTTTATATCAAAATTTTTTACATTAAACTCATCGTATTACGAGAACACAATTGGTGTTATCTTAAGTGCTGCAATACTTTATGATTTTCTTTTTAGAGCAAGTATTAGTTACAACATGATGTTTCTTGAAGAAATCTGGAGTAGAAATTTTACAAACCTTTTTATATCTCCTATTAAATTAAGTGAAATAATTTCTGCATTAACTTTAACAGCAATTTTTAGAACTTTAATTGGTTTGGTTCCAGCAACTTTATTAGCTATACCTCTTTTTGGAGTTTCTATTTTGAAAATTGGTGTTCCATTAATTTTTTTGCTTTTAACTTTATATATATTTGGTGTTACGTTAGGTCTTTTTGTAACATCTGGGCTATTAAGATTTGGCCCCTCTTTTGAAAATATTGCTTGGGCAAGTTTATTTTTTTTAGCTCCTCTAGGGTGCATTTATTATCCTATTGAAATTTTGCCCCAATGGCTCCAAATCGTTGCAAAATTACTTCCACTTGTACATATTTTTGAGGAAATGAGGAATATATTGATCTATAATACTATTGATTACATTCAAATAATAAAAGCTGTATTTATTTCTGTTATATACTTTGTAATTGGAATTTTGTCTTTTTACTTTTCTTATAACGGAGCAAAGAATAGAGGAACTTTAATTAACATGGGTGAATAGAAAATGCATAAAAATATCGAAAAAATAAAAGAATTAGAAAGCTCACCCAAAGTTATAAAAAATTTATTTAGCAGACAAGAAATAGATAATTTTTTAAATTTATATCAAAAATTGCCCACCACTGTTCACAATAAAAAACAAAATGTAATTAAGAAAAGATGGCTTAAAAATTACAATGAGGAAATGGAGGCATTATTTTATAAGAAAGTTAAAAATGAGATTGGTGAGTTTAAAATGGATAATCTGAAAGACGAAAACGATAACGAAATTTTAGGTCTTTTCCAAGAAAGTTATAATCCTATAGGTTTACACGTTGATGCAGGTTTTAACATCAATGAGATAATTTATAAACAAACTTTAATACCATTAACAGCTAAGGGAAGTACTGTAATTTTCAAAAATAAATTCTATGGAAATTCAACTAGTTTTACAATAGATGAAAAGGAATTAAACATTAAAGATCTCAAGTATGGTCAAAATTTGAGATCATCTGAACATTTAAATATGTATGGAAATAAACCTTTTAAAAAAGAAGATCATGAAAAATATTTAAGACATGAAAAAATAGAAAATCTATCAGGCTTAGAACTTGATTTGGTGTATGAATGGGAAATAGGTTCAATTTTAATATTTGATAGAACAAGATTGCATTGCTCATCCTCATTAATAGATGGAAAGAAAATAGGATTAACTACATTCACAAAAAAATAAACATTTTTTAAAAATGACTAAAAGAGTATTAAAATTTTTTAGAAGTTTAATTAAATTTATACTGCCTTTAATTTTTAAGATTTTAATAAAACTAAAATCAAATAGAAGAGTAATTAACTATTTAAACGATAAAAGTTATAAAAGTAATAATAAATACAATTTTTCAAAACTAATAAGTAATTTGTTAAAAGAAAAAAAGATTATTGCTTTGGATGTGGGAGCGCAGGGTGGTTTTAATTCTGATCAATTTTTTTCTTCAAAATACAATTCTTTTTTTGAAGAAATATTAGTTGAACCAATTAAATCTGAAGTTGCCAAATTAGAACAAAAAAAATTAAAAATAAATAAGGGATTATGGAGCAAAAATGAAAGAAAAAAATTATACTTGCTTGAAAATAGATTGGGAAGCTCATCAATGTATAAACCGAATGAAAAAAACTTCGATCTTCATAATATTAGGTATAAGGAATACATAAATTACAAAGTTACCCGTGAAATTGAGGTAGAGTGTGATACAATAACTAATCAGCTTTCAACATTGAACATTAAAAGTTTAGATTATCTTAAAATAGACACACAAGGTTCGGAGCTAGAGATTCTTAAAGGTCTAGGTGACTTTCAACCATTAATAATAAAATTAGAAGTTCATTTTTTTTCTATGTATGAGAAAGTTCCTAGTTGGCACAATCTTATCAATTATCTTTATGATTTAAACTATATTTTGATAGACTGCAAAGGTATTGGAAGTCATAGTTCTAGAATACCTGCAGAAGCAGATATGATTTTTATACCAAATTTTGATAATACATCTGGCCAAAAAATTATTAAAACCAGAAAAGAAATTTTTATGAGTCTAATGTTAATATTCGGACAAATAAAACTTTTACAAGTTTTGATGAAAAGATTTGACATCAAATATGAAGAATTAGAAAAATTAGAAGATCAATATTTTAATTAATGGCTGTATACGACTGTTTTCAGTATTATAATGAAGATCACATAGTAGATCTCCGCTTAAATATTTTAGACAAATACGTAGATTTTTTTGTAATATCTGAGTCTACAAAAACCCATCAAGGAAAAAATAAAAAAATAAATTTTGATATAAATAATTTCTCAAAATTTAAAGAAAAAATTATATTTATTACAGCAGATTACAAAGATAATATTGATTTTGATAAACACACAGGCGGCGAGTCTCCAATTGAACAACATCAAAGAAATTCATTGATGGAGGGTATTAAAAATGCATCAGCCGATGATTTAATTATCTTATCAGACTCTGATGAAATACCAGACCTAAAAAAATTAAATAAAATAAATCCAAAAAAAAAGTTTATAGCTTTTTCACAAAAGATGTTTATGTATAAATTTAATTTACAAAATTTGGATGAAAGTAATTGGATAGGATCAAAAATTGCTAAAAAAAAAAATATAAAAACAATGCAAGATTTAAGAAATTTAAAATTTAAAAATTACCCTTTTTGGAGAATAGATAAGTTTAATCAACAAATTATAAGTGGTGGTTGGCACTTTTCATTTTTACAAACACCAGCTCAAATACTTAATAAAATTAAATCTTTTTCGCATGGGGAATTTGATGATGGAAATTTAAGTGAGATTGATATTGAACAAAAAATATTAAAAAATGAAGATATTTTTGGAAGAGGTAAAAATTTAAAAAAAATTCAAATTGACAGCTCTTTTCCTGAGTACATAACTGAAAATAAGGAAAAGTTTTCAGATTGGATTTTATAAAGATGGTGCGCCGGATAGGAGTCGAACCCATAACCTCCGGAGCCGAAATCCGGCGCTCTATCCAGTTGAAGCTACCGGCGCATTGAGAATAATTTAAATCAATTTATGAATAATACAATTAAATTTTCAGTTGATAAAAAAAATAGTGGCAAAAGATTAGATATATTTTTAGCAGAAAAAACTAAAGAATATACTAGATCATATCTTAAAAAACTTATTGAAGGGGAGCAAGTTAAATTGAATGATGTTATTCTCTCATCACCGTCAGCAAAAGTGAGATATAAAGATCAGGTCATCGTTGATATTTTTGAGAGAGTCACTCAAAATATTGTTCCAAAGAAAATAAAGCTAGATATAGTCTTTGAAGATAAAAGTATATTAGTCATAAATAAACCAAAAGGAATGGTTGTTCATCCAGGTGCGGGTAATTATGAAGATACACTTGTAAATGCATTATTATATAAATATAAGAAAAATTTATCAAATTTAAACGGAAATTTAAGACCTGGTATCGTTCATAGAATCGATAAGGAAACAAGTGGACTTCTAGTAATCGCAAAAGACAATTTAACTCACGCGAGTTTAGGTGATCAATTTGTTAAACATACTATTAAAAGAAAATATTTATGTCTATCTTGGGGAGTAGTAAGACCGCTAAACGGAAAAATTAACACTTTAATATCAAGGGATAAAAAAAATCGACAATTAATGAGAGTTAGTGATATTAATGGAAAAAAAGCTATTACAAATTATAAAACATTGAAAATTTTTAATATTACAAATATCCCAAAAATAAGTTTAATTGAATGTCAGCTAGAGACGGGAAGAACTCACCAAATTAGGGTGCATCTAAAATACAAAGGAACCTCCTTGCTGGGTGATAAACAATATGGAAAAAGAAATCTAAAATTCAAAAAAATTAACAGTGAATTTCTGATGAAATTAAATAAACTTTCTGGACAAGCCCTACATGCAAAAACATTAGAATTCACACATCCAAAAACAAAAAAACGGATGAGTTTTAATTCGGAATTACCAGATGGGTTTAAAAAAATATTGAATTTGCTTGAAAATTTAAGCAGTTGAAATAAGAATTTATATATATAAATAAAAAACTATGAGTGATAAAAATCAAATTAGCAATCTTCCAGTACCCTCAATTGGTGGTCTGTCTGTTTATTTAGCTCAAATTAAAAAATTTCCTATGCTAGATGCAGAGGAAGAATACATGTTAGCTAAAAATTGGAGAGAGAACGGTAATTTAAAAGCAGCACATAAATTAGTTACCAGCCACTTAAGATTAGTTGCTAAGATCGCAATGGGATATCGGGGCTACGGCCTTCCAGTAAATGAATTAATTTCTGAGGGAAATATTGGCCTTATGCAAGCTGTTAAAAAATTTAATCCTGATAAAGGATTTAGACTCGCTACATACGCTATGTGGTGGATTAAAGCTTCAATACAAGAATATGTTTTACGATCGTGGAGTTTAGTTAAGATGGGAACAACTACTGCACAAAAAAAACTTTTTTTTAATTTAAAAAAAATTAAAAGCCAAATTGCACCCGGGCAAGATGGTGACTTAAAAGATGAACAAGTTAATGAAATATCAAAAAGATTAGATGTTGACTCTCATGAAGTTATTAATATGAATAGAAGAATGATGGGTCAGGAAAAATCGTTAAATGATCCTATTAAACAAGGTGAAACAGATGAATGGCAAGATTGGTTAGTTGATGAAAGTCTCGACCAGGAGTTAATTATTTCTCAAAAACAAGAGTATGATGATAAAAAAGAATTATTAACTAGTGCAATGAAAATCTTAAATAGTAGAGAAAAAGAAATTATAATTGCTAGAAGACTTTCAGAAGAACCTAAAACACTAGAGGAATTAAGTAAGAAATATAATATTAGTCGAGAAAGAATCAGGCAAATTGAAACTAAAGCTTTTGAAAAATTACAAAAATCTATGATTAATGCCAGTAAGTCTAAAAACTTATTACCTTTAAATTAATTCTTAAAAGGGTCTTCAACTAAAATTGTATCCTCTCTTTCTGGACTAGTTGAGATACTAGATATTCTAGCATCAACAAAATCCTCAAGCGCATGAATATATCTTTTAGCGTTATCAGGAAGATCTTTCAGATTCCTTATACCTTTAGTGTTAGTTTTCCACCCAGGAAAAGTTTTATAAACAGGTTTTATATTGAATTGGTCCTCTGAAGTTGCTGGTAAATAATTTATTTTTTCCCCATTTAAAATATACCCAACACATATCTTGATTTCCTCTAATTCATCTAGAACATCAAGTTTTGTTAATGCAATACCGTTTATTCCGGAAATTTTAATTGTCTGTCTCACTAAAACTCCATCGAACCAACCACACCTTCTTTTTCTTGAAGTTACAGTTCCGAATTCTTTTCCTCTACGACCTAAACTCTCACCAATTTCGTTACTTAATTCTGTAGGAAAAGGGCCACTGCCCACTCTTGTGGTGTAAGCCTTTGTTATACCTAAAATATAGTTAATCTTATTTGGACCTGAACCTGACCCGGTTGCTGCCATTGCAGGCACAGTGTTAGAAGATGTTACATAAGGATAAGTTCCATGATCCACATCTAAAAGTATTCCTTGAGCTCCCTCAAACAGTATTTTTTTTCTATCATTGTTAAATTGGTCTAATTTAAGCCAAACGGGTTGTGCAAACTTTAAAATTTCTGGAGCTATTTTCAATAATTCTGATTTTAGCTTATCTTTTTCGTATATTTTTTTATTTAAACCTTTTCTAATTGCATTGTGGTGTAATAAAACATTTTCTAGCCTGCTATCTAAGTTACTCTCAGATCTTAAATCCATAACTCTAATTGATCTTCTGCCAACTTTATCTTCATAGCAAGGACCAATACCCCTTCTAGTAGTTCCGATTTTTCCTTTACCAGCGGCATCTTCTCTAATCTCATCCATCTCTTGATGAAAAGGAAGAATAAGTGACGACGACTCAGAAATCATAAAGTTTTCAGGGGTTACAGAAACACCTTGTTTTTTTATTTCTTCAATTTCATTTAGAAGAGCCCATGGATCAATAACAACTCCATTTCCAAGTATTGAGATTTTTCCTTTTCTTACAATTCCTGATGGCAGCAATCTCAATTTAAATACTTTTTTGTCTATTACTAAAGTGTGTCCAGCATTATGGCCACCTTGAAACCTTACCACTACGTCAGCTTCACTTGAGAGCCAATCAACTATTTTTCCTTTTCCTTCGTCTCCCCACTGTGAACCTACTACAACTACATTTTTCATTATTTAAATTCCTTATTTACAGTAAATGAATTTAAGTGATTAATTGGACCATTTCCTTTTCCTAAGTTAAGATTAGATTTTATTGCTTCATTAACATATTTAATTCCGAGCTCACAAGATTTAATCAAATCTTTTCCACATGATAAATGTGTTGCTATTGAGGAAGATAATGTGCATCCAGTTCCGTGGGTATTTTTTGTGATATATTTTTTACTTCTAAATACCTTTATAATTTTTTGGTTTAATAAAATATCATTCATTTGTTTTGATTTTAAATGACCACCCTTAATCAAAACGTTTTTAGCACCTAGCCTTATCAAAATTTTTCCAGCTTTAATCATATCTTGAATAGAATTTATTTTTGTTTTTGTTAAAATTTCAGTCTCAGGAATATTTGGGGTAATCAAAAAAATATTTTTTATTAATTTTTTTTTTATATAACTAATAGCAGAATCATTGATTAATTTAGCACCACCTTTTGCGACCATAACTGGGTCCAGTACTATTTTTTTAATTTTATTTTTTTTTAAAGATGTTATTACGGCTTGAATTACTTGCTTTGAATGCAGCATTCCTATCTTGACTGCATTAGGCTTAATGTCTTTGATCGAAAAATTTATTTGATTAGATATCTCTTTTGGTTTAATTGGAACTATTGATTTTACTCCAGTAGTGTTTTGAGCAGTGACAGCAGTAATAGCACTCATAGCATAACTGCCTAGCGACGTTACAGTTTTTATATCTGCTTGAATACCCGCGCCTCCTGAGGAGTCTGATCCTGCAATAATTAAAACTTTAGATTTCGGTTTCATTTTAATGAACTGTTTTTTTTACCATATCTACACACTTATTCATTAAAGAAACATTAAATGACTCACACATAATTCTCACTTTTTCTTCTGTTCCAGAGGCTCTTACTAATAGTCTTCCTTTATTTTTAATTAATGCACTCGCAATTTTAATAGCTTTTTTACAACTGACGGAATTAATTATTTTTTTATCTTTTACCCTAATATTTAAAAGTTTTTGAGGAACCGATTTGTAAACCTTAAATATTTCACTTGCTAGCTTGCCTTTTCTCAACGCGAACAATATTTCAAGAGCAACTAATAGACCATCACCTGTAGTAGCAAATTTACCCAAAATTATATGACCTGATTGCTCTCCGCCTAAATTATAATTATATTTTTTCATCATTTCCTTCACGTACCTGTCGCCTACTTTTGATCTCTTAAAATTAATTCTCTCACTTAAAAAAAACTTTTCTAAGCCGTAATTAGACATTAATGTTCCTATTACTCCACCCTTTAAAATTTTTTTTGCTTTCCATCTTTTGGCAATCATTGCAATAATTTGATCACCATCTATTATTTGTGCTTTCTCATCACACATAATTACTCTATCTGC
>TARA_B100001057_G_scaffold441089_1_pt1 | contig 16855 bp, 11 predicted proteins | sample TARA_B100001057 | Tara Oceans TARA_B100001057 (sample SAMEA2621839) | marine metagenome | biome: marine biome (ENVO:00000447); feature: surface water layer (ENVO:00002042); material: "saline water (ENVO:00002010), including plankton (ENVO:xxxxxxxx)" | depth 5 m
GGTGATGGGTTCTCAAACTACGATGAGCTAGTCACGCATTCTACTGACCCTGCAGACTCCAACAATTACCCTATTGCTAAACTAAATGTAATTAATCCCTCTAACGGATCGATTTCTTCTACTGGCACTCACAAGCTAGGTGCTACGACCTCCGTTACCGCCAATCCTGATTTGGGTTATGTCTTTACATCGTGGCTTGGTGCAAGCGCTGGAACGGATAATCCACTTTCTCTTACAATGGATGGCAATAAGGTCCTCAGTGCTAGCTTCACGAAGGATACGGCTGACACGGACGGTGATGGGTTCTCTAACTACGATGAGCTGGTCATTTATGAAACAGACCCTGCGGATGCCAACAGTTATCCAGGCAAAACACTCAATCTTAACATTTCAAGAAATGGCAATGCGATCATCTTGGAATGGGAAAATGGAAAACTCCAAAAATCGCTAAACCTGGAACAAGGATGGATTAATGTTACAAATGAAGATGGAGATCCTGTCACTAGCCCTTACCAAATAGATATAAATAATAAGCGGGAATTCTTCAGAGTATCAGAGTAAATATTCAATTTATTAATCTTATGAGTGGGGAGTCTTAAACCCCGAGAGCAGCCGCCTTTAGGCCGCAGTGGAGGGGCTAGTTCAACTTGGAATCGCTCATCGAGCACCGAGGATATAGTGCGTGATTGTCTCGACACGCCCAGCCTGTTGCTTGGTAGCAAACTGAAGCAGCCTTCGCGGGGATGATTTCGCAGTGGACGAAGCCAAGCAATATCCTGTTCTGGCAAAACGGTAGGTTATAGGTTTCGGGAGCGTTGAAGATTTTATTGAGCACCCCGTTTTTGGGGACGCTGGAGAAGTGCTGATATTAATCGCCAGTCAAAATAGGAGGATGCCTGAAAAGGCCAATCGGCGCACCGCGATGAATTACTGGGCGCGCTTGGCCGGGATGTAGACGGTTACGCCCGGCTTCACTTCGCGCGAGTTGCGCGTCAAACGCGGGTTGGCCGCTCTTAAGGCTGAGAACGGAACGGCGTAACGCCGGGCTAGGCTATAGAGGCTCTCGCCCACCTTGAGTGTGTGAGTCCGGGGCTGGCCGTATCTGACTTCGCGTGGGTTGGACCGCGGGTTCACGGAAGGCGGAGAACTGTCCGTCGCCGCAGCGACCTCCGGTATGGTTCCCCCGGCTTGCTGTAACCGGCTGCGCATGGCCTCAACTTGGCTTTTAAAGTGGTTTTTTTCGCTGTTGGCCTTGGATACTTGCGTTCGCATCGTATGGATTGCGCTAATCTCAGAACGAGGGATGGACGGCATGGCTATGTCCTTGGCGATCTCCTTTTTGCAGACCTTGATGAAGCCCTCGATGTTGCCTGCGTGGCTGGAGTCCTGTTGCAACTCAAGATGCCGCTGGAAATGGTAGCAGGCCGAAACATAGTTATTGTTATTATTACTAGGCTCAAAAAAAATCATCCCTAGCTCGAAATGAGCGGCAGCGTTGCTCGGATTGTTAGCAAGCGCCTTGCGGAAGGAGAGAACCGCACCCTCGAAGTCCTTGCGGGCCAGACTGCTTTTTCCAAGCACAAAATCAGCGTCGTTCTCCATTTGGGAACCGCTCCGGTTCGTTGGTTCACAACCAACCGCAAGGGCCGCTAACATCGCCAGCGTCATCGTCCTCCCAGGACTATACCACGGTCTCATGCTTGGAAATTAAACAGTAAAGACCCCCAAAGCAAACCAAGACTGCTACTGCTAAGAAATTACTTTTGCTGTTGTTATATACGTTCGTTTAGACTAAGCGCTGCTTCAACCGGATAACCCAAATAATAGTGTGAAGATCCCTTTTTCAATTGAAGAGACCATGACTTTGTGGTCTGGAAAAAGCGTGATGGGGATCAACGAAAGTCACCGCGCCGCTTTATAGGTTCGTTGGTCTGATAATAAGTTTGTTTTGGCCTGTAATAATCCTCTTTCAATTCTTTTTCTAGGTATGTGACTGTGTGATCCGATACCAACTTTGAAGAGCTTTTTCCTAGCTGATATAGAGGTCGTTAGAAGTCCGCTTGTAAAGCTCATTTGGAATACGCTTAAACCTTTCATTAGGGCGAATTAGATCATTTTTGAGAGAGCGTTATTGATCTCCTTGGTTGAATTTAGAATGATTTCGTGTATTATTTTAAACTTTGAAAACCATAGTAATTATATCGGCGGTAGTCGTTGCCCTGAGCAAGCTGGCCTATACGGCTTCCATAACAATTGGAGGTGGCTCTTTTGCTAATGTTCTTAATGGATTAGGTGAGAATATTTCTGCTGGTTCACAGGTTCAAGTTGGCTCTTTTGTTGGAGTCGATCCTTCAAAAAGTGGTGCTGAATTCACCAGTGTGGATTGGGAATCTTTCGATCCATTTCTCGGAATAGGCTCATCAAATCCAGACGAGGTGATTGGAACCTTTAGTGCTGGAGAAGGATTCGAGTCAGTTTTCCAAATTAACTCTGAGCTTGATACTCAACTTGGTGATTTATTGCCTTCCGAATTTCCGGTTCGTTTGGGGTTCAGGATCTTCGATACCACAGGAAGCTCATTAGCAGGGGTGGCATATAATACGGTTGTTCGTGATGTTTCGACATGGGTTTTTAACGATCCTGAAATTCTAACTAATCAACCTCCAACGCCATCGATTGCCACGGTAGATGATGCCTTAATGTTTTGGGAAGATAGTGAAAATCCATTTCAAACTACGATCGAAGCGTCTGATGATGCCGCGCGAATCGAGGTGTTGGAGATTCAATTGGCTGCCGCGATCGCAGAAAGAGATGCTCGGCCAACTCAGGAGGCTTATAATGCCGTTATAGCTGAGCGCGATGCCCGCTTTATTGACGCTGATGGCGATGGCTTAACGGACGTGATTGAAGCCGAACTTCAAAGTAATGCCGCTGAGGTAACGAGCTTTTATCTTGCGGAAGATTATGATGAAGCTGTGCTATCAGCACTCGTGCAGGGGCGTAACGATGTTACTGAAAATCCTCAGGACTTTGATCTTATTTCCAGTGCAACCTACGAGGCTCTTGTTGCAGAGCGTGATGCGAACCTAGCGGGCTACACAGCCGCGCTTGCCACAAAGGATGGGGTGATAGCGACCTTGAATGATTCGATTACCCAGAAAGACGTGGACTATGAAGCTGTTGTCGCCGAGCGAGACGCACGTTTTATCGATACTGATGCTGATGGTATCACCGACGTTAAAGAGATCGAGCTGGAGACTGACCCGAATGTCGAAACCGTATTTTATCTTGATAATGCAGAATTTGAGATTGCGGTAGCTAGTGCTCGCGAAGCTGGTCGAAACGACGTCATTTTAGATCCTTTGAGCTATGGTCTTATTTCAGGTTTAACCTACGAGGGGGTTGTTGCAGAGAGGGATGCCCGCTTTGTTGACACTGATAAAGATGGTCTAACTGATGTAAAAGAAGCTGAATTAGAAAGTGATAAGGATAAATTAACTCCCTTCTATTTACAGGACGCTTACGACTTAGGGACTGAACTGGCGCGCTTTGAGGGCCGTACTGATGTTACTAATAATCCAAACGCATTCAGTCTGATTAGTGACGCTCAATATAATCTTGTCGTTGCCCAAAGAGATGCACGCCCAACGCAGGATGATTACGAAACTGTCGTGGAAGAGCGTGACGCTCGTCCCACCCTCGGCGAGGTAAAAGACGCTCGTTTAGGCTCGGTGGTGCTTCAGCCGGACAACGTCAATAATAGTGTGAAGATCCGCTTCTCAATTGAAGAGACCGATGACTTGAAGGTTTGGATAAAACGAGACGAGATCAACGAGGTTACCGTGCCGCTTGAGCTTGGTAGCAAGTTTTATCGCTTTGCTCTTACGGACGAGTGAGGAGAGGGAAGTTCTGATAATTCTCAAGCGTCATCGGTGAAAGCGCTAAGTTTGTAATGATTGCTTGCGTTTTTTAGTCTGGGCCTGGCAACCAAGTGAAACGTCCCCAGCTTCTCCGGTTTGGCACAATCGGCAATTCTTTTGCTCCAGATTTACTTTCGATCATGATTTTGGGTCCGCCCTTTTTTGGATCTGGGAAAGCCCGAGTAACGAAGCCATCAGGAGACCAGCTCGGATCGTCGCCACGACCTACCTTTCTACGATTTTTTCCATCACTGCTTACCATCCAGACGTGAAAGGTTTTTGAGATCAGCTGATCTCGTTTCGGGTTTGGAATACCAGTAAATTTACTCATATGAATCATCTCGACACCTTCCCAATGTGCGATCCACTTACCATCCGGAGACCAAGCAGGAACTTTTTGTTCTATTGGTGCTTTGATTACTTCGTGAAGATCTACTTTTGGTGTGGAAATCAATTTAGCATTACTTCCATCGAGCGAACTAATCCAAATTCTCATATGGCCACTTCGGTCGGAAACGAATGCGACTTGATCTCCTTTGGGCGAGACAACTGGCATCGAGTTGCTAAATTTTAACTGCTCTAAATTGGTGAAGAGTCTCCTTGATTCGCTCGTCTCGGTATTCATGAGATGGATTTGGCTTTTCTGCGAAGGATCTCTTCCCGGTTGAGTCTTCATCCAGACAATATGTAATGAGTCCGGCACCCAAGAGGGTATGAGATTTACCCCTTCATCTATAAGGACACGGGCGTTCTTGCCATCAATATCAGCAATGCAGAGCGAGAGGGCATGGCCAATCCGTTCTACATATAAAAGCTTTTTACCGTCAGGCGAGCACGATGGCATTTGGCAGCCGCGTTTTGAATTGGTGATTTGCTGAGACCCTGAACCATCTTCCTTCATGCGATATAGTTGCAGAATACCCTTTTCGTCTGTATGGCTGACGATAAGCTCACGCAATTTAGTTACGGTTCGAGTGGTAGGAATTTTCTCAGCAAGGGTGGGAGCGACAAACAAAATCCCGATTGCTACAATTCGAGGCAGGCGATTAATGATACGTTTCATAATGGGGGGCGAAAAAAAACCCCTTCACTAAGGGGTTTCAATTCTATAAAGTGTGGCAGGCCCGCAGGGAGTCGAACCCCGATCTATGGTACCGGAAACCATTGTTCTATCCATTGAACTACAGGCCCTTCGAAAGGAACCGGAGGCTAGTCGAGCGTGATCCGAAGTTAAAGCGCGAATTCACTCGGACATTTATTTTGCGAACCAAAGGATCTACAAAGATTTTCGCATGCGTATTTTGGGGGTGTGCCCCCCCGGGTGGCGCATGCTTAAGTTGGTAGTCAGTTTGCTTTAGAAATATTGTTCCTAAAACCTTCGTTTTTCGTTACAAGCGCTTGAATGCGGAAGCATTTTTCGTCAGATTACTAAAGAGGGTTTAATTATCAGGAATCTTAAGAGCAATTCATGAGTGGGTTGAATAGTGACGAACTTTGGAGCCTTTAATTGTTCAAATTCGTAAGGGAAATAGACTCAAAGCCTTTTGGAATGGTGGTTGAGAGACCTGCGAATGACCTTGGCGAGATTTTATAAAATATTGAGTTTTATTAAAAAATTGCAGGCCGTTTAGCTTTTTTAATTTTAGGTGGCCAAAAGTGGAATTGCTTGCAGTCTTCCGCCGAAATGACTGCCAGTGAGACGGAATCCCGTATCATCATTCCTAACCGCCGCAACTTTCTTGCGGCCGCTGCAGCTGCTGCGACTGGTCTCGTTGCTACGAGCCAAACCTCGCATGGATTTTTGTTCCGTCAGTCTCCGCCGCTTGATCTTAAATCACTGCCGAAGACATGGGTTAAGCTTCAGGGTGAGAGACAGATCCAAAGCTATGCCAAGTTTCTTGAAGGGCTTAGCTTAAATTATGTTGATTCACTTCAGATTATAGAGGCTCACGCAAAGACTCAAGGTAGCCTCTGGAATACTCTTCCTCCGCGATCCATGTGGAGATCAATGGCTGGGACTCTCAAGGCAGTTGATCGTGTTGCTGCTACGATTGGGCAACCAGTCAGAGAGGTGGCTTCGGCCTATCGAAGTCCTGCTTACAATCGCCGCTGTTCAGGCGCCAAATCTTCGTCATGGCACCTGCAAAACTTCGCGCTCGATTTGAAGTTTAAGGCTTCTCCTAGCGTGGTAGCCCGTGCAGCCCGTTCAGTTCGCGCCAATGGAGTTTTCAAAGGAGGTATCGGCCAATATTCTAGCTTCGTCCATATCGATACCCGCGGTCGGAACGCAGATTGGTAGAAGTTTGGAACTCCCAAAATTTATAACGGCCATCTGAATTAGATGGTTGATTGTTTCATGGGAAAAACTTGTTGATTAGCTTCGACGGTCCGAGCACAACGGAGAATTTCTTTCTCTCCGAGATAAGGGCCTAGGATCTGCAGCCCGACTGGTTTTCCATCGATCGGTTCGAGTGGGACTGAAATTCCGCAGTTTCCCGCAAGATTCGCAGAAATGGTAAAGATGTCGGCTAGATAATGCTTAAGTGGATCACCCGTGGCATCGCCCATTACAGGAGCAGTTTCCGGAGCAACGGGAGTGAGGATGGCGTCGACCTGCTTAAAGGCTTCCTCGAAGTCGCGTCGAATTAAGGTTCGGACTTTTTGAGCGCGGAGGTAGTAGGCGTCATAATATCCCGAGGATAAAACGTAGGTTCCCAAGATAATCCGACGTTTGACTTCGGAGCCGAATCCGGCTTCACGACTTTTCTTGTAAAGAGAGAGCATGTCTTCGGGGTTATCAGCTCGATTACCATAGCGGACTCCGTCGAAGCGAGAGAGGTTTGATGAGGCCTCGGCTGGCGCGATAATGTAATAGGTCGCTACCGCATATTCGGTGTGTGGGAGTGAGATCTCTACAATTTCGGCTCCCTGTTCTTCTAGTTTTTTTGCGGCGGCTTCAACCCGTTCACGGACTTGAGGAGAGATTCCATCGGTGAAATATTCTTTTGGAATCCCCAATTTCATTCCAACGACACCTCGATCGAGGTCATCGGTGAAATCCGGCACTGGTTCATCCAGCGAAGTGGAATCTCGTGGATCTTCTCCAGCAATCGCGTTCAGCAATAGCGCGGCATCGTGGACCGTGTGGGTCAGTGGGCCGATTTGGTCCAGAGAAGAGCCAAAAGCAACGAGGCCGTATCGAGAGACTCTCCCGTAAGAAGGTTTGAGGCCCACCACTCCACAGTGGCTGGCTGGTTGGCGGATTGATCCTCCGGTATCCGATCCCAATGTGGCGGGAATGAGTTGTCCCGCCACCGCTGCCGCAGATCCGCCGGATGAGCCCCCGGGAATATGGCCTGGGGCGGATGGATTGTGGGTGGTTTGAAGCCCTGAATTTTCAGTGGAAGATCCCATCGCAAATTCATCGAGGTTGGTTCGGCCAAAAGGAATTGCTCCCGCTGCTTTGAGCCGGATAACGGCCGTAGCATCATATGGAGAGGTAAAGGCTCCTTCGAGGAATTTGGACGCGCAGGTGCAGGGTTGTCCTTTTACGTTAATGTTGTCCTTTATTCCGATAGGAAGGCCGCCAAGTGGTAGCGCCAAGTCGGCCTGGTCCGCTGCAGTGAGGGCTGTTTCTGGATCAAAAGAGAGGAATGCGCCAATCTCTTCATCACGTGTTGTGATCTGATCGATTACGTCTTGGATGATCTCACGTGATGATATTTCGCCAGTAACGAGCTTTTGCCGCAGTGAGTATAGGGATGAGGAAGCGAGAGACATGATGAGGAAATTTTATGCGTCTACAACCTTGGGAACTCGCAGTTGATCATTGGCTTGATCTGGAGTGTTTTGAAGAAAATCTCCGGCTGGAAGGCTGGGCGCTGGCTCATCCTTGCGGACGCGATTCGACTTAATCATTGGGTGAGTGCAGGGTTCGATTCCCTCGACATCGACCTCACCCAATTTTTTGATGTAGCCCATAACATCTTCTAGTTGTGTAGTGAAGCGGGCCACTTCATCGTTGCTTAGGTCTATCCGGGCTAAGTTTGCGACATAGCGGACATCAATATGGGGATCTGCCATGGGCGTAGGTTGTACCGCAACGACCTCAGATGGAACCGCAAAGAGTTAATAGGGCGGAAAAATCTCAGCCTGTTTCCTGTTTGGCAGAACCGGTGACTTTTGGAATTTTTTGGCCACCCCTCGCTTAGGAGAGGACGCCGTTGCGAACTAGCTCGCTATACATCCACCAGCAGAGTGACACGGTGGCTGCTAGAAGAAGTACGAAGAGAACAATGTTTCTGGTGCGGTAGCGTCTCTCGTTGATGAGTTGGCCCCTAGACATTTGAGCGTAAAATCTCTTTTCACGCTGGCGCTGTTCGCGATCGTCGAGGGCCGGAATCATATGCCGTTCCCTCTCTTGTTGCTCAAGGAGCTTCAAGGGAGCATTCTCAATAAGGGCCTCATATTTTTCTATTTCCGAGTCTAAAGAAGAAAGCTCGTCGTGAGAAGGAGGGCCTGGTTGGCGCTTCATTTTACGAAAGAACATAACAATATCGGTTTATTTAAAGTGGTAGATGAGAATGGCGATGGTGCCAAGCAGGATAATCGGAAGATTGAAGGCGAAGCCATTACGAATCATCATTAAAAAACTTCCCTGACGAGAGGCTCCAGAGAAGGATCCCGTTTGTCCATTGAAGAGATTATCTTTACGCGTCTGGCCAAAGTGCGAAACGGCCTGCTCATACTCTTCGTCAGCCTTGTCGAGAATCAAAAGAGCTTTCTCCAGTTCGGTGCCGAGGGAGTCCTTAGGCCACGCTTCTGGATTAAGGGATTCAAGCCGGTTGAGATGATTGGTAAAGGCGATCCTGGTTTGATCGAGATCCTCGGCCTCCTGCTTCGATTCAAAGAGTTCACGTTCGATAGTCGTGATTGCGGTGGAAAATCTTTCGCTTAGATCGAGCTGCCCACTTAAAAACTCTTGTTTTCGGTGGTTGAGATCTTCAAGTGCCATTTTTTGCCGCTCAAGCTCAGCGCGCTGCGTATGGAGGACTTCAAGTTGGGTCTGGGCATCAGCAAGTTTACCTTCAAAATCATCGGTAAAAGGGGCTTTTTCGTCGGAAATTTCCATCTGGGTCTCGCGAACCTTGATGTGCTGTTTTCGGCTTTGGGTAGTTGGCATAGAGCGTGGGGTTATGATACTTAAGAAAGTAACTACCACGCCTTGATATCTAGGACAAACAAATAATTAAGAAAACTTAATTTATTTACTAGTCAGTATTTGAATCTCTTCCTCCTCTTTGAAGGGTTTGGCATACCACCTCCAAATTGGACGGAAGAGTCCCTTCAGATCCTCTAATGCCAAATAGGCTGTGGGAATGAGGAATAAAGTGATAGCGGTCGCGAACAAGATTCCAAAACCCAGTGAAACGGCCATAGGTTTCAGAAATTGGGCATGAATCGCCCGATCAAACATGAGTGGCATGAGTCCTGCGAAGGTGGTGATTGATGTGAGAAAGATTGGGCGGAATCGTCGGACGCCTGAGATCCGGACCGCTTCTTCAACATCCATGCCTTCCCGCCTCTTTTGGTTAATGAAGTCGACTAGGACAAGTGAGTCGTTCACCACGACACCCGTGAGAGCCATGATTCCGAAAATCGAAAGGTAGGATGGAGTGATATCGAGGATGACGTGACCCGCGTAGGCCCCAATCACACCGAAGGGCACTGCGAGGAGAACGATAAAGGGCTGGAGGAGGGATTTGAAGGGGATGGCTAAGAGTGCAAAAAGAGTAAGGATTAAAAGACTGTAGAGCCAAGTGTAGCGGTTATCAGTCTCCCTTTGCTCTTTAACGTAGCCAGCCCAAACCCAACTGATATCTTGTCTTTTTGCGACGATTTGGGAAATTTCGGGCCCAAGCCGTTCGGCCATCTCCATAATTTTAACCTCCTTATTCTCTGGCTGCGCATTGATGTAGGAGACTTGGGCTCCATCTAGGCTTTCGATCGTTCCGGGAGCTTTCTGTAAATTGGCGGTGGCGACGGTTGAAAATGGAATTACTGACCCATTAGGACTCTGAATGGTAAGGTTCTCAAAGGTGAACATGGATTCACGTTTTTCTTTTGGGAGCCGAACCATAACACGAATTTCTTCTCCATCACGTTGTAGCCTTTGGGCCTCTTCTCCATAAAATGCCCGGCGAATTTGCTGGGCAAGCTCTCGCTGGGTAATGCCTAATTCCAGGGCTCTAGGTTTTAGGGTAATGGCAAATTCCTCCCGTTGCCGCTGATTGTTCGCATGGGCTCCTTGGATGCCGTCTTGTGCTTCGAATAAGAGTTCAATTTCCTCAGCGATTACTCGCTTTTCATCGCTGTCTGGTCCTCTAAGTTCGACACTCAGGCTATTAAGTTCCTCTCGGCCACGTTTTCGGCTGCCCCATTCTCCGGACACTCTTAGGTCCCTAACGTTTTTGATTTCACCGATTTTATCTTGCCACATCTTTGCAATTTCAGCGTTGGTCGGACCGGGTTCGCTCCGTTCACTAGGCGGCATGATTTCAAGTGAGGAAAATCCTTGTTCGGGATCGCCGGCACCGCCCCAACGGGAGGCTCCGGCGCTTGCCATGATATTCCGGACTAGAGATTTTCCAGTGCTTGGATCAATAAGCTCTCTTTTTAATTCTTCAGCACAATCTGTAATGAAAGTAATCTGTTTTTCAGTTTCCTCAAATGGGGTGTTATCAATCATGCTGAGGTTGGCGGAAATTCGGTAACGTTCTACCTTTGGCATATCAACAAAACCAATTGCGCCGCTTCTGTGGTAACCGAGCCCAGCCATGGCTATGGCAAAGAAAATGCAAATAGTGGTGTAACGATGTTTAGAAGCAAGGGCGAGCGTCGGACGGTAAAATTTGTTAATTCCGCGTTCCAGCGAGTCAGCCACCCATTTTTGAAACCGGGCAAACGAGCTCATTCGTCGACGGTTTGTGCTGAGATGTTTGAGATGCGAGGGTAAAATTAGCTTCGATTCGATCAGAGAGAATACGAGCACTGAAGCGACGATCGGAGGAATCTGGCTGGTCCATGCCGACCAGAAGCCAGGGAAATAGGAAAGTGGAATGAAGGCCACGATTGTCGTGATAGCGCCAAAGGTGACCGGGGTGGCTACCTCCTTGGTGCCGAGAACGGCAGCGTCAAGTGGAGTGAGATCTTCTCTCAGTTTTGTATAAATATTTTCGCCAGTAATGATAGCATCGTCGACAACTATTCCCAGCACGATGATGAACGCGAAGATGCTCATTATGTTGGCAGTAAGCCCAAAGTAGGGCATCAGAAGGACCCCTCCCGCGAAACTAATTGGGATGCCAATCACGACCCAAAAGGCAAGCATGGGGCGGAGAAAAAGCCCTAGAACCAAAAGAACTAATCCTGCCCCCATGAGCAAGGAGTTTCCGAGGGTCGAGAGACGGCCCCGGATACGGATCGACTCGTCATCCCAAGCCGAAACACCAACGCCGCTAGGAAGAAAATCAGAGGTCTGGTCAATGTAACGATGGACCGCATCGGAAATCTTAATTGCATTTTCGTCCTCCGCCCTAAGAACGTCTATCATGATGGCCGGTTTTCCATTAAATCGAGTCATCATTTGAGCATCTTCGAATCCATCCTTAATGGTAGCTAAGTCTCCAATGCGGATTTGGGCGCCGTCTGCCGCCGTGACGACGATCTTGGCGAAGTCGTCTTGGGTGTAGGCTTGGCCATCAGTACGAATCATAATCGAACCAACGGGGGTCCTTAATGAGCCAGCAGAGAGAGCAAGTGAAGATCTGCGAACTGCCCCCACAAGGTCTTCGAATGAGAGCCCGTAGTCGCTTAATTTTTGATCGTCAGCCTCGATGCTGATTTCCAGTGGTTGGTTCCCCCGCATGTCAGTTCGAGAGATTTCGGGTAAATTAAGAAGCTCGTTTTCAATCCGCCGCGCAGTCTTGTAGAGTTCGGTTTCGCTAAGTTCACCTGTGATCGCAACGGTAAGAACTTCTCGCCAGTTTGAGGTGTTAGGAATATGGACCTCAGGGCGCTCGGTTTCACCCGGGAAAGTGTTGATGGCGCCGATTCGGGTCTCGACTTCATCGCGGAGTTCTCGAAGGTCGACTCCTTCCTCAGCCTCGACGTCTATATTGGCAGAGCCGCTTCGAGCCTTCGAATCAATTAACTTAACTCCAGGAAGGTCACGGAGGGTCCGCTCAATTGGCTTTACAATATGTTCTTGGACATCCTGAGGGCTAGCACCTCGAAAGCGCATGTTGATCTCAACTTCTCCGATTTCATGAGAGGGTTCGACTTCGAGCGAGATCCTATTAAAAGCAGTGTAGAGACCAGCGAGAATGATCGCCACCAAAAGAAGGTTGGAGGCGATGTCATTTTTGGCAAACCAGCGGATCATGTGGTGGGGATTATAACGGCTGATTTAGGGCTGACCTGTCGTTTCTTTCGCTTTTCTAAAAAGGAAGCTTAAAGGTGATTATTAACCCATAAAATGTTAAAAGTTTTTCAGGAAAGGATGTCATGAATGATGTGGCCGTGGACGTCAGTGAGGCGGCGATCGATGCCGTTTTGGCGGACGGTGAGCTTTTCATGATTGATTCCCATGAGGTGAAGGATAGTGGCGTGGAGATCGTAGCAGTAGGTCGTGCCCTCAGCAGTTTGAAAGGCTAAGTCGTCGCTTTGACCGTATGAGGTGCCCGCTTTGATACCAGCTCCTGCCATCCAGGTGACGAATGTGCCGCCGTTGTGATCTCGGCCGTCTGCTCCTTGGGCGAAGGGGGTGCGGCCGAATTCGGTAGTCCAGATAAGGAGGGTGTCTTCGAGGAGGCCACTTTGTTTAAGGTCCTGAAGGAGGGCGGCGATGGGTTTGTCGACAGCAGCAGCAATTGGAGCAAGTTCGTTCGAAATGCTGCCGTGGTTATCCCAGTTATTTTTGTTGCCCTGGGGGCCGCTCCAAACTTGCACGAATCGGGTGCCGCGTTCGCAGAGTCGTCGTGCAAGGAGACAGCGTCGACCAAAATCTTCGGTGACTGGATTGTCGGTGCCGTAGGCTCGATGGATCTGTTTTGGTTCGCCCGAGAGATCGAATGCTTCGGGAGCGGAGAGTTGCATCTTGGCGGCTAATTCGTAAGTGCGTATGCGGGACTCAAGGCGCGAATCGTGAGGGTGTTCGTCAGCATGGGATTGATTGAGTTTTTTGAGGAGTGAAAGCCCCTCACGTTCGGACTCGGGGGTTGCGAAAGAGAATTTCTCGTTGGCGAAAAGGTGGGGAACCGGGCTTTGGTTATTAGCTTTTATGACGGTGCCCTGGTGGATAGGTGGAAGAAAGCCTGAGGAGAAAGTGCCGCGTTCGTTGTAGGGGAGGCCGCGGCCGTCGGGGAGAACGACGAAGGTGGGAAGGTTGTCGGTAAGGTTGCCAAGTGCGTAGGATGTCCAGGCGCCGAGGCAAGGAAAGCCAGGCAAAAGGAATCCAGAGTTCATCATATAGGCAGCTGGCCCGTGGACGTTTGTTTTTGTTTTCATGGCCATGAGAAAGGCCATGTCATCGACGTGTTTTGCCTGATGGGGAAACACTGAGGAAACCCACTGGCCGGACTGGCCGTGTTGCTTGAAATCAAAGGGGCTTTTTAGGATCGCTCCGGGTTTTCCGGTAAAGCCTTCAGGGGTATTTTCTGGCCCGATTTTTTGCCCGTGGAGTCTGGCGAGTTCGGGCTTGTGGTCAAATGTATCCATGGGGCTGGCGCCGCCGTTCATGAAGAGTTGGATGACACGTTTTACTTTGGCGGGGTGATGGAGTCCGCCATTGAGATCTGGCGCAGATTTGCCACGAGAGTTTTGGGTAAGCAAGTGAGCGAGCGCGACACCTCCTAGGCCGCCACCGGATTGCAACAAAAAGGATTTTCGATTCATTCGATAAAGAGGAATTCGTTACTGTTGATTAGGATTCGGCACAGGGCGGGGAGTCCGTGTTGTTGGGCGTAGGTTTTAAAAAGGATTTTTTCATTTGGGCTAGGTGCGCGGAGCCAGAGGAGTTGAATGAGGTGCTGGAGCTGAGCGCGGAGGTCCGGGTGCTCTTTTATTGCACGGTCGGCAAGCCACTGGCTGGCGTGGAGGACAAAGTTATTATTGAAAAGAGCAAGGGATTGGAGGGATGAGATGGAGGAAGTTCTTTTTGGGGTGAGCAGGCCTAGGTCAGGAAAGTCTAGGGCTTCCATGAAGGGGTCAGGGATGCCACGCCAGACGACACGATAGATGCTTCGACGGCCAGCGGCTGGAGAGTTCCAGTCGAAGTCTTCGTAGTTAAGATTGAGTGCACCTCCTTTAGCTTTTGATCTGGTGAACTGTTCAATGCCTGCGCCGCCCATAGTGAGGTTGAGCTTTCCTGAGAGTTGAAGGAGGGAATCACGAAACACCCCTGCTTCGAGGCGTTGGCGTTTCATGTGAGAAAGGAGCCGGTTAGTTGAATCTACGTTATGGGCGGAACTCAGGCTGGATTGTTGCCAGGTTTTGGAGGTGAGAATGAGCTTGTGAAGTGCCTTGAGTGATCCTTTCGCTTCATCACGAAACCAAACGGCGAGCCAATCAAGAAGTTCGGGGTGAGTGGGAATAGATCCCATGCGGCCAAGATCGTTGGGCGTGTTGGTGAGACCTTGACCAAAGTGGTAGTGCCAGACTCGATTGACGATAGAGCGCCAAGTTAGGGGGTTCTCGGGGTGCGCAATCCAGTTGGCGAGAGCAGCGCGCCGGGCTGGTTCGTGATTGGGGTCTTCGAGCAGGAATCGACCGGGAAGATGATTGAGAGAAGTCATGGCTCCGGGACTAACTTTATGCAGTGGTTTATTTATGTCACCTCGGCGAAGGAGGTGAACGGGTTTAGGTGGGTAGGGCTTCTGCTTCTTAGCGTGGGACCAGAAGTTTGATACTCCATAGACCGTATGTTTTGGGGGGAGCTTGGTGAGGGATTTTTGGGCGTAATCTTTTAGAGCAATTGCATTGATAGCGAGTTCTTCGCTTTTGGTTCGTAATTCAGCTTTTTTGGCTAGGCCGTTGAGGACGTCGGAGGGGAGGGTGTGGGGTGAGGTGTCATCAGCATCGGTTGCAGAGAGTTTGAATCTTCCTATGACGTGTTTGGGCGGGTGAAGTTGTTTGAGGTTGATTACAAGTTTGCCTTTCGGGACTACGTTCAGATCCTTTTCTAATGTGAAGACAATGTGGTGTGATTGGTCGACCTTGGGAAAAATGGCCCACCCAGATTCCGGGTTTCCATCGATTGCCTGTTCGGAAGTCCACCCTTCTTGATCGAAGTCAGCGGAGGCCCGGGAAATTTTTATTGGAATTGCAGTTCCTGCTTCTGGCGGGAACCAATGGAGCGAGACTTCCGAGAGGTGGAGATTTCCATTTTCGGCCCGCCCGGGGCCTCTTTTTGGAAGGCGGTCATCTTTAATGACGTCGAGCCGGATGGCGGTTAGCTTCTTAAGAGGGAGAGAGGTGGTAAGCGTATAAGTTTCTTGATCAGGAAGGTGGCCGCTTGCGAAGACGGAACCGTCGCCTTGTTTCGTGAGGGTGGCGCCGCCGGAAGAGATAAAGGTGTCAGGAGTGAGAGTATGCCAAAAAGCGGTATTCTTTTGATTGTTAGTTATCCAGGTTTGAATAATGGGTCGATAACGAGCTTGAGTGAGTCGTGTGGCATCTTGACTGGTGGCTGCCGTGAGAAGTGATTGGAGATGTTGACGTTTTATTTTGAGCTCGCGAGACGGTTCGAATTTGATATCGCCTTTTCCGACACCGGAGAAGACGGCTTGGAGAGCGAAGTAGTCTTCCTGGCTGACCGGATCAAACTTGTGGTTATGGCAGCGGGCGCAGTTTGCTGTAGTGCTTGTGAAGGCAGCCATGGTTTGGGTCACAATGTCATCGCGGTCCAGGTAGTCAAAAGTGTGTTTGGCGGTTCCAGCGCGGCTGAGCTCGAGAGGGCCGGCCGCGATGAAGCCAAGGCCTGCGGTGAGCTGCGGTTCATCAGGGTAAAAGACGTCGGGCGCGAGTTGCTCACGAATAAAATTGCTCCAGGAAACATCAGCATTAAGGCGATCGATGACATAGTCGCGGAACCGCCAGGCATTTGGACGTTTCTCGTCGTGCTCACAACCGTGTGAGTCTGCGAAGTGGATGGTATCGAGCCAGTGACGAGCCCAGCGTTCGCCATAGCGGGGGGAGGCGAGGAGTTGATCTATGAGATCTTGAGTTGTTCGTGCGCTTTTGTTTTTAATGAAGGAAGCGACTTTTTCGGGAGTAGGGAGGTAGCCGTGGAGATTGACGAAGAGGCGTCTAGCAAGAGTGGTGAGGTCGGCTGGGGGAGCAAAGTTTAGATTGTTTTGAGTAAGTTTCTTCTGAATGAAAGCGTCGATGGGGTGTCCGGGGGCGGGGGGGGCGGGAGCAGTGAGTTTTCTGAGGGACCACCAGTTGGTGTCGATAGCTTTTGCTTGGGAATCGGTTCGGGGGTCAGGGGCGCCGCGTTTGACCCAGTCTACAAGGATTTTAATTTTTTCGTCAGGCAGCTTCTTTTTTGGAGGCATCTCGTAGTCCGAGTCCTCGTGCCGGATGGCGGTGATGATGAGGGATTTTTCTGGTTTGCCAGGGATAATGGTGGGGCCGCTATCACCTCCTTTAGCCCAACCGCTTTTGGAGTCTAGGGTGAGGCCTCCCTTCATTTTGTTTGCCTCGTGCGAGTGACATTCGTAGCAGTTGGTTTGGAGGATAGGCAGAACTTGCGAGGAGAAAAAGTCATCGGCCCGAGCGCAGATGCCCAGGAAGAAAAAGATGATGATTCTAAATGGCATATTGCTGGAATTGGGATGGTCTGATACCGAATAAGAGAGACTATCAGGTGATCAAGA
>TARA_B100001057_G_scaffold292785_1_pt1 | contig 16843 bp, 25 predicted proteins | sample TARA_B100001057 | Tara Oceans TARA_B100001057 (sample SAMEA2621839) | marine metagenome | biome: marine biome (ENVO:00000447); feature: surface water layer (ENVO:00002042); material: "saline water (ENVO:00002010), including plankton (ENVO:xxxxxxxx)" | depth 5 m
GATCAATGTCAACCCTATATAGCGGAAATAATATCGCTAATTTCTTTGTTTATTTGATCAATTGACTTTTCTCCGTCAATTACGTTTAGTAAATTCAATTTTTTATAATATTCAATCACTGGTTCTGTAGATTTTTCGTAAGTTTCGTATCTTTTAACTGCTATAATTTCACTATCGTCAGGTCTTTGCTCTAAGGTTCTTCTCTCAGAAATTCTTTTTTTTATAGTTTCTAAACCAACAGATAATTTTAATACTTTATCTATTTTTTGATTGTATTTTTTTAATAATCTATCCAAATTTTTTGCTTGTACTAGGTTTCTAGGATATCCATCAAAAATAATTCTATTTTCATATTTCGTATTACATATTACTTTTTCAATTAAGTCTGAAACTATTTGATCTGATACTAAAGCTCCAGCATTTATAACAGAGGATATTTTTTTTCCTATCGTGGTACCTTCTGTAATCTCTTTTCTTAAAAATTCTCCAGTCGACAACTGAAACATTTTAAATTTTTCTGCGATATATTTTGATTGAGTACCTTTGCCAGCTCCGGGTGGTCCAAAAATTACTAGATTCATTTTTATTATTTCCCGAATTTAGCTTTTTTTATTAAAGACTCGTATTGAGAACTCATTAACCTAGTTTGAACTTGCGTAACAGTATCCATTGCTACTACCACAACAATTAAAATAGATGTACCACCTAAATAAAATGGTATTGGGTATTTTGCTATTAAAAACTCTGGCATTAAACATACTATTGTTAAATACATTGCGCCAATAGTTGTAAGCCTTGTTAAAATTGTTTCTATGTATTCTGCTGTTCTTTCTCCTGGTCTAATACCTGGTATGTAACCTCCATACTTTCTCAAATTTTCTGCCGTTTCTTTTGGGTTAAATACAATTGATGTATAAAAAAAAGAGAAAAAAATAATTCCAAATGCATATAGAGCCATATATAGAGGTTGACCCTGAGTAAAAAGTGAAGAAAAGTTAATAAATAATTCAGACTCAGAAAAACCAAAATTGCTCATCGTAATAGGTAATAAAAGAAGCGCGGATGCAAAAATTGCAGGTATAACTCCAGCGGTATTAATTTTGAGTGGAAGGTGAGAAGATTCCCCACCATAAATTTTATTTCCCATTTGCCTTTTAGGATAATTAATTAATATTTTCCTAACAGCTCTCTCAAAAAAAACTATAAATAAAACTGTTATGATAACTAATATAAATATTCCCACAATCATTACTGCGGATAAAGCTCCGGTTCTCCCAAGTTCAAATGTTGAAGCAAGTGCTCTTGGTATTTCTGCAACTATTCCTGAAAATATTATCAAAGATATACCATTTCCAATACCTCTAAGAGTAATTTGTTCACCTAACCACATTAAAAATGTTGTACCAGCTACTAAAGATATAGTTGTAGTCACTCTAAAATACATTCCTGGATCAAGAACTAGATTACCAGCATTTTCTATTCCAACAGCTACTCCATAACCCTGTAACCCAGCGATAACAACAGTTCCATATCTTGTAATTTGAGTAATTTTTTTTCTCCCTATCTCTCCTTGTTCTTTCAAATTTTTAAAATAATCTGAAGTTCCGGTTAATAACTGGACTATAATTGAAGCAGAAATATAAGGCATTATTCCTAAAGCAAATATTGCCATTCGTGTAACAGCGCCCCCGGAAAACATATTAAACATTCCTAAAAGACCTTTTTGACTTGTGGACATGATTTCTTTTAATGCATCTGGATCTATCCCAGACAAAGGAACATATGTGCCAAGTCTATAAATTATAAGTAAAAAAATAGTGAATAATATTCTATTTTTTAAATCTGTTGCATGACTAAAAGCACCAGGGTTTAAATTTTCACTAGACATAATTTCTATTATTTAATTAACGTTAATTTTCCACCAATTTTTTCAATTTTTTCTTTGGCTTGTTTTGAAACAAAATTTACTGATAAATTTATCTTATTTTTAATTTCTCCATTTCCTAAAATTTTTAATTTTTCATATTTTTTTGAAATTATTTTTTTACTTTGTAAAGTTTTTAAATCTAAACTATTATCAAACGTTATTTTCTTTTGATCTAAAAAACTTTGTAAATTTGATAAATTTAATATTGCTGTATTGTTCTTTTTAAATGATTTAAATCCACGTTTTGGTAATCTCCTAAATAAAGGCATTTGTCCGCCTTCAAAACTTTTTATAGCAACTCCGGATCTAGCCTTTTGACCTTTATGACCTCTGCCAGAAGTTTTTCCTTTTCCTGAGCCAATGCCTCTACCTGGTCTAATTTTTTTTTTGTTGGTCTTTGTTAAATTATTTAATTTCATTATTTATTTTCTCTTTTAGAAATAATTTCTGATATTTTTTTTCCTCTAATTGTAGATAAAATTTTAGGTGAGATCTGGGATTTTAATCCATTGACGCATGCTTTTAAAACATTATGAGGGTTAGCTGATCCAAGAGATTTTGCAACAACATCTTGAATTCCCAATACTTCACAGACTGATCTTATTGCGCCTCCAGCAATTATACCTGTACCTGCAGGGGCAGATCTCATAAATACTTTACCAGATCCATTTTTTCCTTTTACATCATGATGAAGTGTTCTCCCATCTTTCAAAGGTATCTTTACTTGGTTTCTTTTAGCAACTTCTGTAGCTTTTTTAATTGCGTCTGGCACTTGTTTAGATTTACCTTGACCAATTCCTATGGATCCTTTTTGATTGCCGACAACAACTAAAGCTGCAAAACCAAATCTTCTTCCTCCTTTGACTACTTTTGTAATTCTATTAATTGCAACTAATTTTTCTTTATATTCAATTTCACTCATTTATATTTTTATTCCATTCTTTCTTAAAGAGTCAGCAAATGCTTTGATACGACCATGATATTTGTATCCTCCTCTATCAAAATAAACGCTGCTTATTTTTTTTTCTTTTGCTCTTTTTGCTAATAATTCACCCAAAATATTGGATAAGTCCATTTTTTTTGTCTTGTTTTTTTTTAATTCTTTTTCCGTAGAAGAAGCTGAAACTAAAGTCTTGCTTATTTTATCGTCTATAATTTGAGCAGAAATATTTTTTGAAGATTTAAACACTGTTATTCGCAGTTTATTTGTGTTTATATCTTTTAACTTTTTTCTATTTCTTATTTTTCTTTTAACTTTAGAATTAAATTTTTTCATTTATTTCTTTTTTCCTTCTTTTCTTAATACATACTGATTTCTCTCTTTAATGCCTTTCCCTTTATACGGTTCAACAGGCTTTAAGGATTTAATATCTGCAGCTATTTTAGATACAAGTTCTTTATCTACGCCATTAATTTTAATTATTGTTTGTTTTTCTACTTGAATTTTTACATCTTTTGGGAATTTAAAGTTAACATCGTGACTAAAACCTATTTGTAAATTTAAGGTCTCACCTTTTAAGTTGGCTCTAAAACCTACACCATTTAATTCTAATATTTTTTCATGTCCTACTGAAACTCCTATAACTGCATTATTGATTAAACTTCTATAAGTTCCCCATAATAATTGAGTTTTATTATCTATTTCCTTGTTTAACGGAAGAATTTGAAATTCATTTTTTTCATTAATTTTGGATGAAAAAATTTTCTCATTTATAAATAATGATTTATTTCCTTTCGGTCCAGTTATCGTAATTTTATCACCTTCAATCTTTATTGAAGTATCTTTTGGTAATATTATATTTTTTTTTCCAATTTTTGACATTAAAATACCTTACAAATTATTTCGCCACCTACATTATTTTTTCTTGCTTCTATATCGGACATCACTCCTTGTGAGGTAGATATAATTGCCATTCCTAAACCATTTTGTATTTTTGGTATACTAGTAGCTCTTGAATATACCCTTCGTCCTGGTTTAGAAATACGTTTAATCTCTTTAATTACAGGATTGCCTTCGTAATATTTCAGATTTACCTTGATAACTTTTTTATTATTCTCACTACTTTCCAAAAAGAAACTATTTATATAACCTTCGGTTTTTAAAATTTCTAAAATTTTGGATCTAAATTTAGACGCTGGTATATTAACTGAGTTCAAATTTCTCATTTGTCCATTTCTTATTCTTGTAAACATATCTCCAATTGGATCAACTAAAGTCATATTCCTCCTACCAGCTTGATTTAATTATTCCAGGAATTTTTCCAGCGGACGCCATATCTCTTAGAGCAATCCTTGATATTTTTAATTTTCTATAATATCCATGTGGTCTTCCTGAAATACCACATCTGTTCCTAATTCTCACTTTTGCGGAGTTTTTAGGTAATTTATCTAATTTTAATTGAGCTGCAAATCTTTCTGCTAACTCTAATTTTTTATTCATAATTATTTTTTTAAGTTTTTTTCTTTTATTCTCAAATCTCTTTGCCATTTTAATTCTTTTTAAATTTTTTTGAACTGCACTTTTTTTTGCCATGTTACCTCACTTTTTTTTCTGTTATTGGAAAATTTAATTCTTTTAATAGTTCGAGAGTCCCTTTTTTAGATGAATTTGATGTTACAATTGTAATATCTAAACCTCTTATCTTATCAACTTTATCAAAGTTTACTTCTGGAAAAATTATATGCTCTTTAATACCAAAACTATAATTTCCAGAGTTATCTATTCCATCTGCCTTTAATCCTCTAAAATCCTTTATTCTTGGCAAAGCTATATTTACAAGTCTATCAACAAATTCATACATTCTATTAGATCTTAGAGTAACTTTTGCACCTGCACTTTGACCTTTTCTAGTTTTAAAATTTGCAATCGATTTTTTAAATTTAGTGACTACCGGCTTTTGACCAGTTATTAAACTTAAGTCATCTAAACTTGTTTTAATTTTTTTTCCGTCTGAAGCATCCTCTCCCAACCCCATATTCAAAACTATTTTCACAAGTTTGGGTGCTTGATGTTTATTTTTATAATTTAATTTATTCATTAAATTTTTAACTATATCTTTATCGTACAATGTCTTTAGTCTAGGTGTCATTATTTTTTACTCACTTTTTTTATTATTTTTTTAGAAGCCTGTTTATCAATATTCTTAATATTAGACATATGAATAAAATTTTCTTTAGTTATAATTCCACCTTTATTTTCTTTTGTTGGTTTAAGATGTTTTTTAATCATATTTATAGCTTTAACTTTTACTCTATTTAACCTTCTATTTATTTCTAAAATTTCACCTGTTTTACCTTTGTCTTTTCCAGATAAAATTTTTACTTGAGCTCCTTTTTTTAAACTTAACATTTATAAAACCTCCGGTGCGAGTGATATAATTTTTGTATGTCCTCTCACTCTTAGCTCTCTTGTAACTGGTCCAAAAATTCTTGTTCCGATTGGCTCACCTTTTTCATCTGTAAGGACAACCGCATTAGTATCAAATTGTATTTTTGATCCATCATTTCTAAATATTTCTTTTTTTGTTCTTACTACAACAGCCTTATGTACAGCGCCTTTTTTAACTTTACCTTTTGGAATTGCATCTTTAACGCTTATAACAATTATATCACCTACAGAAGCGTAGCGTCTCTTAGAGCCACCAAGTACTTTTATACATTCGACTCTTTTTGCTCCAGTGTTGTCTGCTACATTTAATTCTGTTTGTACCTGTATCATTTTTCAATTACCTTCCACTTTTTTTTCTTGGAAATTGGGTTGCATTCAATAATTTGGATTATTTCACCTTCTTTAAATTTATTTTTTTCATCATGGGCATGATATTTTTTTGATCTTTTAATTACTTTACCATAAAACGGATGTGCAAATTTTCTCGTTACTTCAACCACAACCGTTTTGTTATTTTTTGCACTCGTTATTACACCCTTTAAAATTTTTTTTGTCATTTCGAACCTTTTATATTTGTATAAAGCCTAGCTATGCTTTTTTTAATTTCACCATATTGTGCAGGGTTTTCAACTTGATTATTTATTCTTTTAAATCTTATATTAAGTAAGTCCTTTTTCAAGATTTCAAGTTTTTTTAAAGCCTGATCTTTTGTTAATTTTTTATCTTCTTTTTTTTTTGTTGCCATATTATCTACTTATAAATTTTGTTTTTATTGGAAGCTTTGCTGATGCTTTATATAAAGCTTCTCGCGCTACTTCTTCTGAAACTCCGTCAACCTCAAAAATAATTCTTCCAGGTTTTACCCTACAAGCATAATATTCAGGTGAACCTTTTCCTTTACCCATTCTGACCTCTGTTGGTTTTTTTGAAACAGGTATATTTGGAAATACTCTTGTCCAAACTTTACCAGTTCTTTTCATATATCTAGTAAGTGCTACTCTTGCGGCTTCGATTTGTTTTCCAATTACTCTCTCAGGCTGCATAGCTTTTAAACCAAACTGACCATAGTTTAACGTAACAGCTCTACTAGCTTTACCTTTTATTCTTCCTTTAAATGCTTTTCTATATTTAGTTCTTGTTGGTTGTAACATTTTTTACTCTTTCAATTTTTTCTTTTTCAATATCTTTATCAAATAGCGCACCTTTAAAAATCCAAACTTTAATACCTATTATTCCGTAAGTTGTTAAAGCCTCAGCAAAGCCGTAATCAATATTAGCTCTTAAGGTGTGAGATGGGATACTTCCTTCTCTTAGCCATTCTGTTCTTGCAATTTCATTTCCCGCGAGACGTCCACTAACCATTACTTTAATACCTTTTGCATTTAATCTCATAGCTGATTGCATAGCTCTTTTCATTGCTCTCCTGTAAGCTATTCTCTTAACTAATTGTTGAGCTATGTTTTCTGCTACTAAATTAGCATTTAATTCCGGTTTTTTAATTTCTTTAATGTTAACATTTACTTCACTTTCAGTAATTTTCATTAAATTCTTCTTAATTTTTTCTATATCTGAACCTTTTTTCCCGATAACAAAACCTGGTCTAGATGTATGAATTGATACAGTGCATTTTTTTGATGACCTCTCTATTATTATTTCAGAAACTCCTGAATTAGTTATATTTTTCTTTATGTATTCTCGCATTTTAAAATCTTCTATCAAATATTTCCCAAAATCTTTCTTTTTTGCAAACCATGTTGAGTCCCAACCTCGATTTATTCCAAGTCTAAGCCCTATTGGATTAATTTTTTGGCCCATTTTTTTTATCCTTTCTTTCGCTTAAAACTATTGTAATTCTACTAAATGGTTTCTTGATTGGGCTTGCTCTACCTTTTGCTCTAGGTCTAAACCTTTTCATTACCAAAGATTTTCCAACATAAGCTTCTTTTACATATAAATTGTCAATATCAAATTGATTATTATTTTCAGCATTTGCTATAGCAGATTTTACAGTTTTACTAACATCTAAAGATATTTTTTTTCTTATAAAATCTAAGTCTCTTAAGACTGCATCAACTTTTTTCCCTCTTATGTGATCTAAAACTAGTGATATTTTTCTCGGACTTGATCTTACATTTTTATTTATTGCTTTAACAATGTTACTATTTTTTTGCATCTTTTGCTCCAGTTGGTGCAGGTGCTGCTGATGCTTTTTCAGCAGCTGCTTTTTTATCTGCTGGCGTGTGTCCTTTAAAAGTTCTTGTAGGAGCAAATTCCCCTAGCTTATGACCTACCATTTCTTCAGAAATTGTTATTGGTATAAATGACTTTCCATTATGTATCATAAAGCTATGTCCAACAAAGTCTGGAATAATAGTAGAATTTCTAGACCAAGTTTTAATTGGTTTTTTTGTAGGGTTATTTTTTAGCTTATCAATTTTTTTTAATAAACTTGGGTGTACAAATGGACCTTTCCAAATAGCTCTAGTCATAATTATTTTCTTTTTTTCCTTCTAGTTATAATAAATTTGTCGCTTCTTTTTGGTCTTCTAGTTTTTAACCCTTTTGCAGATTGTCCCCATGGTGAAACTGGACTTCTACCTCCAGAGGTTTTACCTTCACCACCTCCATGCGGGTGATCGACAGGATTCATAGCAACCCCTCTAGACTGAGGGCGCTTCCCTCTCCATCTATTTCTTCCAGCTTTTCCGATTTTTATATTTTTTTGATCAGGATTTGAAACAGAACCTATTGTTGCGTTACAGTTAATGCTTACTTTTCTAGTTTCTCCTGAAGAAAGTTTTATTATTGCATAATCATTATCAATTCCAGATAATGTTACAGAGGACCCCGCTGACCTAGCTAGTTTTCCACCATTTCCAGGAATTAATTCGACGTTATGGATAGTTGTTCCAGGAGGTATATCTTTTAATTTTAGACAGTTACCAATTTTAATCTCTATGTTATCACCAGAGATAATTTTATCTCCTACCTTAATTCCTTGCGGACATAAAATATAATTTCTTACTTCGTCATCATATTTTATTAATGCTATGTATGATGTTCTATTTGGATCATATTCTAATCTTTCAATAGTTGCTGGTATATTTTTTTTATTTCTTAAAAAATCAATAATTCTGTATTTATGTTTAGCTCCTCCCCCTCTATGCCTTGAAGTAATTCTTCCATAATTGTTTCTACCTCCAGAAGATTTTTGACCTTTTGTTAATGATTTGTAGGGAGAACCTTTCCACAAACCGCTTTTATTTACTATTACTGTTCCTCTTGATGATTTTGTATATGGTTTAAAAGTTTTTAAGCTCATAATTAAATACCTGTAGTTAAGTCAATACTTTGACCTTTTTTAAGAGTAACTATTGCTTTTTTGTACCCACTTTTTTTTGAAAATTTACCTTGTTTTAATTTTATTTTTGATTTTAAATTTATTATATTTACTTTAACAACATTGACTTTGAACAATTTTTCAATATTTTTTTTTATATTTTTTTTATTTGCTCGTTTATGAACCTTAAAAACAGTTTTATTTTGTTCTGAAAGAACAGTTGCCTTTTCTGTTATGATTGGTCGGATTATAGAGTCAAGATAATTAATTTTTTTCATTTAAAATCCTTTTTTCTAAATTTTTTATTGAGCTTTGAGTTAATAAAACATTTTTGTATTTCATCATATCGTAAATATTTGCTCCCGCATCATTTATGATTTTAAGATTTTTTATATTTCTCGCAGATTTATTTATATTTTTTAATGTTTCAACATCTGAAATTATAATTACATTCAAAAGGTTATTTTTTTTTAAAAAATTATTAAATTCTTTTGTTTTTTTAATTTCTTTTTTTACATCAGATAAGACAAATAAATTTTTATCAGAATTTTTTTTCGATAAAGTATGGGCTAAAGCTAATTTTCTTACTTTTTTATTTATCTTTTTAACTTTATATACAGCTCCTTTTGGACCATGAGCGACACCTCCTCCAACGAAAATTGGTGCTTTCCTACTTGCGTGACGAGCTCCACCACTACCCTTTTGAGGAACTATTTTTTTTGTTGATCCTTTGATTTCATTTTTTTGTTTAGTTTTAGCTGTTCTAGGTTTTAGGTGGTTTAATTGCCAGTCAACCACAGATTTAATCAGTTTGTAATTAATTTTGTGTTTTAAAATTTTATCTGAAATCTCAATCATTTCTGATTTTGTATTTTCTAAATTTAAAAGTTTAACTTTCATTTTATTTCTTTTTTCCTTTTGCAGCCTCAGATTTTTTCATCTTATCATTGTATTTTTCTAAAGTAGTTTTTCTTCTAACATCTTTTACCGACTCCCTTAGGTAAATTGTGGAATTTTTTCCTCCAGGAATTGATCCTTTTAAGTAAAGAAGGTTATTATCTAGGTCTGACTTAATAATCTCAAGATTCAACATTGTTCTAAACTTATCTCCCATATGTCCAGCCATTTTTTTACCTTTAAAAACTCTACCTGGATCTTGGTTTTGACCAGTAGAACCGTGTGCCCTATGTGAAATTGAAACACCATGAGAAGCTCTTAGTCCACCAAAGTTCCATCTTTTCATAGCTCCTGCAAACCCTTTTCCTATTGTTTTTGATCTAACATCAACAAATTTTTTATCTTTCAACAACTCCAAACCAAGTTCATTTCCAGTTTTAAAATTTTCAGTATTTTCAACTCTATATTCTCTTAGGATTTTTTTAGGCTCTGTATTTTTTTTTGTAAAAAAACCTTTCATTTGTTTAGTTAATTTTGAACTTTTTGTTTTAAAATATCCTATTTTTACTGCTGTATATCCTCTTTTATCTTTTTCAATAATATCAATTACCCGACCTGTTTCTATTTTGATAACAGTAACCGGTACAGATTGACCTGACTGTATAAATTCTCTTGTCATACCTAATTTTGTTCCTATTAATCCTATGCTCATATTTATATTTTTATTTCTATGTCTACCCCTGAAGCAAGATCTAGTTTCATTAACGCTTCAACTGTTTGTGGAGTTGGTTCAATTATGTCTATTAATCTTTTATGTGTTCTCGACTCAAACTGTTCTCGGCTCTTTTTGTCTATATGAGGTGATCTTAAAACTGTATATCTTTCTATTCTTGTTGGCAAAGGTATAGGCCCTTTCACCTGAGCACCTGTCCTTTTAGCTGTATTTACAATTTCCTCGGTGGAGAGGTCCAATATTTTATTATCGTAAGCTTTTAAATGTATTCTAATATTTTGATTTTCCATATTATGCTAATTTTTTTGTTACCTCATCTTGAACATTTTGTGGTACTTTATCATAGTGGCTAAACTGCATTGTGTATTGTGCTCTTCCTTGTGTTGAAGATCTCAAATTATTTATATAACCAAACATATTTGCTAAGGGAACTGTAGCTTGAATTGCCGTAGCATTACCTCTAGGTTCTGTAGAACCAACTTGACCTCTTCTGCTATTTAGGTCGCCAATTACATCACCCATAAAATCTTCAGGAGTTACTACTTCAACTTTCATTATAGGCTCGAGTAATTTAAGTTGTGCTTTAGTACAAGCATCTCTAAAACACATTCTACTAGCAATTTCGAAAGCCAAGACACTTGAGTCAACATCATGATGTAACCCATCAACTATCGTCACTTTGTAATCTATCATGGGAAATCCTGCTAGAATTCCGCTATCAGCAACACTCTCAACTCCCTTTTCAACTCCAGGAATAAACTCTTTAGGTATAGCTCCACCTTTAATTTTATTTTCAACTTCTCTTCCTTTACCAGGTTCTAAAGGCTCTACATGTAAAGTTACCTTTGCAAATTGACCTGCGCCTCCACTTTGTTTTTTATGTATGTAAGTAACCTCTGATGAACCAAGTATAGTCTCTCTATAAGCAACTTGAGGTGCGCCAATATTTGCTTCAACTTTAAATTCTCTTTTCATTCTGTCGACGATAATATCTAAGTGCAGTTCTCCCATTCCTTTTATTATTGTTTGCCCTGATTCTTCATCAGACGTCACTCTGAAAGACGGATCCTCTTTGGCTAATCTACCTAAAGCTTCTCCCATTTTTTCTTGGTCAGCTTTAGTTTTTGGTTCTACTGCGATTTCTATAACTGGGTCAGGAAATTCCATTGGCTCAAGTAAAACAGGTTTGTCTTCCTCGCATAAAGTATGGCCTGTTATTGTGTATTTTAGTCCAGCTAAGGCCACAATATCGCCAGCAGTAGCCTCTTTAATGTCTTCTCTGCTGTTAGCATGCATAAGCAACATTCGTCCTACACGTTCTGATTTTTCTTTTGAAGAATTATAAACTGATGTCCCAGATTTTAATGTGCCTGAATAAATTCTAACAAAAGTTAACGATCCTACAAATGGGTCGTTTGCAACTTTGAAGGCTAATCCAGAAAAAGGTTCATTATCTGCAAATTTCATTTGAACTTTTTCATCAGATCCAAGTTTAGTACCTTCAATCGATTTTAAATCCTCTGGGCTTGGCAAGTAATCAATGACTGCGTCTAATAATGGTTGAACTCCTTTGTTTTTGAAAGCTGATCCAGTAGTAATTGGTACAAAATTAAAACCTAAAGTACCTTTTCTTATACATTTAATTAGATCTGCTTCAGATGGTTCTTTTCCATTTAAATAATCTTCCATTAGTTTTTCATCTTCTTCAACGGCTGTTTCAACTAATTCTTTTCTATACTGAGAAGCTTTTTCTTTGAGCTCAGCTGGAATATCTACTAAATCAAATTTAGCTCCCAAGTCTTCATTTTGCCAGATTACAGCTTTCATTTTTACAAGATCTACTATTCCTTTGAGATCAGCTTCCATTCCTACGGGTATTTGTAAAACTAAAGGCTTAGCTCCTAATCTTTCTTTAATCATATCAACACATCTAAAAAAATCTGCACCTGTTCTATCTAATTTGTTTACAAAACATATTCTAGGAACTTTATATTTATCTGCCTGTCTCCACACAGTTTCAGATTGTGGTTCAACACCAGCTACCCCATCAAAAACTGCTACAGCACCGTCCAAAACTTTTAAAGATCTTTCTACTTCAATAGTGAAATCAACGTGGCCAGGTGTGTCAATAATATTAATTCGGTTATCTCTCCAAAAACAAGTTGTTGCTGCTGAAGTAATCGTAATTCCTCTTTCTTGTTCTTGCTCCATCCAGTCCATTGTTGCTGCTCCATCATGAACTTCACCTATTTTATGACTTTTACCTGTATAATATAATATTCGTTCTGTCGTGGTAGTTTTACCGGCATCGATATGCGCCATGATTCCTATATTACGATATTTATCTAATGAATATTTTTTTGACATAAATTACCATCTAAAGTGTGCAAATGCCTTGTTAGACTCTGCCATCTTATGAGTATCCTCTCTTTTTTTAATCGCTGAACCTTTGTTCTGTGAAGCATCAAGTATTTCGTAATATAATTTTTCGGACATTGTTTTATTTTTTCTTTTCCTGGTCGCATCAATTAGCCATCTTAAAGCTAAAGCTTGGCCTCTATTTGCTTTAACCTCCACAGGTACTTGATATGTAGCACCACCAACTCTTCTTGATCGTACTTCTAAGTTCGGTTTAACATTACTAATTGCACTATTAAAAACTTTAATAGGATCCTCTTTTCCTTTTTCTTTAATTTTGTCTAAGGCATCATATAAAATCTTTTCTGCTGTTGATCTTTTACCATCATACATAATTGAGTTTATAAATTTTGAAATTACTACAGATCTATATTTCGGATCTGGATAAATTTTTCGTATTGGGGCTTTTCTTTTTCTAGACATATTATTATTTTGGTTTTTTTGTTCCGTAAAGTGAACGTCTTTTCTTTCTATTAGCCACTCCTTGCGTATCAAGATTACCCCTTAAGATATGGTAACGCACTCCTGGTAAATCTTTTACTCTTCCCCCTCTGATCATTACTACAGAGTGTTCTTGTAAATTATGTCCCTCGCCTGGAATGTAAGCTGTAACTTCAAATCCATTTGATAGTCTAACCCTAGCAACTTTTCTTAAAGCAGAATTAGGTTTCTTTGGCGTTGTTGTATACACCTTCACGCATACACCTCTTTTTAAAGGTTGTCTTTGAAGTGCCGGAACTTTATTCCGAACTAAAGGTTTTACACGTCCTTTTTTTATTAACTGATTAATAGTTGGCATAATTTATTTTGAAGCAAAAGAAAGGGTAGCCTATTAAAGGTCATTGTTAGTGTTTAAGGCTAAATTCAACCTTACTTCTAACTTTCAAAATTGCGCTAAACTAGCATCGAAGTTAGAAAAGTCAACGATTTTTGGCTTTTTAATTGATTAAAAACGAGTGATTATTCGGCCGCAGGAGCGGTTTCTTGCTCTTCTTTTTTTAATTCTTCTAATCTGAGCTGATCTTCTTTTTGGGCCTCTTTATCCCATCCCATTTTAGTTAATCCTGTCCCTGCTGGAACTAATCTACCTACAATTACATTTTCCTTTAAACCCTCTAGATTATCAACTTTTCCTTTTATAGAAGCATCTGTCAATACTCTTGTTGTCTCTTGGAACGATGCTGCTGAGATAAATGAATTCGTTTGCAATGAAGCTTTTGTAATTCCCAATAAGACTCTTTCAAATGTAACTTGTTTTTTCTTATCATTTAATAATGATTCATTCATGTTTTTAATATCATTTAAATCTATAACTTCACCTAGTAAGAGTTCAGAGTCTCCAGGATCCTTAACTTCAACTTTTTTAAGCATTTGTCTTACTATAGTTTCAATATGTTTATCATTTATAACTACTCCTTGTAATCTATATACTTCTTGAACCTCACTTACAAAATACTCAGTTAATTTTTCAACACCTAAAATCCTTAAAATATCATGAGGAGCAGGACTTCCATCTAATAAATATTCTCCTTTTTTTATTTTTTCTCCTTGATTAAAATTGACGTGTTTTCCTTTTGGAATTAGATAATTTGAGGTTTCCCCTTTTGAAGAAACAATTGATATTTTTTGTTTTCCTCTAACCTCTTTACCAAATTCTATTACACCATCATTTTCAGCAATTATCGCACTATCTTTAGGTCTTCTAGCTTCGAAGAGTTCAGCAACTCTAGGCAATCCACCAGTTATGTCTTTTGTTTTGGAAGTTTCTTTTGGTAATCTTGCTAAAACATCTCCAGCTGAAACTTTTTGGCCGTCTTTGACTGAAAGAATTGTGTCTGGTACAAGATAATATCTTGCTTCATTACCATCCGCTTTTTTTATAATTTCACCTTTATCACTTCTTAATGTTAATCTTGGTTTTAATTCTGAATTTTTACTGACCGATTTCCAGTCTGTAACTGATTTAGATGATATACCAGTAGCATCATCTAATGTTTCAGTAATTGATGTTCCCTCTACAAGATCCATATAATTAACTATGCCAGAAGTTTCAGCAATTACAGGCAACGTATAAGGATCCCATTCAGCAATTTTTTTTCCTTTTTCTATGCTGTCTCCATCTTTAAAGAATAGTTTAGAACCATAATTTACTTTATATATTGCTAATTGTCTCTTATTTTCATCTTCAATACTTAATTGAGTATTTCTTCCCATAACAATTATATTTTTTTTAGAATCTTCTATAAGATTTTTATTGATAATTTTTAATTTTCCTTTTGTCTGTGAAACTATTTGAGACTCTTCTTTGATTTGAGCTGTCCCTCCAACGTGGAAAGTTCTCATTGTTAATTGTGTTCCTGGTTCACCTATTGATTGAGCAGCTATCATACCTATAGCCTCGCCTATGCTTACAAGTTTGCCTCTTGATAAATCTCTACCATAACAAGTTGCACAAACACCTTTTTTAGAAGCACAGGTGATTACTGAATATACTTGAACTGATTTTACACCGGCAGCATCAATTTTTTCACAATCTTCTTCATCAATTAATTTCCCTTTATTGATTATTGCTTCTCCACTTATAGGATGTTTTATGTTTTCAGCTATTACTCTTCCTAAAACTCTTTCAGATAAACTTACTAATATATTGCCGCCTTCTATAATTTCTGAAATATTTATTGAAGATCTTTTTTTAATATCGCACTCGGCTGAAGTTATTTGTATATCTTGAGCAACGTCACATAATCTTCTGGTTAAGTAACCAGAGTTTGCTGTTTTTAAAGCAGTATCGGCTAAGCCTTTTCTAGCTCCGTGAGTTGAGTTAAAATATTCAAGTACAGACAAACCTTCTTTAAAATTGGATATTATGGGTGTTTCTATAATTTCACCAGAAGGTTTAGCTATTAAACCTCTCATTCCAGCAAGCTGTTTCATCTGAGCTTGCGAACCTCTAGCTCCGGAGTCGGCCATCATATATACTGAGTTTGTTTCAATTCGATCATTTTCATAAACTTTTTCTGCAGATGAAATTTCTTTCATCATCTCATTTGCTACAGTGTCAGTGCATTTAGACCATATATCAACGACTTTATTATACTTTTCTCCTCTCGTGATGAGCCCGTCAGAATATTGTTTTTCATATTCCTCAATTTTTTTCTTTGTGTCATTAATTAAGTTTTCTTTTGTTTTTGGTATTATTAAATCATCTTTACCAAATGAAATTCCAGCTTTAAAGGCGTGTTTAAAACCTAATGTTTTAATTCTATCACAAAAAATAACAGTTTCTTTTTGCCCACAATATCTAAAGATTGTATCAATAACTTCAGAAACATTCTTTTTAGTTAATAATTTATCAACTAACGTAAATTTAATATTGTAATTTTTAGGTAGTAAATTGGCCAATAAAAATCTTCCGGCTGTACTAGTGTATTTTTGTTTAACAGCTTTATTGTTTTGATCAACTGTTTCAAATATTGAAATTATTTTTGTATGAAGGCTTATTGACTTATTCTCTAAAGCTTGCTCAATTTCATCGATATTAGAAAATACACCTCTTGGCTTATCTGATTTTGAAGCTTGAGATAAATAATAAATTCCTAAAACAATATCTTGACTGGGTACTATAATTGGTTTTCCATTAGAAGGACTTAATATATTGTTAGTAGACATCATAAGAACCCTTGCTTCTAGCTGTGCCTCTAAACTTAATGGTATGTGTACAGCCATTTGATCACCATCAAAATCGGCATTAAAAGCTGCACATACTAAAGGGTGGAGCTCAATTGCATTACCTTCAATTAATTTTGCCTCAAACGCTTGGACACCTAATCTGTGTAACGTTGGTGCTCGATTTAAAAGAACGGGGTGTTCTCTAATAATATGCTCCAATGCATCCCACACCTCACTCTTTTCTTTTTCCACCAATCTCTTAGCTTGTTTAATTGTAGTTGCCAAACCTAACTTATCCAATCTTGCATATAAAAAAGGTTTAAAAAGTTCCAGTGCCATTTTTTTTGGTAAACCGCATTGATGTAATTTAAGTTCTGGACCAACAACAATTACAGATCTTCCAGAGTAATCTACTCTTTTACCGAGTAAATTTTGTCTAAATCTTCCTTGTTTACCTTTCAACATTTCAGC
>TARA_B100001057_G_scaffold103320_2_pt1 | contig 16794 bp, 16 predicted proteins | sample TARA_B100001057 | Tara Oceans TARA_B100001057 (sample SAMEA2621839) | marine metagenome | biome: marine biome (ENVO:00000447); feature: surface water layer (ENVO:00002042); material: "saline water (ENVO:00002010), including plankton (ENVO:xxxxxxxx)" | depth 5 m
TTGATTTCATTATAAATACCCATAACTACAAGGATATTCTTGCTGATGAGATTAGAGGTTTTGAAATAATTTCAGACAATAAGTTCAAGATAAAAATTGGCAGTTTACCCAATATTTCTTTGAAAATTAAAAAAAATCCAGATGATTTTTCCGTAAAACTGGTTTCAGACGATGATAATTTGAATTTTAAAATCTCAATTGTAGTAATTTCAATCAATGAAAAATCTTCAGTAATTGATTTGAAGTTTGTTGGTAAATTTTCATCAATGATTGAAATGATAATTAAAAAACCTATTGAAAAATTTATAGATTCTCTGAAGAATAAAATTGAAGAAATAGTTTTTTAAATATGTACTTTTAATTGATTACTATCGTAAATTAATTCTTTATCGTCAACAAGAAGCTTTATTTTATTTTCAGATATAACTTCAATAATTTTTGCTTTGAATTCGCCATTGTAATTTGAAAATTTTAAATAACAATCTAAACCGTACAAATTTTCTAAATATTTTTTTTTCAAATTCTTGATTGAGAGTTGTTCAATTTTCCTATCAAGATTTGAAAAAAGCTTAAATAATCGATTTGATAACAAATTCAAATCATAGTTTAAATCCATAATATTTTTTACAGAATTAGCATTAATGATACCATTGAACGACTCTTGGTTAATATTTAAACCTATTCCAATAATATAATCAGTAATATTATTTGACCTAATGCTTGACTCAATTAGAATACCTGAGATTTTTTTTTCCGCTGACAAAATGTCGTTTGGCCATTTAATTTTAATATCTGGGATTTTTAATTCTTTGAAAAAATCTAATAGAGTTAAACTAATTAGCATATTCAATTTAAAACTCATTCGTTTGGGAGTAGATTTAATTGGCTTGTAACAGATTGAAAAACAAATATTTTTATTAGCTTGGGACTCCCATACCTTATTCATTTGTCCCCTTCCTTTTGTTTGATTATAAGTGAATACGAAAAATAATTTATCATCCACAAGTGATTTAATTTTTTTAATAAAATCATTTGTAGAATCAATGGCATTAAGTTTGATTAATTTCACGAGATAAAAGTAATGCAAATTAAAGACAAAACACTGACAAATATCATTCGTGGTATTGAAAATGTTAAAGGAGAAAATATAAGTATCATTGATTTTTCGAAAATTGACAATTCTATATGCAGATATTTTGTCATATGTGATTGTAAATCCAACACTCAAGTAAATGCCATTGCAAGTTCAATAAAAAAAACAGTTGGAAAAATTTTAAAACTTAAACCCCTTAATATAGAGGGTCTTGAAAATAAAGATTGGGTTCTCATAGATTACGTTGATGTTGTTGTTCATATTTTTAAAAGAGAATTCAGGTCATTATATTCACTAGAAGAGTTGTGGGATGAAGCAAAAATAATTAGTTTAGATAAAGTTTATGAAAAATAAGAAAAGTAATATTAATCCATCCAAAAATACTACATATTGGATTTACGGGCTAGTTATATCCGTATTTATAATTTTCTCATATTTAGGAAATAATAGCGGGTTCGCAGGTTCTAAGAAAATTAATATTTCAACATTTGAAAAATACTTAAATTCAGGTGAGATTTCCAAGGTAACTATCATAAATAAAACATTAGCTGAGGTTACTCTTACCGAAAACGCATTAATGAACGAAATACATAAAGATGTCTCCAATAATGATTTTTTTGGAAATAGAAATCTGGCTGGTCCTCATTACAATTTCGAAGTAGGTGATTTAGAGTTATTCCAGAGAAAATTAGAAAATGCTGAATCTAATGGTATTATTTTCAATTATGAATTTAGAACAATCGAAAATAAGTGGTTTGATGTTTTTGTTGGATTTCTTCCCCTAATAATTCTTGTTGGACTTTGGATATTCTTTATGAGAAGAATGTCTGGTGGTGCCGGTGCAGGAGGATCACAAATTTTTAGCATTGGAAAATCAAAAGCTAAACTATTCGATGGAAATAAAGATACTAAAGTTACATTCAAAGACGTAGCTGGTTTAGAAGGTGCAAAAGAAGAGGTCAAAGAAATCGTTGATTTTTTGAAAAACCCACTGAAATATACAAAGTTGGGTGGTAAAATTCCAAAAGGTGCATTATTAGTTGGTCTGCCAGGCACTGGAAAGACATTACTTGCTAAAGCTGTTGCAGGTGAAGCCAAAGTACCCTTTTTCTCATTATCTGGGTCAGATTTCGTAGAAATGTTTGTGGGTGTTGGTGCATCTAGAGTCAGAGATTTGTTTAAACAAGCAAAAGATAAATCACCTTCAATTATTTTTATTGACGAAATTGATGCAATTGGAAGGGCTAGAGGTAAAAATAGCATAACTGGTTCTAATGATGAAAGAGAAAATACTCTTAACCAATTATTAACAGAAATGGATGGATTTGGCACAAACACAAACGTAATAGTTATGGCTGCAACAAATAGAGCTGATGTATTAGATAAAGCACTCATGAGAGCAGGAAGATTTGACAGGCAAATTTATGTTGATTTACCCGATGTTAGAGAAAGAAAAGAAATTTTTGAAGTTCACCTAAAACCTTTGAAAAAAACTAAAGATTTAGATGTTGATTTTTTATCTAAGCAAACACCTGGTTTTTCTGGTGCTGACATTGCAAATGTTTGCAATGAAGCTGCATTAATCGCTGCAAGAAAATCTAAAAAATCTGTTGGAAAGCAAGATTTTCTTGATGCAGTTGATAGAATTATTGGAGGTCTAGAAAAGAAAAATAAAATTATATCACCCAATGAGAAAAAAACCATTGCTTTTCACGAAGCAGGTCATGCCACTGTAAGTTGGATGCTAGAACATGCTGCTCCTCTTGTTAAGGTAACAATTGTGCCTAGGGGAAGATCTCTTGGTGCCGCATGGTATCTTCCAGAAGAAAGACAAATAGTTAGTACTGAACAAATCCTTGATGAAATGTGTGCAGCATTGGGTGGAAGAGCTGCAGAAAAAGTTATGTTTAATAAAATATCAACTGGAGCATTAAGCGACCTTGAAAAAGTAACAAAACAAGCACGTTCAATGGTTACAGTCTATGGTCTTAATGATAAAATTGGTAATTTAACTTATTATGATTCATCAGGCCAAAACGAGTTTGGATTTACAAAACCTTACAGCGATACTACTGCACAAGTTATTGACAAAGAAATTTCAAATATTATTGAAACACAATTTAGTCGTGCAATATCCTTATTAAAGAAACATAAAAAGAAGCTTGTTGAATTAGCAGATTATTTGCTCGAGAAAGAAGTTATTTTTAAAGAAGATTTAGTAAGAATATTTGGTGATAGACCATTTGATAAAAAAAGCTTACAAAAAAAATAACCTTTTTAATAAACATCCTTTAATTGTTATATTTATAGCAAATACTTACATTGAAGAAAATTTTTGAATCTTTTTTTAATCCAAGAAAAAGCAATGGTAAAAAAAAAGATGCTGATATTGATTACAAATACCTTCCTAAAAAAGATGAATACGTTGAGAATAAGTTCACAAAAAAATTTAGTTCAAACGGCGGCAAATTTTTATATGCAATTGATTTATCAGAATGTGAAGAATTTTTAAATAAAATTCTTAATGAGAACAACTGGAGTGAAAAAAGTACTTTGTGCTTTAATAATGAGTTGAAAAAACAATTTTTTCCAAATATTGATATTAAATTAAATAAAACTAATATCAATTCTAACTTATTTATAACAGACTGCGAATTTCTTGTTGCAAATGATGGTAGTATTCTTGTTAGTGCAAAACAAATTAAGTCCTACAAATCAAATGATTTACCTAATAATATTATTGTTTTTGCAAAAACAAGTCAATTATCTGAAACACTCAGCAAAGGACTTGAGGGAATTAGAATTAAATATTCAAATAATTTACCATCTAACATAACATCCATTAAAAACTTTAATAAAGGAAATGATGAAAATCAAAATTTCATGACTTATGGATCTAGTGCAAAAAATTTATACCTCATTTTACTAGAAGATTTATAATGAAAGATTTTATACCAAGATTTATTTCATCTATAATATATGTACTATCCATTTTTGGTTCATTATACTGCGGATATAAATCATTTATAATTCTTATGATAGTTTTTTGCATAATAATAATAGTTGAATATGGTAAAATCCTTAGAAAAAATGAACAACATATTCAGTCGATTAAATTATATGATAACAATACTTTAGGTAATAAAATCAGTATTTTTATTAAGACAGAATTTGTTCTAATATGCTTCGCTTTAATTTTTGGTCTAATTCCATTATTTAACAATGATTATAAATCAAATAGCTTTGAATTATATACAATTGAAACTACTTTTTTAATAAGCTCAATTTTTATTTATTTTATACTTATATATTTTCTAATTAATAAAAAACCTTTTTTTAAAAATGATAAATTAAATATGATATGGCCGTTAATAAGTGTAGTTAACTCATTTATGCTGATTATATATTCGGTTTTTTCTTTTGATTTTATTGACTATACAAAAATTATTTTATGCTACTTGTTTTTAATTTGGGGGATTGATTCCATTGGTTATATTGTTGGAGTTAATTTTGGTAAAACTAAACTAAATGAAACACTATCGCCCAATAAAACAATTGAGGGTGCTACTGGATCATTACTATTTTCATTATCATTTTCCTTTTTAATTTCGTTCATTTTTAATATAAATTTAATTTTAACAATAATTATTTGTGTTCTAACATGCTTCTTTGCTGTTATTGGAGATTTAATCCAATCAAAAATAAAACGTGAATTAAAAATTAAAGATTTTGGAAAATTATTACCAGGGCACGGTGGACTATATGATAGATTTGATAGTGTTATTTTTTCATTTCCCTTAGCATATCTAATGCTTAAAATCTATTTAATTAATGTTTCATAAAGAGGGACATACAATAATTTTAATTTTTTTATTCGCTGTTATAGCTGATATACTACTTCTAGAATATATTCTAGATGATGGATTAATTAAAACAATACTTCAATCCATTTCGATAGTAGTTCTTCTCATGATTCTACAGTTTTTTCGAAATCCTGGTCGTAATACAATAATTAATAAAAAGCACATAATTTCACCCGTTGATGGAAAAGTGGTTGCCATTGAAAAAGTTTTTGAAAAGGAATACTTTAAAGATGAAAGACTTCAAGTTTCTATTTTTATGTCACCATTTAATGTTCATGTAACAAGGTATCCTATCTCAGGCAAAGTCAATTTTAGTAAATATCATCCTGGAGAGTATTTAGTAGCATGGCATCCAAAATCATCAGAAAAAAATGAAAGAACAACAATTGTATTAGAAAATGAAGTTGTTGGAGAAATTCTTTATAGACAAATTGCAGGTGCATTGGCTAGACGTATTGTAAACTATGCTGAGGTTGGCCAAAATATTACACAAGGTAAAGATGCAGGTTTCATCAAGTTTGGTTCGCGAGTAGACCTATTCTTGCCTGTTGATTCAATCTTGAATATTGAAATCAATCAGCATCTTACAGGAGGCGAGGATATAATTTCCAAATTTTAATTACTTAAACTATTTAGTTTGTTTTCCAAGCTAGAAATCTTGGAGTTTATATCATCAAGTTTTTTCTTTTCATTTTCTATAACTTGATTAGGTGCATTATCTACAAACTTTTTATTTGACAATTTTTTTTCTAGAATATTTTTAAATCCAATATTATAATCTAAATCTTCTTTAACTTTTAAAATATCAGCTTCACTTAGCTTTTTGTCTGATTTTATAAAATAATTATGTTTTCCTACCATTATAGAATTCATTTTTGAGGATTCATTTGTACTGGATTGAATTAATTCACAATTAGTTAGTTTTTCCAAAACACTTTTTAATTCGTGATTTAAAATTTTATTGTGGTAATATATTTTGATAGAGTCTTTAAAGCCTATGCTATTAGTTTTCTTAAAATTTCTAATCTTAGTTATCAATTCATTAACGTGTTCAAAGTTTCCAATGATTTTATTATCAGCATTACTGCTTTTTGGCCACTCTAAATTTTGATCTTTATGAATAGACTTACTATGAATCTCAGATGATATAAAAGGCATAAATGGATGTAAAATGGCTAAAATTTTATTAAATAATGAGTTAATTTCTAAAATTGTTTTTTGAGATATTTTTTCTCCAAACTTTGGTTTTACTATTTCCAAAAAAGTTGAACAAAAGTCATCCCAGACCAACTTATAAGTAATCATAAGTGCCTCAGAAATTTTAAATTTATCAAAGGCATCATTTATAGCACTAATTTTTAATTTTAGTTCCTCATTAAACCATTTTATTGCTGCTATTTCATGTAATTCTTGGTCTTTTTCATTAGAAATTTCAAAACCGTTAATTAACCTAAATGCATTCCATATTTTATTTGAAAAGTTTTTCCCTTGCTCACACAGTTTTGTATCAAATAATAAGTCATTTCCTGCAGGTGCAGAAAATAACAAACCAATTCTTACACCATCAGCACCATAATTTTCAATAAGTTCAATTGGATCAGGTGAATTCCCTAACTGCTTAGACATTTTTCTTCCTTTTTCATCTCTAACAAGACCTGTAAAATATACATTGTTAAATGGTTTTTTACCTCTAAAATAATATCCGCTCATTATCATTCTAGCTATCCAAAAGAATAAAATATCAGGGCCAGTAACTATGTCAGATGTTGGATAGTAATAATTTATATCTTCATTATCAGGTTCTCTAACACCATCAAAAACGCTTATGGGCCAAAGCCATGATGAAAACCATGTGTCCAAAACATCGTCATCTTGAATAAGATCTTTTATAGTTATATCATGGTTGTCAAATTTTGATTTAAACTTTTTTAATGCTTCTTTAATATTTTTAGCTACAACAAATTTTGATTTGTCTTTTTTTAGATAAAAAACAGGTATTCTATGACCCCAATAAAGCTGCCTCGAAATATTCCAATCTCTTATATTTTCCATCCAATTGCGATAAACATTAATATATTTTTTTGGATGAAATTTAACTTCACCAGACAATACTGAATCAAGTGCAGGTTTAGCTAGTTCTTTCATCTTAACAAACCATTGTAATGATAACTTTGGCTCTACAACACAATTAGTTCTTTCGGAAAGAGCAATATTATGTTTATAATTCTCGATTTTAGATATTAAACCTTTATCATTCAATTGTTCAATAATTTCCTTTTTAACTTTAAATCTATCTTTACCTGCGAAGTCCATGGCATGTTCATTTAAGCTAGCATCATCATTAAAAACATCAATTATATCTAGATTGTTTTTTTTTCCAATTAAAAAATCCTTTTCACTGTGGGCCGGTGTAACTTTTAAACATCCTGTTCCAAAATCAATTTCAACTGAATCATCAAAAATAATTGGAATTTCACGATTTACTATCGGGACTATTAGTTTCTTATTTTTTAACTTTTTATATCTTTTATCATTTGGATTTACAGCTACAGCTGTATCTCCAAAAATAGTCTCAGGCCTAGTTGTTGCAATTGATAAATAATCATTTGAACCTACTATTTTGTATTTTAAGTGATAAAGTTCAGTCTCTTCCTCTTTATAAATTACTTCTTCATTGGAGAGGGTTGTTTTTGCTTCTGGATCCCAATTAACAATTTTTTTATCCCGATAAAGATATCCCTCATCAAATAGTCTAATAAATGTATCAATGACAGATTCTGACAAGTCATCATCTAAGGTAAATTTAGTTCTAGTCCAGTCACAGGAGCACCCAATTCTTTTAAGTTGATTTAGTATTAAACCTCCGTGTTTATTTGTCCATTCCCAAGCATGATCTAAAAATTTTTCTCTGCTTATATCACTCTTAGTAATTCCTTGATCTCTTAGCATTTTTACAACTTTTGCTTCTGTGGCAATCGATGCATGATCTGTACCTGGCACCCAACAAACATTAAAATCTCTAAGTCTTGCCCTTCTTATAAGAATATCTTGAATCGTATTGTTGAGCATGTGACCCATGTGTAAAATTCCTGTGACATTTGGTGGGGGTATTACTATTGTGTAAGGTGTCCTGTGATCAGGAACTGATTTGAATAAGTCTTCTTTGCTCCATCTTTCCAACCATTCAGCCTCTACTTGTCTAGCATTATAAACTTTTTCAATTCCCATTTCATTAATTTATACAAAAGTAACCAACTAGTTAAAGATTTAAAAGGGAAAATAATTTTTGTAAAAGGATTTAAAAGAATTATTTTTAAATAAATTATTAAAAATGAAAAATTCAGTTTTCACATTTATAACATTATTAATCTCTTTTTTTATTTTTTCTCAAGAAAAAGAAGCAGAAATTAAGTTTGAATTTACAACTATAGATTATGGTGAGGTTGAATTTGAATCTGATGGTAAAAGAGTTTTTAAATTTAAAAATGTTGGAACTGCTCCACTTATATTTAAAAGAATTTCATCCTCATGTGGTTGTACTATACCTAAAAAACCTGAAAAACCAATCGAACCTGGTGATTCTGGTGAAATTGAAGTTGAATACGACACCAAAAGAGTTGGTATTTTTATGAAAGCAATCTCTGTTGTTTCAAATTCTAAGAACTCATCAATTGTACTTAGGATAAAAGGTGAGGTCCTTGAGGAAGAAGACGATGAAGAGGACGAAGAAAAAAATAATATTTAAATTCTGCAATAACGCATTTGAAAAAAATCTCCTTAAGGCCGTATAACTCATTTGGCGTAGATGCTTACGCTAAAGATTTTGTGAGAGTTGAATCTGAGAAGGATATTGTAGAATTTCTTGAAAAAAATAAAAGCAAAAGTTTATTAATTCTTGGTGGTGGTACCAATATATTATTTAAAAAAGATATTGATTATCCTGTACTTAAAATTGATATCAAGGGTATTGAAATAATAAATGAGGATGATAATGAGGTTTTAATTTCAGTTGGTGCAGGAGAAAACTGGAATGAACTCGTATGGTGGTGTATTGAAAATGATTTTGGTGGTATAGAAAATTTGGTATCAATTCCAGGTAATGTTGGAAGTGCTCCAATTCAAAATATTGGAGCCTATGGTAAAGAAATTAGAGAAGTAATAGAAAATTGCAGGGGTGTTTTCATAGACAATTGTTCACTAAAAATATTTAATAATGAAGAATGTAATTTTTCATACCGGAGTTCAATTTTTAAAGAAGATTTAAAAAATAAATTTATTATTACCAATGTTACACTTAGGCTAACAAAAAAAAACCACAAAATAAACTTCGAATATTATTCCCTGAAAAATAATTTAGAAGAAAACGGAATAAAAAAACCAACAATAAAAAGGATAGCTCAATCTGTTAGCAATATTAGAAAAGAAAAACTTCCTGATTATGAAAAAATTGGCAATGCAGGTAGTTTTTTTAAGAATCCAATAATTGATAAATCCAAATTAAAAAAAATTAAATCTTTATTTCCAGATGTCATTAGCTATAATATTGAAAAATCAAATTATAAAATTCCTGCTGGGTGGTTGATTGAAAAATGTGGTTTTAAGGATGTAAAACAGAAAAAAGTTTCAGTTTATGAAAAACAGGCATTAGTTATTATAAATTTAGGAGATGCAAAAGGAATTGACATATACGCTTTTTCTCAAAAAATTAAAAAAACTGTTAGAGAAAAATTTGATATCTTGCTTGAAGAAGAGGTGAATATTATTTAATATGGAAATATACATAATAACTATATTGTTACTAGCCCTAGCATTTGCTGGAATATCTGTTAAAATCATCTTTAAAAAAGATGGTAAATTTTCTGGTACTTGTGCAAGTAACAATCCTTTTCTTAATAAGGATAGCGATAAACCGTGTGGAATTTGTGGAAAACTTCCCGAAGAGAATGACTGCAAAAAGCCAACAATGAATTTCAATTAATCGAATTTTATTTATTAATGTCAAAAAAAGAATTGCCATCATTTGACAATTTGTTAAATTCCAATTGGGATTATGTTTATAATTATCTTCTAAAGAAAACTTCCAACAAATACATTTCAGAGGAAATTACTATTAAGTCATTTTCTAAAGCATTTGAAAAAATCAAAATGTATGATCCAAAATATAATTTTAAAACATGGTTAATTTCAATAGCTAAAAACAATTATTCTGATTACTTAAAAAAAAAGAAGCTGTTATTTAACGAAGTTAATTCACAAAAAATAGAAAATATAGTTTATGAATTAAATCCTGAACAAGATTTAATTAATAAACAGAGTTATGAAAATCTAAATGTGAAGATTGATGAGCTTAAGCCAATGTATAGAGATATAATAAAATTTAGATATTTGGAAGATTTATCCATTCAAGAAATTTCAAAAAATTTAAACCAACCTGTTAATACAATAAAAATTAAAATTTTTAGAGCAAAAAAACTTTTAAGTGAAAAATTAAAATCAGAATGATTGAACATTTAAAAAAATTAGGACCAGGTCTTTTATTTGCCGGAGCAGCCATAGGTGTTTCGCATCTTGTGCAATCTACAAAAGCTGGTGCAGAATTTGGATTTGGTCTTATTTGGGCTCTTCTTCTATGTAATTTTTTTAAATACCCATTTTTCCTATTTGGAACAAAATATGCTCATGCCACGGGTGAAACATTACTCGACGGATATAAAAGAATTGGAAATTATGTTTTGATTATATATTTGGCTTTATCTATTGTAACAATTTTTACCATTCAAGCAGCAGTTACAATTGTAACTGCAGGCCTTGCTATAGAACTATTTGGAATAACTACTAACATTACATTATGGTCAGGTACCATAATTATTTTTTGCTTGTTAATTTTAATCATAGGAAAATATCGTTTGCTTGATAATTTAATTAAGGTAATTATTCTAATCCTCGGAGTTTCAACTGTTATAGCAGTATTCTACGCTAATCTAAATTCGAATACAACTGTAGAGATCAAACAAATTATGCCATCTAATTTTGAAGGAATAATTTTTCTTGCAGCTTTTATGGGCTGGATGCCAGCACCATTAGATGTTTCCATTTGGCAATCAATATGGACAAAAGAGAAAATATCCCTTGATAAAACCATAAATTATAAAACTGCTCTATTTGATTTCAATATTGGTTACCTAACCACCATATTTTTAGGTATTTGCTTCATTGGTCTTGGTGCTTTTGTTATGTACAATTCTGGTGAAAGTTTTTCGAATAATGGTGGTGAATTTGCGGGTCAACTTATTAATTTATATACATCCAGTTTGGGTGAAAATATGTTTTTACTTATAGCAATTGCTGCATTCACGACAATGTTTAGTACAACACTTACATGTCTTGACGCTTCACCAAGAGCTATGGGTAAATCACTAAACTTGTTAGGTTACAAAAAATTGGGAGGATACACCTTTTGGTTAGTATTACTCTCCTTTGGAACTTTTATGATTTTTGTTTTTTTAATGTCTGAGATGGGAAGTTTAGTTAGAGTTGCAACTATATTATCTTTTGTTACTGCTCCAATCTATGCCATCTTAAATTATGCTCTTGTTACTAGTCAATTTATGCCCAAACATAATAGACTAAATTTTGGAATGAAAATTTATTCAATTTTGGGTATAATTTTTTTAACATTTTTTTCATTATGGTATTTAACATTAATTTAAAATTCATTTATATTTGCATATCAATAAATTACGTTGGAAACTAAATTAATCGAACATAAAAAAAATAAGTCGAATAACTGGCTTAAACTAGATATTAGAAACAGAAACTCTGAATCAAAAATTTCTTCAAAAAATAATTTTGGGTTTAAGAAAAAACCTGAGTGGATAAGGGTAAAACTACCTACAGGAAAAAAATATTCAAATTTAAGAGGCTTAGTTGATAAGTACAAATTAAATACAATCTGCTCTTCAGGAAGTTGTCCCAATATGGGTGAATGTTGGGGTGAAGGCACTGCTACCTTCATGATCTTAGGTAACATATGTACAAGATCATGTGGATTTTGTGGTGTTAAAACTGGTAGACCAAGTTCAGTGGATTGGGAAGAACCTGAAAAGGTTGCTAAATCCATTTCTGTAATGGGTATTAAGCATGCTGTAATTACGTCTGTAGACAGGGACGATCTAACTGACATGGGTTCAATTATTTGGGCTGAAACTGTAAAAAGTATAAGAAGGCTAAACCCAGGTATAACTTTAGAAACATTAATTCCAGATTTTCAAGGTATTCATAAACACCTTGACAGAATTGTAGAAGTGATGCCTGAAGTAATTTCTCACAATATCGAAACCGTAAAAAGACTGACAAGAGAGGTTAGAATTCAAGCAAGATACGAAAGAAGTTTAGAAGTTTTAAGTTATTTAAAATCAAAGGGCGTAAATAGAACGAAATCTGGTATTATGCTTGGTTTTGGAGAAAAAAAGGAAGAAGTTGTTCAAACTATAAAAGACCTAAGAAAAGCTAAGGTTGATGTTGTAACTATTGGTCAATATTTACAGCCCTCTAAGAAACATCTTCCGGTTAAGAACTTTGTTGACCCAACAGAATTTAATTTCTATAAAAAATTTGCTGAAGATTTAGGATTTGTTCATGTTGAGAGTGGACCACTTGTTAGGTCATCTTATAAAGCCCAAAAACACATCACTTAAAGGTATTTAAAATCTCAGATTTAAAATTATTTTCATTATTTAAAAATTTAACTTTTATATCGATGTAATAAATATTATCAAGTGATTGATTATTTGTTATTTTATAATAGTCTTTTTTTGTAGTAACTACCTTATTGTCACGTGATTTCGATTTTATTGTATTGATATCAAGGTCAGAGTATTTGTGATGGTCATTAAACATTAGGTGATCAAAACTTATTCTGTTCTTTTTTAAAAATTTTTCTAATTCTGAACTATCAGCAATTCCAGTTACCAAAAGAATATGTGAATCAACTAAGTCTTTAATTTTTATCTCATCTTTACCTTTTAGAGAATGATTATAATCAATTGTTGTAAAAAATACTTTCTGATGTGATAGGGGAGCAATTTTTTTAATTATTTCTTGTCTCTTATTAATATCTAACTCTGGTGGACATTTTGAAATTATAATTATTTGAGCTCTTTTAATTCCTGATTTTGGTTCTCTTAAATTTCCAGTGGGTATTATAAAATCATTATAGTATGGGTTACTAAATTTTGACAAAACGATGTTTAAACTACATTTTAAATTTCTGTGCTGAAATGCATCATCAAGAACAAACATTTGTATATCATCTACCTTCTCTATGGTGTTTTTTATACCAATTACTCTTTTTTCAGCAACAGCTACTGTTATATCTTGATGATTTCTTTTAATTAAGTAAGGTTCGTCTCCAATTTCATTCACATTACTATCTTCATTTGCTAGAACGTAGCCAGATGAATCTCTTCCGTATCCCCTACTCAAAAACCCAATTTTATAATCATTTTTTAAAATTGAAATAATATAATTTACAAGTGGGGTTTTTCCAGTACCCCCAATTGATAAATTCCCTACAGAGATAGTTGGAATATCAAACTCGTGGGACTTTAATAATTTAAGATCATAAAATTTATTTCTAATAAATTGATACAAAAAGTATAATAGGGATAGAGGGAAAAGTAATATTCTCAATAGAGACATTAGACGAAAATATAAATTTTATATTTGATAAAAAATTTCAATGAAATTAATTAATATACAACGTGTTTTAGAAGAATGGTCTCCATTGTCGAGTGCTGAAGATTTTGATAATGTAGGACTTATTCTTGGTAATCCAGATGACATCATTGAAAAAGCCATAATTACACTCGATACAACAGAAAAAATAATTGATGAGGCAATCGATAGTGATTGTAATTTAATAATTACTTTTCATCCATTAATGTTTAAAGGCTATGAATCCCTCAAAAGCGAAGAGTATGTGCGTAAATGCATCATTAAAGCATTAAAAAATAATATTAATATTTACGCAATTCACACAAATCTTGATAATAATCCTAAAGGAGTAAGCTACCATATTTCAAAAAAAATAGGTTTAAGAAATATTGAGGTTTTGATAAAAAAAGAAAATAAAGAAAATTTGGGTATGGGAATAATTGGTGAATTAAGAGATGAGAAAACTGAAAAAGAATTTCTGAAATATTTAATGAGTAAAATGGAATTATCAAATTTAAGACATAGTAATTTTACAGGTGAAAAAATCAAAAAGATAGCTGTTTTGGGTGGATCAGGTAGTTTCGGTATTGAGGAAGTTTTGAATAAAGAGATTGATTGTTATGTTACTGCTGATTTAAAATACCATGATTTTTTTAAATCGAACAATAAAATATTATTGATAGACATTGGACATTATGAAAGTGAAAAATATACAAAGGAACTGATATTGAGTTATCTTAATAAAAAAATTCCTAAGTTTGCATGCACTATTGCTAAAACAAAAACAAACCCAGTAAACTATTTTTAATATGGCGAAAAAAGAATATTCGGTCGAAGATAAGCTAAGAACACTTTTTAATCTACAATTAATTGACACTAGAATTGACAAACTTAGAAGTGTTCGAGGAGAACTTCCCCTTGAAGTAAAAGATTTAGAAGATGAAGTTGCTGGATTGAAAGTTAGATTTGATAAAGTAATGTCTGAGATCGAAAATATAGAGAATGAAATTAAAAATAAACTGAATAAAATTGAAGAATCCAAGGTCATGATAAAAAAATATAATGATCAACAAAAGAATGTCAGAAATAATAGAGCTTTTGAATCATTAAATAAAGAAATTGAATTCCAAGAATTAGAAATCGAATATTCTGAAAAGCAAATTAACGAGCTAAAAGCTGACATTGAACAAAAAAAATTAAAACTGGAAGAAACTAAACAAATTAATGATGATAAAGAAAGTCATCTTAAACATAAGAAAGGTGAACTAGATGCAATAATGAAAGAAACAGAAAAGGAAGAAAAAGACCTTCAGAAAAAATCGTCTGAATTTGAATCAAAAATTGATAGTTCTTTATTGAATTCTTATAAAAATATTCGAAATAGTGTTAAAAACGGTTTAGCTGTAGTTCCAGTTGAAAGAGGAGCATCAGCAGGTTCATTTTTCGTAATACCACCACAAGTTCAATTAGATATTGCTAGTAGAAAAAAGCTAATTACCGATGAGCATAGTGGCAGAATTCTTGTCGACAGGGATTTAGCAGATGAAGAAGAGAAAAAAATGGAAAAAATATTAAAATCTACCTAACCACAAAAGACTTGCTTAGGATATTTCCACCAGAAATTCCAATTCTATAAAAATATTGCCCAGAAGAAATTTTTCCGCCCTGAACATTATCTAATGGAAATACATGTTCACCTCCATTAAGATCTCCTTCATAAACAGAACTTACAAATCTTCCCAAAATATCATAAACTCTAATCTTTACTCTGTGAGTTTGCTTAATTCGTAGTTGAAGATTAACAGTTCCAGTCCCTGATGAATATATAGGATGATGATAGTCAAGAAGGTCTGAATAATCAATGATGTCTTTGTCATTACATCCAAAACCTAAACCAATCAAATCATACTCATCTCCAAGCATAGCTTTTTCTATATATTCAGGGTCGCCACACAACCAGTCTTTCAAAATTGTTTGATATATAGATCTAAAATCTAAGCTATTGTTCATGTTTCCTCTGTTATTTAACTCACTCAGACTTGGCCAATCTCCAATTATACCGCTTCCCTTCAGTGCTGGACCAAATAAGAAAATTGGTGCGACAGATCCATGGTCTGTTCCCTCAGATCCATTTTCATGCACTCTTCTTCCAAACTCTGAGAATGTTACAGAAAGCACCCTTTTATCATGACCATCATTATTTAAGTCTTGGTAAAATTTGTTAACCGAATTAGAAAGTTGATTTAATAAAGTCTCGTGAACCAACTTTTGATTGCCGTGTGTATCAAACCCATTGAGCGTTACCATGTATATTTTAGATCCCAACCCACCTTTTATTAACCTAGCAACTAATCTTAGCTGATTCTCTAACCCAATATTAGAATCATAATCATTGTAATCTGACGAAGCTTTAAAAGCTTGACTGATCACATCTGCATAATCATATGTTGTATTACAGACTTTTCTGAGAAATTCTAATTGATCACCGTGAGTACAATCTGGTAAGTTTGTTGTATCAAAAAACTCACCTCTTTCAGCTACTCTTTCTAATCTGTCCTCATTAGCAACAGCGAAGGCATATGATCTATCTGCACCATTAAAAATTAAATTTGCTTGGCTTCCAATTTGTATAGCAATTGGCTTGTCTGGTGGATTAATCGAATAGTCAAAATATTTTTCATCATAATATCTACCTAGCCAGCCAGTTGAAATCATTTCATTTTTATCTGTAGATCCAGTCGCCCAAAAATCTGAAGATGTAAAGTGTGATAAATTTTGATTTTCATACCCAACACCATTTACAATTTTCAATTTTCCCTCATTCCAGAAGGGCATAATATTACTCATATGCTCTGGAATACCATGACTATCATCTAATTTTAAGATTTTATTATTAGGAATGTACAGTGTGGGTCTTTTTTGCATGTATGTATCATATTGATTTAATGGTATTAAAGTATTTAATCCATCATTTCCACCTTTTAACCTAATTAATACCAAAACTCTATCACTGACAGAATTAGATAAAGAATTCGTTAAAAAATTTGAATTTAAAACTGAAAGATCTGTATTACCGAGAGATATAGATCCAGCACCTGCTAAACCTAAGATTTTTAAAAAACC
>TARA_B100001057_G_scaffold496526_1_pt1 | contig 16787 bp, 15 predicted proteins | sample TARA_B100001057 | Tara Oceans TARA_B100001057 (sample SAMEA2621839) | marine metagenome | biome: marine biome (ENVO:00000447); feature: surface water layer (ENVO:00002042); material: "saline water (ENVO:00002010), including plankton (ENVO:xxxxxxxx)" | depth 5 m
TGGAATGAACTGAGGGTTTGGGCCAAGGGTCCCGTCATACGTATTTGGCTCAACGGCAAGCAAACCGTTAACTTTTCCGAATCCCACAAAGACATTCCCTTGACCGGCAGGTTTGGCCTACAAATCCACAGTGGTCCTCCACTCGAGTGCCATTATCGTAGCATTCAAATCAAGCAGTTGTGACCTCTAGGGAAACACGACACCGAAAACAATCAACTTAAACGAACGAAACAACCCAATGAAAACTTTCTTTTCTTCGCTTGCCCTCCTATCCTTTTTCCCGACTCTATTTGCTCAAAACGACGGAACTCCAACGGCATCCGCCGAAATGGATTATCACCTCGGCTTCAGAATCGCCCCGCGTGTCAGCACCTTGGGTGGAGGACTCGAGGTAGCCAAGGGACTCAGTCCCCGTTTCGGCCTCCGGGGAGGATTCAATTACTTCAGCTATCAATACGATGCAACCGAGGATGACGTGTCTTATGAACTCGATCTTGAATTGAAAAGCTTTGGCATTTTTGCCGACTACCATCCGTTCAAGGGAAGTTTTCGGATCAGCGGAGGACTGCTCTTGAACGGAAACGGTCTTTCAGGCAAAGCCAAGCCAAGTGGGAGTTTCGATATCGGAGACAAGACGTACACCGCGCTTGAAATCAATTCAATTAACCTCGACGTTTCCTACAACACTTTGGCTCCCTATTTGGGATTGGGTTGGGACACGACCTTCGGGGATAAAGAGCATTGGGGATTCACCTTCGACGTTGGATTGATCTACTCGGGTGCCGCAGGAGTAACTTTAGGCCTAAACCATAACTTAACCGGGGCAACCGCAAGCGACTTGTAAACACAGAGGCAAAAAGAACAAAACGACCTTCAGGACGAATTGAACAACCTCGAATGGTGGCCCGTCCTCAGCGCCGGGATCGTCTACCAGTTCTAGTCCTCGCAAAAACTTTTCGGATTGGGCAGGTTTTTGATTGCCCCGGAAGAGTTTCCTTCTGCTATTATATTCAGATGAATCAAAGTAGAAGATCCTTCATCCGTCAGTCCGCCCTTGCCTCTACCGCTTTCGGGGCCTTCACCATTAGCGGTACCAAGTCATCTGGTAAGATAATCGGGGCAAACGACCGAATCAACGTCGCGGTGTGCGGAATCAAAAGCCGGGGAGCTTCTCATATAGGAGGTCATGGACGACAGAAGAACGTCGTAATCTCCCACTTGGTTGATCCTGATTCGGCACTCTACGAAGGTCGTAAGAAATTTGTCGCAAGCAAGTTCAAAAACACACCCGAATTCGTCCAAGATGTCCGCAAGGTATTGGACAACAAGGACGTCGACGTGATTTCCATCGCCACCCCCAACCATTGGCACAGCCTGATGTCGATTTGGGCCTGTCAGGCTGGTAAAGACGTATACGTCGAAAAACCTTTGAGCCACAATATTTTCGAGGGCAAAAAATTGGTTGAAGCAGCCAAAAAATACGGTCGCATCGTCCAACACGGCACTCAAAACCGCTCCATACAGAAATGGGCGGACCAAGCCCAAGAGATTGCTTCCGGAAAGCACGGAAAACTCGAGGTTGCTCTCGGAACCTGCCACAAGAGGCGCGGGTCGATCGGTTTCAAGAATACGGAAAAGCCTCCGGCGGCTCTCGATTTCGACGTTTGGACCGGACCGGCTCAAAAAGAAGACTTCCATAAAAACCTCGTCCACTATAATTGGCATTGGTTTTGGAAATACGGAAACGGGGATATTGGAAACCAAGGCGTCCATCAGATGGACATCGCCCGTTGGATGATTCCGGGCGCCCGTTGGCCGAAAAGCGTAGTAAGCGTCGGAGGCCGGTTCGGATACGAAGACCAGGGCGAAACCGCCAATACCCAACTTTCCATCTTCGATTACGGTGAATCTCTCTTGGTATTCGACGTTCGTGGCTTGTCCGGCAAATCGAACATGGGGGTATCCAACAAGACCTACTTCGATAAGAATGCCTCACAGAAGACGTCGAAAAGCTATGAGATGAAGGGGATTAAAAACCCTTTGTCCGACCGCGGGAAAGGCGATATATTCGAAAACTTCATCCAAGCAGTCCGGAGTAGAAAGACCGAGGATCTCGATGCCCATGTTTACGAAGGACATGTTTCGAGCGGTTTGTGTCATTTGGCAAACGTCTCCTATCAATTGGGCGAGAAACAAGGCTTCGACAAGAAGACAAATGCGTTCGGAAACAACAAGAAGGCTTCGGAATATTTCGAAAGAATGAAGGAACACTTGAAGGACAACGGACTTAAACTCGAAGAGACCGACTATGTCGTGGGACGAACCCTCGAGTTCGACTCCAAAACCGAATCGATCAAGGGAGACGACGAAGCCAACAAGTTATTGACCCGGGACTATCGTGCTCCCTATGTAGTCCCCGAAAAAGTGTAGAATTTCGGGAACACCCCCATCACGGCACTCTCCTTTGGACGAGAGGAAAGCAAAAGGTTGGGTGCGGGGCTGAAATCCATCGCTCACGCTTGCATTTTCTCGCGGAGTGGGGCTATGTTAATACAAGCCCTTTCGACTCCATGCATCGTATTCTTCTGATTCTTCATCTGTTTTTCTGCGTGACTTCAGCTTGGTCCGCTCGCCGGGAACCTGCCCCCTTCAATCCATCCCAGGAAAAAGTCGGGATCATGCGAACCAGCGTGCAAATCATAAACGCAGTTATCGAGCGGAAATTGGCCGAGGAAAACCTTACCTACAACACTTCTTTGAACGATTTTTTGTTCGCCCGCCGCGTTTACGTAGACCTCACCGGAACCATTCCGACTTATGAGCAACTCGTTCACTTCGTCAATGACGAGCGGCCGAGCAAAAGAACCTATCTCGTCAATAGACTTCTCGCTTCCGAAGGGTACGTCAGTCACACCTTCAACTACTTCGCCGATCTCCTCCGCATCCAGACTAAAATGACCGGGAGCAAATCCACCTCGGAAATTTTCACCAGTTGGCTCAAAGATTCCATTCATCAGGACAAACCCTACAACCGCATGGTTTATGAAATGGTTTCTTCCTCCGGCTCGATGCAGGAAAACCCAGCCACCGGTTATCACCTTCGGGACAAGGACATGAAGCTCGATCACGTCGCGTTCATGACGAAAATCTTTCTCGCCAAAGACATAGCATGCGCTCAGTGCCACGATCATCCCTCCGACGATTGGACTCAAAAACAGTATTATGCTTTTGCCTCCTACCTTGGAGAACTTGAAATCGGACAGGGCGAAAACCTGGGAAAGCAAAAAGACCGAAAGATGATGTTCGCCGAGAAAGAAAAAGTTTTCCATCACCCCCAGTTCAGCTCGGCCGTAAAAGGCAAGTACGGTAACAACGAAATCGCTCAAAAGAAAATCAAAGACTTTCGCCAAGAGTTCAAAAAACTTTCCGAAGGCAATAATTTGGCGGTTTTCGACGACAAGAATTCAGGCCTGCCTCTCCCTGAAGACTACCAATATGAGGACGGCAAAGCAGGAGACAAGGTCAAGCCTGCCTTCATCGTGGGCAAATCCTTGGGCGGACCAAAAAACGGACCCTTGAGGGAGCAATTGGCTTATTGGTTGGCCCATCCGAAAAACGGTTGGTTCTCCCTTGCAATCGCGAACCGGACGTGGGCCCGTTATCTGGGTAAAGGTGTAGCTGAACCCCTCCATAACGTGGAGATAAAAAAGGCAAGCAACCCTATTCTTCTCAAGACCTTGTCCGAAGTCATGGTCGCCCTGGATTTCGATCTGCGGGCTTTTTCATGGGTAATCGTGCATACCAAGGCTTACAATAGTCTTGCCTCCCGCATCCAAGTTGAGGAAGGAAAACCCTTTCATTTCCCCGGCCCGATGCTAAGAAGAATGTCCGCCGAACAAATTTGGGATTCCCTCGTTACCCTTATGGTAAAAGACCCTCTCCGGTACAGGCAACCGGGCCCGCCCAGCTTGCTCGACGTTTACGACGGACAATCCGCCTTGAACTTCATCGACAGAAAAGATGATGGGAAATACCGGTTAATTGATTCCGAAAACGGAAAGGAAGTCCTAATAGACGGCTATGACCAGTCGGCATCCTTTTCGCAACAAAGAATCAGCGTATCCACCGGCAAGGGCAAGAAGCAGACCAAACTCATCTTGGCCCGTGCCTCCGAATTGCCTCAACCCGCCCCCTCGGGGCATTTGCTCAGAAAATTCGGACAATCGGAGAGACTCTTTGTCGTCGGATCTTCCAGTCGGGTGGGATCCGTTCCTCAATTAATGGAGTTGATGAACGGTTTTCCCACCGAAGTTCTCACGAGTCGGGATTCGCTCCTTTTTCGAAAAGTCCGCTCCGCCCGTGATCCTCGCAAACAAGCCGAGGTGGTTTTTCTAAGCATCCTCAATCGCCTGCCCACGGAATCGGAGAAGAAACTTTTGCTCGATCAAACCGGTTCGTCGGAAGGCGATCTTTCGGATTTGATCTGGGCCTTGTTGAACACCCCCGAATTTTTCTTCATCAAATAAAACCAGGTGCCTTGTCGTTATGAATGATCTATTCCAGTCTCTTGATGAACCGACCCGGCGGGCATTTCTGCTTTATGCCGCAAAAACCACCTTGGGAGTTAGCTTGGCTCCGAGCTTTCTAACCGGAGCAGATGATCCTTTAGTGCCAGCTAAAACGGCAAAAAAAGCACCCTGTGAGCGGGTAATTTTTCTCTACATGAAAGGTGGCATGAGCCAAATCGATACCTTTGACCCAAAGGATTCGCGCGAAATCGGGGGGCCCAGCAAACCCGTAGCAACTCAGAGCGATGACCTGAAACTGTCCGATAAGTTACCAAAGCTCGCCATGCAAGGCAAAGACCTGTCCGTAGTAAGGTCCATGACGACCAAGACCGGAGCGCATTCTCAGGCCCGCTACGTCATGCACACGGGGTACCGTCAAAGAACCGGCATTACCCACCCGCAGCTCGGTTCATGGGCCCAAATGTTTCTTGGCAAATCAGACCCGATCCTTCCCTCGAGCGTGGTCATAGCCAGCGGGAACCCTGGTCCCGGATTCCTTGCCCCGGACTACAGCCCCTTGCCCATTGGGAACGCTTCCCGTGGAATCAAGGATTTGCTTCCGAAAATCGATAAAGCAAAATTGGAAAAGAGGGTTCGCCTGGCCCAAGGCTTCTCATCTTCCTTCTCTCATTATTTTCCGCACGAAGAAGTTACGGCCTATTCGGATTTTTACGCCCAAACGGTCAAGTTCATGTCCGGAGACATGGCCGAACCTTTCGACATCATGCGCGAACCGGGAAACTTGCGCAACCGCTACGGAAACCATGCCTTCGGTCAAGGAGCTCTTCTTGCCCGTAGGTTGGTCGAGAGAGGCGTTCGCTACGTTGAAGTCACCTCCAACCGCAGTTGGGACTCGATGCACGGTGGAGCAGGAAATCTCGCCAACCTCTCAAACGAGTTGGATGGTACCGTTTCCTCATTGATGACGGACCTCCGGGAGCGCGGGATGCTCGAGTCGACCATGATCGTGGTGACCAGCGAATTCGGACGGACACCCAAGGTCAAGGGCAACGGCGGACGGGATCACCACCCCAACGGATTTTCAGCGATGCTTGCAGGAGGAGGAATCAAGGGTGGAATCGCGGTGGGGGAGACCGATGAGAAAGGTCGAGACCCTTTTCCCGAATTTGAACCCAAACATTTACATGCAACCATTGCAGAGGCTCTTGGCATGACGGGTACGAAAGTCAGACGCCTCCCCGGACGCCCCTCTTTTCTTGGTGGCAAACCCAAGCCAATCAAGGAAATTCTCGCCTAGTCGTTCCTTACGACGGTCGGTTCCTGATCCCAAAAAAGATAAACTGGAAACTTGATTGTCTCCAAGACATAGCTGGATATTCCACGGTCGGATTGCCACCAGTTATCATCTGAAAAAACCTCATTCGAAGCCCCTGCCGTTTCCACCTCGATCCCGCTTCCGTCAAAGACTTTCTCAAATGCGTAGCAGGCTCTCCGAGTATGAAACTCATCGGTCACGATAATGATGCGTTTCCAGTCTTTCTGCTTTGCGTAGGCCAAAACATCCTCCGCCTCATCAAAAGTCGAGGTTGATCCGCCCGTTAAGCTCGGAATCGTTTCCCAAGTTGCATTGAGTTCCATCTCACTTACCACCGCCTGTGCAAATCTCAGATTTCCTGATTCAAGTTTTGAGAATTCCCTATTCGGCTTCTTCTCATCCGTCAAGTAGATCGAAGAGGCATACCCGTGGTTCCAGAGTCTAAGCGTTTCAGGCACGCGAGTGACTTTGCCACCCGAAAGACAAACAAGCGCATTCGCCCCCCTGTCCGCCGTTTGAACGGAGAAAAAGCGGGCATACCCCGTTAGCAAAGGCTTACGAAAAATGAAGGCAGAAGCGAGGATAAGAAACAGAAATGAAATCACCCAAAGTAATTTTTTACGTCGGCTCATTCCCGTAAGGAGAAAACCCCCTCGATTTCCACGGATGCGCCTCCGGGGAGTCCGGAAACCCCATAGGCACTGCGCGTTCCGACCCCGTAGTCTTCTCCCCAAACGTCCCGGAACAACTCGCTGCATCCATTGATGACCTGTGGATGCTGGGTAAAGCCGGGCACTGCATTGACCATTCCCAGGAGCTTGATTACACGCCCCACCTGATCCAATGAGCCCAAGGTTTCGCGTACCGTTGCTAAAACGTTCAAGCCAACCTGCCTAGCCGCCAAAAAAGCCTCCTCAACAGCGAGGTCATCCCCCACCTTGCCGGTAATCATCCCGCCACTGGAGAGAAGCGGAAGATGCCCCGAGAAGTAAGCCAACCCATCTTGAATGAGCAAAGGCTTGTACAACCCGGCAGCCTTGGGGGCGGAAGGAAGTTCGATGGCCATTCTGAGGAGCGATTCGTCTGCAGTCATTCCTCGAAACTAAAATCCTCTCTCCTTTGATCAAGCGTCAAAAGTTCGAGCAGTCGATAATTTCATGGTTGATTCGTCGAATTATACGTCTAGCAAGTTTCCTATGCCCGAATTAAAATTAACACGCAGAAAACTCCTCGCAACGGCTACTCTTGCCGGGCTCTACCCCGTCATTTCGAACAAGACAATGGCGGCCCATCCTTCCAAAAAAGCGAAAGCAACTCTGAAAAAAGGGGGCGTCATGCTTTTTCAGGGAGATTCCATAACGGATGCCGGGCGCAACAAGAAGGACCCCAAACCAAACCAACAAAAATCTTTCGGAAAAGGCTATGCCTGGATGGCGGCGTCTCAATTGTTGATATCCAAACCCAACCACAAACTCACCCTGCACAACCGAGGTATTTCCGGAAACAAGGTTCACCAATTGGCCGGCAGGTGGGAGAAGGACTGCCTCGAACTGAAACCCGACGTGCTCAGCATACTGATCGGGGTAAACGATATTTGGCATGGGTTGAACGGAAAATACGATGGAACGGTCAAGACCTACGAGGACGATTTCAACGCCCTTCTTGTAAGAACGAAAAGCGCCCTGCCCAAAACCCAGTTGGTCATTTGCGAACCCTTTGTCCTCAAATGCGGAGCGGTCAACGACAAATGGTTTCCCGAGTTCGACAAGTACCGGGCAGCGGCAAAAAAAATGGCCCAAGTCCATCAAGCCGTGTTCGTACCCTTTCAATCGATGTTCGACGAAGCCGTCCAATACGCTCCTCCAAACCATTGGGCAGGCGACGGGGTGCATCCTAGTCCACACGGAGCCTCCCTCATGGCTCATTTTCTACTCAATTCCATACAAGTTTCCTGAAGGGCCCAAGCCCCCTGCCCCACCTTATGAAAGCCCTTCAATTGGTCGCCCCTGAAAACTTCGAATTCATCGATACCCCCGAGCCCCCCGAACCCGCTCCAGGAGAAGCCCTCATCCGTACGGCCAGAATGGGGATTTGCGGAACCGACGTCAGTTGCTATCTGGGAAAGTTCCCCTTCTTCGACTACCCGCGAATACCCGGACACGAATTAGGAGTGGAAGTGCTCAAGGTCGGAGAGGGCGTATCCAACGTCCGTCCCGGTGACCGTTGCTCGGTGGAACCCTACCTCAACTGCGGGAAATGCCACGCTTGCACCAAAGGCCTGGGAAACTGCTGCGAAAACCTCAAGGTCTTTGGCGTCATGATGGATGGCGGACTGTGCGAACGTTCGATTATTCGGGCGGACAAACTTCATCCATCGGACAAGCTTGACTTCGAGCAACTCGCTCTCGTCGAGACGCTCGCCATTGGTTGCCATGCCTCGGACCGCGGAAACCCTGGAAAAGGAGAGCATGCTCTTGTCATCGGAGCCGGGCCGATCGGGTTGGCTACGCTCGAATTCAACCGTCTGACCGGAGCAAACATAACCGTTATGGATATGTCCCGACAAAGGCTCGATTTTTGCCGAACGACCTATGGAATCGAAAATCTCGTCCAATTCAAGGGGGATGGTTCGGAACTCGAAAAATGCCGGGAAATCACAAAGGGAAACCTTTTCGACGTCGTAACTGATGCAACGGGGAACCCCCGCTCCATGTCCGGGGCCCTCCAATACGTCGCTCATACTGGAAACCTCGTATACGTTGGCATTACCACCGAGGAAGTTTCTTTCGTTCATCCCGCCCTTCACCGCAAGGAAATGAACCTGTTGGCTTCGCGTAACGCGTTGCCCCGGGATTTCCCCCGGATTATCGCTTTGATCGAAGACGGAACCATTGACACCGCTCCATGGATCACTCACCGCCTGGGATTCGATGAGGTGGCAAATCGTTTCGCGGATCTCATCCGACCGGAATCCGGTGTTTTGAAAGCAATCATCGAAGTAACGAACTGAGTACTCCGGGCAAAACGCCCCCGCGTCTTTTCAACTCGCTTGCCAACCCTTTTCGCCTATCCTTCGATTCTCAGATGGAAAGGACGATCATCACCTTCTACCAATTTGCCGCTCTTCCGGATTTTCTGGATTGGAAAGATCGCTTGGAAGACCTTGGTGCAGAAGAACAAGTACTTGGAACGATCGTCTTGGGTAATGAAGGGGTAAACGGGACCATTGCCGGCCCCGAAAAAGGGGTTCGTAACTTCATGGCTTTCATCCGGGCAGACAAACGCTTTTCCGACATGCCCAGTCGATCCTCCGTAACGTCCAGGGAAACCTTCTACCGCTTACGGATTACGACAAGGAGCGAAATCGTCACCCTGGGCGACCCGAGCATCAACCCGAACAAAGCAGTCGGAAAATACGTGGAACCAGAAGATTGGAACGCGTTAATCGACGATCCCGAGGTTCTGCTTGTAGATACCCGAAATGATTATGAAGTCGCCTTGGGAACCTTCAAAGGAGCCCTCGACCCGAACACTCAGACTTTTTGCCAATGGCCCGATTTCGTAAAGGATTCCTTGAAAAACTCCCCCAAGCGCAAGGTTGCAATGTTTTGCACCGGCGGTATCAGGTGCGAGAAAGCATCATCCCATCTTTTGCAAAACGGATTCGACGAAGTCTATCATCTACGGGGTGGGATCCTTCATTACCTTGAAAAAATAGATCCCGAGGAAAGCCTTTGGGAAGGCGAGTGTTTTGTCTTTCATCATCAGGTCTCGGTCACTCACGGTCTGAAAGATGGGGAAGCCCTCCTTTGCTTTGGATGCCGTTGGCCGTTGATCGAAGAGGATCTTTCCTCCGCGGATTACGAAGTGGGGGTTTCATGCCCAAAATGCAACGAAGGTTTGGAGGATGCAAAGCGAGAAAGCTTACGCGAACGGCAACGCCAAGTCGAACTCGCCCGGAAGCGCCGGGAAAACCACATCGGGTGCAAAATGCCTCGCCCTCAATCTGCCTCGAAAAGCTCTCCTCCCGCTTGATTATCCGCCCATGCGCCGTTATGGTTTGAAGTAGAAAACGATGATCAAGGAACAGGCCCAAAAAATCCTTCACACGCGGGACACCGACCATGTCCTCCCCTCCGCATGGAAAAGCGGTTCCCTCAAGTATGACGACCTCAAGGACTTTGCAGAAGGTGGAACGGGCAAACTCTACACGACCACCGACAAAAACCTCCTCCGGACCGTTGCCTACAAAACCTTGCATGACGACCTTCGTAATTCGGAAATCGAAACGAAGCGCTTTCTTCGCGAAGCCCGGGTAACCGCAAACATACAACATCCAGGTACCCTTCCGGTTTACGAATTGGGCAGAGACCGAGAAGGTCAACTGTTCTTCACCATGAAGAAAGTCGAAGGGAGGGATCTTCGACAGATCCTGTTCGACCTGCACCAAGAAGTTCCGGATGTTTTGGAACAATTTCCCCTCCCCCGTTTACTGGACATTCTTATTCAGGTTTGCCAAACCATTGCCTACGCCCATGACGTCGGAGTCATTCACCGGGATCTCAAACCGGCTAACGTAATCGTTGGGAAATTCGGCGAAGTTTACGTTTTGGACTGGGGCTTGGCCAAGGTGATGGGATCCCCGGCCCTTTCCTCCCCTGAATTGATGGAGGAGAAAGAGAACGAAGACGTGAGCCTCACCCCGACCGGAAGGCACTACGGAACCCCCATGTACATGTCTCCCGAGATCGCCCGCGGAGAATCCGCACTCGATCACCGGGCGGACGTTTTCTCCTTGGGGATCATGCTCTTCGAGATTCTCACCCATCGGTTCCTCATCGAGGGAGAAGATTTCATCGAGATCAAGAAAAAGTTGCTCGACGACCCCTTTCCCCTGCCCCGGGAAATCGCTCCTGAAAAATCAATTCCGAGGGATTTGCAGGCCGTTTGCATGAAAGCGTTGAAACGGGACAAAACGGAGCGTTATCCGAAAGTAACGGACCTGCTCGCCGACCTGCAACGCTTCAGACACAACGAGGAAGTCTCCACATATTGGTATTCCGGTTGGGAAAAACTCACCCGATGGAACCACCGGCATGCCTATTCAATCCTTTCCATTCTATCGGCCCTGGCCGGGGCGGGCATCTATGCGCTTTTCAGGGGCTAGAAACTACTCTTGGATTGACTAGACTCCGTTCGCCAAAGCACGCGAACGCGAAAACCCGAGGGACTCAAAGGTCGGGAAAGAGACTTCCACCTTTGCCGATCTTGCTCGCCCGACAATCCTTGCACACGCAATTTGCTCCATGATCGCTCAAGTCGGGTTTCTTCTTCGAATCCGCAGTCGTTTGGGCAGGCATCTTGTCCAAAATATTTTCTGATTTCTGGGGACCTTTGGGACGCCCCTTTGCGATCTTAGGAAGTCCTCCTTCACTTTGCCCACCCATACCCAAAGAGGTTGGTACCGAAGACTTCGCCGGTTGATTCGAAGAAGGAAGTTGGGAAGCAAGACGAACCGCCGGTTTACTCTTGGGAGACAAAGGGTTCGACAGCGGACTGCCGACTGGCCCAGCCCCTTTGGCGTACTTCTGATACTTTGGTTTGACCGCTTCGACAAAATTCGAATTGGCTATGGGCAAGGTCGCGAGGAACTTGTTGCCCACGGGTTGAGCGACGACCAAGTAATCGGTGGACGAAGGATGATAGCTCATCGCACGCAAGGCACCACCGACCGGAACCGGTATCTTCGCAAGCTTGGCCTTGTCCTGCAAAGTCACCGTTTGTTTGGTGACTTTGATGGCGCACGGAAAAATGAGAGTGGTATTTCTCTTTGCCCAAGCCAAGATCTCCTCGGCTTCCGATTTACTAGTTGGAACTGGACCGCTTGGTTTGGTTGAAGGCTGAACGGGGGCGACTCGCTGAGCTCGAACAACATCGTCCTTGGCATTGGACAATTCACGTTTGGTTTGCCTCAACTGATCGCGCAACTCCTGTATCTCGCTCATGGAACTCGATTCTTTGGAAGCCAATTCTTCGGACAAGGTTTCGTTTGTAAGCGAAAGCTGCTTGCCCTCTTTGGATAGCTCCCTGTTCTCATCCTCGAGTTTCTTTTTCAGACCAAGATAAAATTCTTCATTCGCCTCCAAGGCCACAACCTTGTCGGCCAATCCTGCGTCCGCGACTTGGGAAGAATCATCACTGGACAAAAACACGACGATCAAACCGATCGTACTCAGCAAGGCAACCGTACACGCAGCCACGGAAACCCAATTGCTTTTAGATTTTTGAACGGCGCTCCCCTTGAACGCGTTTTGCATATTTACGACCTTGCCCTGCATTTGCTTCAGAGCTTGATCTTTTTGACTCCCTGCCGAAGCAGCCTGTTGCAAGTGGGACAAGGATGCTTGGAGTTCCTTTCCCATATCCACGACCTTCTTGTTTCCGTCGACCAATCGGCCGGATAGAATACTCGCTACGTTGAGACAAAGTTGACCGCCTGCGGTTCCATTGCTGCCGATAAACTCGAGCATCTGCTGGTGATCGATACGCCAAAGAATACATTCCCCCAAGGATTGAACGTCTGCCGAGGCCACGCCTCCACTCAGGAAAGCCATCTCACCGAAAGCCGCACCCCCAGACAAGGTTGCGATCTGCTGACTGTTTCCTTGATCGTTTTTCTTGGTAATGGCAACTTCGCCCGCAACCAACATGTAGAGATACCTTTGCTCATGGCCATCGACTACGAGCACCTCGTTCTCCGACAAAACCCACTCGCCACCAAACTTCAATTCCTCCAACTCCGCCTCGGCAATGCTGGCGCAAAGTCCGGTGTTCGGCAGATCGTAACCGGCTTCAATTACGTCTTCGCGATGCAAAAGTTTCATTATTCCCTTAATTTAGCCTCTTAATGACGAAGAGCAAGGCAAGAAAAGACTCTTCTCGAGAAGGCAGGAATCAATGACAAGAGTTTCCGTGTTTTTTGAGCCTCCAATAATTGTAAGGCCAGGCGGCAAGAAAACCGGCACCCAGGGTAACGGGTAGAATGGCAAGGGTGATCTTGGGCTCACCCATCATTCCATAGTCAGCAAGGTTCATCGCGGCCTCCATGAGGATCATGGAGATCATACTCATTCCGACCGCCGTGTGGAACGCTTCCCTGGGACCCATTTGCTTCCAAAGTATGATGGTTTCAAGAACCACGCTGGTCACGATTCCCGAGACCATGGCCGTGATCCAAACCAAGGTCCAAAGCTCACTGGGAATTCCAGCAGGGGAATGGTATTGCTGAAAAAGATAGATCGCCCCCAAATCGCCTATGGCGCAACCGAGCAGGCAAAAGAAGGTGTTCTTGGCCGAACGCAGAAGAGGCATCGAAAATTGAGTCCTAGGCCGCGCGTCGGGATTGCCCGTCCAAGAATTGGTCGATCGAGGATACGATTTTACTGACCACCGGCACCGCTACCGAATTCCCGAACTGCTTATAGGAAACGTTCTTGCGGGCATGAAGGCGGAAACCATCCGAAAAACCCATCAACCTGCGGCACTCTTCCGGGTGAAGCCGACGGATTCTTCCGTCCACTAAATACATCCCGGTCTTGGCTCCAATTCCACCACCGAAAGCAGAAAGTGTTATGGCATGGCCTTTGGGACTGTAGATCCTCTCGCCCTGCCCTCCTTTACCCACCGTCCCGATGCGCAAAGGGCGGTTTTCACGCGAAGAAGGAAGCTCCGAACTCATGCATAAATCGTCCCTCTCAATGATCAGTTCCTCCAACCTGACGTCGTTTTGAGGAAGAAGGAAATCTTCCACGGCGACGTCTTCATCGGTTGGATCGGGAAACTTAAACTCCAAGACGCCCAAGTCCTTCCTAAAACATACGAAATAGATGCGCTCCCGCTTTTGAGCTACGCCGTACCTGGAAGCATTAAGAACCGAGTAATGAACATGGTAGCCCAAGCGATCAAGCAAACCAATGGTCGTTTCCAAAGTACGACCCTCCGCATGACCGAGAAAATTCTTAACGTTTTCCAAAAACAATACGGCCGGTTTATGATGACGCGTGATTCGCAGGATTTCATAAAGAAGAGTGCCTCTGGCATCTTCAAAACCCTCTTGATTACCTGAAATGCTGAAAGGCTGACAAGGAAACCCTCCGCAAATAAGATCATGAGCGGGAACTTCACCTTCCGGAATTTCAGTCAAGTCACCCGCCGGTTCTTCTCTAAAGTTTTCAGCGTAGATAAGCTGAGCATCAGGATCGATATCCGAGGAAAAAACACAGGTATGTCCGTGCTCGACGAGAGCCTGACGAAAGCCACCGATACCGCAAAACAGATCTATGAAACGCATCTTTTCCATTACCAATTACACCCGCCTTACAATAAGGGCTGAAATCCTTTCAAAGCAATAGATTAAACGCAGGCAAACTATACGTCGCAGAGCTCGACTGCTTCAGTCAGGCCTTGCAATGGATCACGGGTTGGAATGAACTCCTGGCCCACGAATCCACTGTACTTGATTTCAAGCAAAGCTTTCATAATCGGGGGATAGTTGATTTCCTGCTCATCATCCAATTCCCCCCGGCCGGGGTTTCCAGCCGTGTGAACGTGCCCAATCATATCTCCGCATTCACGTATGCGGCGGATAACGTCGCCATCCATGATTTGAACGTGATAGATATCGAAAAGTAATTTGACCCGGGGTGAACCTACCGCGTTGAGGATATCCATGCAGTAGTCGACATGATCTCCTTGGTATCCGGGATGTCCTTTGTTGGGGTCGCTACCATCTCGACTGTTGAGCATTTCCAGGCATACGGTTACCCCTTTTTTCTCAGCGTATCCCGCCACCTTTTTAAAACCCTCGACACAGTTCCTAGCCCCTTCATCGAGCGAGAACTTTTCCGAGAAACCGGTAAAGGCGATCACGTTCGGACACCCAAAGTCGGCCGAGTCATCTATGGTCTTCTTGGTCACCTCGAGCAGCATGTCATGGTATTTCGGATTATTGAATCCCTTGATAAAGGGAGGCCCTTCGACGGGAATGGTGGCAATGGCACAGGTCAGATCGTGCTTTTTCAATTCGGGCCAATGCTCGGTCGAGATCAACTCGACGCTCTTGCAACCAAGTTTTACCGCTTGCTCACAAGTCTCCTGCACGCTCCAGTGATCGGCAAAGCACCATGAGACAACGGATTGATTAATCCTCCCTTTGCGGACTCCCCGCTTTTCTCCCGACTTTGCTTCCCCAACGCTTCCGGAAACCGCAACCTTGGACGAGCATCCGGCCAAACCACTGCCGATTAGACCCGCGGTTGCACCCTTGAAAAGGGAACGGCGTGAAATTGAATCAGCGGTGGACTCGGAGGTGTAAGCTTTCTTTTTCATTCCTCCGTTCTTCACACCCACGCAGGGTTGGCAAGAGGAAACCTATTCCTTTTTGAAAAGAAAAGGCTCCGATGGCTCAAAGTGATCTTTCCTACCTGAAGCTTCGCAGAAAGAAGGTGGACAAAAAAAGGGCAGGGCTCTTAAGTATGCACATGAAGAAAATTTTACTCACTTGCGCATTTCTTTATTTCCTTTCTTCCTGTGCCGAGGACAAAGTCCAAAAAAACGAGCCCACCGAAGATTTCGATGACGAATCGAGACTTTCGATACAAAGCCCCCAGACTGATCTTGAGGTCGACTACGATTTTAAGGATGAAATTCTGACTCGCCCCCAACTCGAAGCCATCGAAGTATCCCAAACGAAAATTACCCTGAATTGGTTCGATCCTTCGAATTGGACCGCACTGAGCGAAAACCCCTCGCAAATCCGCTACACTTTGGAAAATTCTACGGATCCAAAGATTGGGAACTTGGTTTCGACAAAGGAGTTCTCTCAAACTCATCAAGTCGAACTCGAAGGCTTTCAGGCCGACACCTCATACTATTTTCGTCTCACCGCACATCCTCCCGAAGGAGATGCAAGATATCTGCCGAGTCCACCCAGCCTTCTGACTGTGCACACCCTAGCCGATTCGAATGCTTACATAGGTGGACTGATCGTACAACCCGAACTGGGAAAAGTGAATTTCAAATGGGGAGCACTCGAGCAACCGGGGCCGATCAACTACGTTCTTCATCTTTTGGACGACCCCAACGCACCTACGCCTTTTGAGGAAATCGTTACCCGTGATACCGAAATACGCGACTTAGCCCTCCAAGGAGGAAGAGATTATTGGTTGCAGTTCAGCGCCATGCCCGCGGAAGAACCCCTCTTCGCGGCCACTCCTCCCATTTCTCAGCAATTCCACGTGCCCGCCAACCAACTGGATCAAACCCAAAACCCAACGGCCATCCAAAGGGAAAACAAATTAATCTTGGAATGGAGCCCCGTCGAAAATGCGACCGGTCCGTTCGCCTACGCCGTCAAGGTGACTTGCGGCCCTCAACTCGATCAATTTTATGGAGAGTTTCTGGAAACCGACAACAAACTTGAAATCGTACAAGGAAAAGAATACGGAAGGTTTTATTTTGAAATCAGAGCGGTCCCGTCGTACGGCAACACTTCCGATCTTGCCGGCGAAACCAACACCCTGACCTTTGAGTACCCGATCGTTTCCTGCCCCTCTCCCATGACAAAGGCAATCAATCGAAAGCCAAGCGAACCGGGAAGTGTATTCATTTCACTGAATGAACTTCCCCAAGCGCCCGCTGGCCATCGTTACGAAATCGAGATTGCAAGCGACGCGGAGTTTGTAACCGGGCTCGACCGGAGATTGCTCCAAAGCAACGAACTGGAAACGCAAATGACCGGGCGTTTGCCCGAGGAAAATCACTACTTCAGGATCCGCCTAATCGGTCCTCCCAACGATGTCACCGTTCTTCCATCCGCTTGGACCGACACCGTTGTGATCGAAGCCCAACCAGTGCCCCCTCCCCCGCCTGGGGTCCTTCCTTAG